>WNFL01087427.1_pt1 | contig 21008 bp, 27 predicted proteins | sample 5400361 | NCBI WGS metagenome assembly WNFL01 (sample SAMN13153351, study PRJNA577476) | soil metagenome | isolation source: 40 cm soil on Douglas fir-dominated hillslope | place: USA:California | collected 2013-09-17
AAAAAAAAGAACTACGGATATACGACTCACCATGCGATGACATTGAATTGAGTCCATTTTCGCCATGACTCTGTTGTTGCCTTTGCTCGTTCAAATTACGCAGAACTTGCTGGAATGGGACGTGATTGCCGCTCGCACCACCGGATACAGGGGTTGCTGGAAGTAGGTTGATAGACGGTGCCGCAAGACCTAAACTTCCACCTCCCGTTCCTGGGGCGGCCAATGACGGTCCAAAGGACGGGATCTGAAGTGAAGTATTCGCTGACTCGCTGGGAATGAAAAGTTGCGGCGGAGAGTTTGGCTTTTGTGAGTTCTGCTGCTGCTGCTGGTTCCTCCAAAGCAAATCCGAGTCGACGGTATCGAAACCGAGCTTATCAAATGCTTCGCTTACACCAGGGGTAGGTTGGCGGACCATGGAAGAGAATGACGAGGCACGAGAGCGCGCAATATGCTCTTGTTCTGCAGGGAGGCCCGCGCTTGAGGCCGGGGACGGTGCCGAGTAGTCTGGGCGGGGGGAGTAGGCACGGGGCGGCAAAGAGCCATTTGAAGGGAAGTCGATGGAGCTGAAGGAAGGTTGGGTTCTGTCCATTCGTTTAGAGCTGCTGAAGGTATGGCTGAGCGGAATCTCGCCTGGGGGAGCTGATCCAGAGAGGAAATCATGGGGAAGGCGGGAAGAAGGACCACCGAGGGCGATGTCGCCGTCCAGGACGAGGAAAGGGGAGTTGGAATTAGAATAGGAGCCGTGGGCATCGAAATCGGCTGGGTTGTAATCGAGCTCGTGCAAATCTGCGGGCTCGTCTGTGAGCGGGTTACCTTCAGGAGCGAGGGAGGACCAGGCAAGCCTGGGAGAGCCGGAGGGGGTAAAAGAATCACGGTAGTTGGGGGTATAGGGGAAGCCAGGGCTGGTGTGGACGGAGGTGATGTCGATAGAGTCCCAGGGGGTGGAATGGAGGGTGGACTGATCGAGGGAACCATTGGGCGGATTAGAGGCTGCATCGAGGGAATGGTGGGTGGACGTGCGACGAGAATGGGTCTTGAACGTGGCAGACGATGCGGAGGACTGATGGAGGGTTGCAGCCGCAGCCGGGTGGGCGTCAGGTGAGGGATGGGCGACGGCGGCAGCGGACATGGTAGGTGGGTAGGTGAGATGGATGGTGAGAGGGTTGAGATGTGGAGACAAGGACAGGATTAATAAGACGAAGACGGTATTGGTTGGTTGTTGGTTGGCTACAGCGCTGGCTTCAACAAGCTTGCTTAGTCGGGTAAAGTAAAGCGCGCGTGCATTATAAGTAAGTAAGTAAGTAGATAAGTAAGTAGATAAGTAAGTAAATAAGTAAGTAAATAAGTAAATAAATAAACAATTATATAACATAAGTAAGTAAAACAATTAAATAGACAAGCAAACAAGCAAACAACAAATAAACCAGCAAACAAACAAACAACAAAACAACAAAACAACAAAACAAAACAACAAAACAGTCAGCGGTCAGCAGTCAGCGAGCAAGCGGGCAAAACGGTCCAGTCCATCAGTTCCCACACACTCAAAGCGGTGGAAGCGGTGGCAATATCAGCACCATTTCCACTACCACTCCCATGATCATCTTACTTCGAGGAGATCCCTAGATTCTCAGCTTTCGGTCTTTTCGGTCAGTCGTACAGTAGCACATTCTTAGAACAGAACAGACGCGGAACAGAAACAGACGCGGAACAAACGAAAACCCAGACGCTATTGTATTATTGTCCTGCACCGCCTACCGCGTACGCAGCCCGCCCTTCTCATTCATACAACCGAAGTCTCCCGCATCCGATCGTAAGTCCAAACCCGCTGCTCCACTCTCCACTCGGCCCCAAATATTTTACATCAGCAAACTGAACGGCTTCTCCCACACTCCTCCCTTAGTTGCCAACACATTTACCTTTGCGCTTCGTCATCCATCGGCAAACTCTCCAGCCTGACTTCCAGACACGTCACATGGCACCCTTGCATTGACCGTCTGCGACACAGTGTATAAACAGACCATTGTGATCATCCGAAACAACCGCGGGATCCGCAACGCCTAAACATGACGGTTTTCGCACAACAGATGTTTCATCATCCATTCTTGCGACCAGAGAATCCTCGTTCTATCATGGTGAGTTCGTTGCTTCTAGTTTGTTTTCTTCCAGTCTCTGGTGCTACATGTAACACTCCAAATATTGGCTCCTGGATCCGGGGCGTGCGGGTTTGACGGAGATTCTCAGATCCCCCGTGTTCCGTTTCTAACACTCCAAAGAGTTACCCGAGACCCTGGCTCCTAAGTAATCCCTTCCCAGGCCCAGGGATGGCAACATCAGCGACAGCTAACGGATACAAGCATGACAGCTACCTTGAACCTGCAAGGCATACGTAGTGACGTAAATCGGGACTGGAAGACGTTGCCTTTGATATGTGGTCCCTCAAGGCTTTCTGGTCAAGAGTTGCACCTCCATCGATCACTGTCCACAAATTTCTGATCCATAGCATGATTCACGCGTCACAGCAACCATATCCCACGGAGAAGATGAGTACGCCGCGATCAAATGGGTAAATCTATACCAGAACGCTACTCTTAGAGCCCATACTCTGTAAAATACTGTGATCAATTCTAGTACTACGTCACCACGTCCGAAGCATCCTGAAATGGCCCAATTAAACGTTGGTCCCCACTCCGCCAATGGAATTTTACAACGACGCGAGCTTTGACCATGACAAACCCTCCATCTTCGAGCTAATAGCTCAAGAACAACTAAGGGACCTCCTCCAGCCCGCTCTCAAATACGTCCTCGCCGTACGTCCATCAATACCGACGCTGGTTCTTCACATTTATCCGCCATACAGTTTTTTGCCCAACGAAACCCACGATATCTCCTAAGAATCGTGAACAAACACGAGGAGTTTGACGCGTGTATCATGTTCTTCGTCGAACAGCACAACTTACGAAAGTACGGTAAGGCGGTGCTCGGCATACAACGCTCTCCCGCGCACTAAAGCGTATGCTGCCATAGGCGCGTCATTTGCAGAGAATTTTTACGGCTTGGCGAGGAGACACAAGCCGTTATTTGAGACTCCTCGTGCGGACGCTGCCCTTGGACGGCCAGCAGACAAGCGGGCGCTTTCGAGAAAGGCCATTCGGCAGTCGTTGGTATTCTTGGTACGTTCTACCAGACTACAGAAGACCGATATTTAGACTGAGAACTCCTCGCTTCAGGTTGGTCTCCCCTACCTTCGGGCCAAGGCCCAGGACTATTACGAATCTGTTGGAGGTGGTGTTGATCCGGAGCTATTGGATGATTTTCAGCGGGAGCGGTACCTCGCTGCTCCTCAAGTACGTGGAGCCAGGCTTTATGGCCGTCCGATGCTCAGATTCGATTACAGGCTCGGCGGGAGCGGTTCCGTCGACTATTCAGGGGCCTCTACTATCCTTGGTGTAACACCGCATTCAAACTCTGGCTACTTGCCTATAACGTCGCGTATTTGTTTGACAAGTCGCCTTTCTACCGACCATGGCTCGCCTGGATGGGTCTTGATATTCGACGGGCGCGCGTGGTGATAAAGGTACGCTCCTTCACCCCATATTTTCTCCAAGTTGCTTGACCGGCCACTGTCCCAGGCTGCGAAACCGTCCTTGGATCCCCCTGCAAGTCTTAAAGAACGTCTTACGCGTCTCCTCAAAGCATCACCACGCCTCGTCCTCGACTCCCTCCGCGTTCTTCTTCCCCTCTCGATATTCTTCATCAAGTTCCTCGAATGGTGGTACTCACCGTCCTCCCCAGCCCGTGCTCTTACCGCTCCACCCAAGGGTCCACCGATTCCACCACCACGGATGCTTATACCTCATCCAAAGGGAAAGCAGGTCGACCCGACCAACTTTGGCGAGTGCCCAATATGTCGTGGGCCCGTTCAGAACGCGACAGCTGCGCCAAGTGGGTACGTCTTTTGTTATCGGTGTATCTACGCCCACGTGGAGAAGTCGGCGAAGTGTCCGGTGACGCTTTTGCCGGTGCAAATATGGCAATTGAGGAAGGTCATGGCGTAGCATATTTCTATGAGCAAAGGATACATCTGGATCGCCTTGGACTTTTGTGTGTGAATCTATATTTATATATATATACTTGTATTTGGTAGCTTTGAACTTTGCTTCATTTCTTGGCTCTATTCATTGGGGGGCAGGTGGTTCGGCAACTTCCGTTGACAAACAATGACCAAATACATCTCAACCTTTCTCATATCTCTTCCACTTTCAAAAATCTCAAAACCGTCGGGAGTCGCCAGACACAATGAGGTATGCGTACACTCACCACAGCCATCAGATTCCCTTTGCTCCCTTGATTGTCCGTCGCTGATTCCGGTTTGCAGTCACCGTAAGGTATGCATGGACGGCCAGCCCGTCTCTCCTCGCCCTTTGCGAGACGCACGTTAGAGCGGCGCTGACGAAAATAATCCTTTTTTTCGTGTAACCCGCTCAACTCGTCCTTCGCCCGCTGCAATCTGCTGTTTCGGCCCACCCCTTTTTCTCGACGGGCGATCGACAGTACGAAGCTCCCCGACACGGTTCGCTTGGTTTCTTGCCACGAAAACGTGCGGCTCGCCACCGTGGAAAAGTCAAGTCTTTCCCCAAGGTGGGTCCGATCCTCCGACTGCAATAAAGGGCGTAGACTGAACATCGGGGGGCGCGTGGTACGGTTAGGACGACCCTAAGAAGCCCGTTCACCTTACTGCTACCCTCGGCTACAAAGCCGGCATGACCCACGTCGTTCGTGATCTTGAACGTCCGGGATCGAGTGCGTTATTTTTCTTTTTCTTGATTACTTGAGCCTTTTCTTACCGCCGTATGGGCGCGACTCCTCCGCTCGTCGTGGTCGGTGTAGTCGGCTACGTCGAGACTCCCCGCGGTCTCCGCACCCTCACCACTATCTGGGCTTCTCATCTCTCTGATGAGCTCAAGCGCCGGTTCTACAAGAACTGGTACCGCAGCAAGAAGAAGGCCTTTACTCACTACGCCAAGAAGGTGCGGTTTTATTCGTCCTCTCATTCTTCAACCACGAGCACTAAAGTGATACTATCCAGTGCTCTGAAGCTACCGGCCAGAAGAGTATTGAGCGCGAACTGGAACGCATCCGCCGTTACTGCACTGTCGTCCGTGTCCTCGCTCACACCCAGATCCGCAAGACCGGCCTAAAACAAAAGAAGGCGCACCTGATGGAGATCCAAGTCAACGGCGGCAGCGTCGCGGACAAGGTCTCTTTCGCCCACGGCTTATTCGAGAAGGAGATCCCTGTTTCCACCATCTTCGAGCAGGACGAGGTCGTCGATGTTATCGGTGTTACCAAGGGCCACGGTTTCGAAGGTGTCACCCACCGGTGGGGCACTAAGAAGCTTCCCCGCAAGACCCACAAGGGTCTGAGAAAGGTCGCTTGTATCGGCGCATGGCACCCGAGCAAGGTCATGTTCAGCGTCGCTCGTGCCGGTCAAAGTGCGTACTACTGAAATTCCTCATCCGTTTTTTCGATTCACTGACGCGGCTGATTCTTCAGATGGCTACCACCACCGCACAGAGCTCAATAAGAAGATCTACCGCATCGGTCTCGGCGAAGACCCTAATAACGGTTCGACTGAGGCAGATGCCACCCACAAGGGCATCACGCCGCTCGGTGGCTTCCCTCACTACGGTATCGTGAAGAACGACTTTTTGATGCTCAAGGGTAGCGTTCCCGGTACCAAGAAGCGTGTATTGACCATCCGCAAGAGCTTGATGGTGCACACCTCGCGACGAGACTTAGAGAAAGTCCAACTCAAATTCAACGATACCAGCTCCAAATTCGGGGTACGTCTAGCGCAACCAGAGAGTCTTACTCTCGTTACTGACGGGGTCTTGAACAGCATGGTAAGTTCAAGAAGCGCTTCGTGCGGTTTTCGTTTCTGTAGCGATTGTTGCCCATGTACCCCGTGCACTTCCGTTATGCGATTGTTAGGCAAACAAACAGACTGAAATGACGCGCGTCGCGCTTCTGGGCAGTCTGGCGGTCTGGCCACCCTGTCAAACGCGGTTCAAACCCCGCCGCCACATAGAAAGGCACAAGAAAATAGATGGTATAACCACCACTTGCAACTTGATCTCAGCCGCTCCCGTCACAGTGTCTGGCAGTCTCCTGTCTGCTGTTTATCTCTCTATCCTTATCTAACTCCTGTCGATGATGGCCTCCCCAACAATGTCGTCGACACCGCCAGTCGTCCAGCGCGCGAAGCGCCAGTACGGCCGTCCAAAGCTAGCAGCCCCCCTTGACGTCCTCTCTGAGCCCACTGATCGTGCCAAGGAGTCGACGATGGAGTCTAGCAGCGTCGTCGAGGACAGCGAACCCGAACGAGTGAGGTACCGCGAGTGCTTTGCGAGTACGGATCTCAGTGATCCACCTACCTCTGCCAATAAGAGCCAAAGATTCGGAAATTGGCGCCACGAACTCGAGCGTATCGACGCCGGTGAGTCGCTTGAGCCATAGAACCATACTGCCCTTCGGGCGCTCCCTTCCCACACGTCGGGTACTTCATTCCCGCAGCCCCGACGCGCAGCACATCTCTCAGATGGTCGTAAGGATGCTTACCCCCTTTTTTCTCCTTTAATCAGAATTTGATAACGGCGCGGATGTGACCGCGTCGCCAGTCAAGTCGAGGACGAGCAAGACATCGCCGCGCGCAGCTAGAAACCACGACAGAACACTTTTTGGCATGTGGAGCATGTCCAAAGTGGACTCTGAGACTTCCATTTCGAAAGGTGAGATGATCTTTTCTTGCCATCCAACCGTCGTCGTCCAAAATAAATACTATCGAAGTGGGGTTCTTTCTTCCGCGAAGTCTGGTTCCTCTCGTCACCCGAGCTCATCTCCGCCCCTTGCCGCCCCTCGCCATCATGATAAAGAAGGCGAGAAGAATACAATCCCTCCTGCTCGTGCACAGACCGCCAAAGGTATTGCACGAGTCTTTGAAGACTCCAGTGAGGAGACAGAAGAGGTCAACCCCGTACAACGACCAAGGACTCAACGGCACGTCCCCGATGGCATGCGTTCCCTTCACGAGACAGAAGCAAGTCCTGGTGCACGCACGCAGGGTACCAATCGTGGCGGTAGGAGGCCCTCGCGCCGATGCGCCGACGGCAGATTGCCATCGTCTCCATTGCAAAGGAATCGCGGTGCGACTTCCAAGAAACAATCCAAGTCCAAGGCTCGCGAAGCACCGCGATTCCTTGGCGATGGAGAGGATGGTGATGACGAGTTACTCCTCGAGGGCGACAGGAAGGGTAAAACGAATGAGACGGTCCCGGACGAAAAGGAGATCGAGGCGTTCCTCGCGGATGCGAGCAGCGAAGAGTAGTCAGCAAAGAAAGAGAAGAAGCGGAAATCAAAGTCTGAGAAGTCCTTTATCCTCACCTCGTCCCTCAGCCATTGACCAAGAAGCAATTGATTGAAATGGAGAAGGAAACAGCAAAGATGAAAGCTGGTACGTCCACTGTTGCGCGATCGAACGTCGAACGTCGGACACTCAACATGTCGACAGAGCGTACCGTTGACGCCCAGGGGTCTGCAATCTGGCACCCCCGCACCATTATCGGATTCCTTCGAAGAACTCTGAGCAAGGGACAAAAAGAGTATGTCCAATAGGGTTTCGCCTGTCTCGTCTATATACTGATCGACACGCTCAGGTTGACAACCATCCCCCCTCCTCCCCGTCACACAACCCCACCACCAAAGAAGCAGCCTTCTTCGGACCCTATCGTCGACACTAGCGGCTCTTCTAGTCCCGGTGTTTCCTCCAACCAACATCTCTCTGCTCGCCCATTGAAGCGCAACGACGCCCCAGTGGCCCAAGCTCCCGAATCCGTCCCAACCCAACCCACTGCCGAGCCACGTACTCCTCCTGCGCAGAAGAACAAAGCATTCGTACCACACCCGTCCGACTATGAAGACGATGACGACCCCGCCGATCTTGAAGTGGTTCGCCGACGCGCCAAACAACAGAAGGAAGCAGAGAACAAGGCCAAGGCAATGCAACAAGCTGCCCACGAGAAGAAGATGGCTGCTCTCCGCGCTAAAACAAATATTCCCGTCGTCGATGATGATGACGAGCTTGAAATCGAGGAGAGTCCCAAGAAGCCGAGCCTTAAGCGCAAACGTGACGATACCAGTGACGAAGAGGCTGCTATCAAGCACAAACCCATGGCAATATCCAAAGGTCGGGCTATCCAAGCGCAATTCGGCGCAGCCAAGATCAAGTCAATTGTCGTCGGCGGGCGCAGGGACATGGCCCATCCCGGCCCGTCCAACAAGGAATTCAACCAGATGCTCCTGAAACGTGCTACTGAACAGAAGTTAGCCGTAATCAAGGCGAAAGAAGCGGACTACGAGGCCCGTGGAGGGAGGCTCAAGAGGCGGCGGCAAGTCGTTGCCGATGGTATGACTTTTGCAGAGTTGATCGAGGCGATAGAAAGGGCCCCGCTCCCTGGCGAGAACCACGCTGGACAGGACCCAGACCAGGATGACGGGGACTATCATCCGGGAACAGAGTCCCCATGCAAGGGTAGAGCCTTCGTCACTGACCCAGACCTCATTGAAGATGAAATCAAAATCAAGATTGAGGAAGAAGAGGAAGGTCTGCCGCTCTTTCCTTTCACTGAAGGCGGACTTGGCTCCCCTCTCCCAGTCAACGCTCAGCTCCTCGAAGATGAGAATCCCTTCCCTCTTCACCTCCGTCCTACCCAACCTCGCCGGCTCCATGGCACCGACTCTGAGGACGACAATCCTTTCCCTCTCCACCTTCGCCCGAAGCAGCCCCGTCGTTTGCACGGAACAGATTCTGAGAGCGAAGACGCCAACCCTTTCCCCCCTCACCTCCGACCAAAGCACCCTCGTCGTGTAATGAGCTCCGATGAGGAAGGAGGAAGCGCGCCCACTCCGAGCAAAAGTTCTGTTCCAACCAGCAAGGCCCGGGACTCCACCAGGCTGTTGGAAGAGTCTCAGTCTCATTCTAACTTGGGCACCTGTTCCGCAGCAACGAGCTCGACGGAGTCTTTGAATAGTATGCACCTTCCTGAGCCCGACTGTCGTGAACGACTCTTCTCTTCCATTCCGGCTGTTCCTCCCCCACCTCCTGCTCGGACCGTTAGTGGTTCACGCGAAATGTATTCCGATTCTGGTGGCGATTTGGTCCGTCACCATAGTGCCAACGTGTGTATCAACCTCCCCACATTCGAACCATTGGCTTGCCTCCCAACCCTCCCAACCCTTCCTTCCCCGGGTCTGTCTTCACCCTCAATTCAGATGACCCCTGCTGCTCCCCTTTCGACTCCTACCCAAGCATCGACCTCCAAGGTATCTCCTGGCGGTTCATTATTGCCAGCTAAGGACAGTTACCCGCTCACGGCGAAGGGAGTGTATTACTTCAACTTGGAGTCTGGCCATCAAGAGTTCCTCAATCGTCCACGGACCCCTCCGCCCAAGGGAGACCCGGTCACGTTTGGTGGAATCACCTCCCAGCTGTTCTTCTCTGTGGGTCCACTTCGGATACCGTCAATGTGTGAGCTAAATTTGTGATTTACAGCAGATCGAGTCTTCAAGTGAAACAACGTCCCCTGCCAAAGCGCTTTACCATAGCGAATCTCCTCGGGTTCTCAAAACTCAAATGCAACTTTCGAGTCCACCTCCAGCGCAAGTGGAGGATGCTGATGAAGAGCCCGTGATCAGGCCTATCAAGAAGGTGGCCTCCCTCGCCTTTACCAAGATCGAATCACCAGAACCAGCCCCCACACCCATTGATCCTCTCGCCCACCTTCGAGTGCCCATTGCGACAGGAGGTTTCGGCTTTACTCAAGAAGTTGAAGGCGCTGGGCCGTTGCCCGAGTTGAAGCTCAACACTCAAGAGGCTGCTGAATTTAGAAGGGTCGAAGCACAAGATCTTGACGACCTCCTGCGGGAGAAAGTAGAAATGCGCAAGGCTCAGATCGTTGAGGCACTGGCTGCTGGTCAGCCGGCCGACCCGAGCTGGTTGAACGACTACGGGTATGTGTTTGGTCCTAGATGAATCGTCGTTTGTTTACCATTCCCTAGGATGTTCACCCAAACTAAGCCCAGGGTCACCTCACCACTCACCCCTGGCACAATCATGGCGTGGCCCTTCACTCCAAGTCCACCCGAAAGCCCGATCAAGCTCAAACCCTCGAGTTCAGACGCCGAAAGCTCACCTCGCAAACCTGGGCGTGGCCTCAAGAGGAAGGCAGATCTTGAAGCAGATAAGGAAGCGGATGACAGCGCCAGCCCAAGGAAAATTGCTCGAACGGAGTCGACAGAGAATATCGCTGGTCCTTCTGACGCCTTTGCGGTCATGATGGCCAACCGCCAATTGGCCGACGCAAAGAAAGACAAGCGTCGACAGGGGACGATCGCTGAGAAGGGGGAATTGGGGGCTATTGAAAAGGAGTTCATTGCGGATGAAGCCCATGAGAGTGACGATGAGCTCGACTTCGGTTTTGGGAAAACGCAAAAGACCGACGATGAGGAAGCCCAGGGCGATAAACTGACTGCCGAGGACAAGGCAATGGTCGATGATCGAGTGCTTGGGGCTCAAGAACTCAGAGAGGATGCCGTAATTGAGAAACACAAGTAAGTCGCTTTTTAGTCCTCAACTGGTGGTTTGGTCTGAGAGTCCTGTCAGGGAGCACCTTGAAGAGGATGACGCGGCCCTTCAGAAAATCCACGAGGCCGCTGTTGCCGGTAAGCTCCGTGGTGGCAAGAAGAGAGGCCGGGACGTTGCCTTAAGTGACAGCGAGTCGGAGGATGAGGAATACCGTCGGCCAAAAAGTAAGAAACGAAAGGTTGCTGGTGACAAGTTGGAGGATTTAGGTACGTTCTCGACACCAGTTTGTTTTCATACCACTCACGCAGTTACACTCAGCACACGATGACGAAACAAAAGCCTTCTATGCCGCGTATCAGAATGGTCTTGAGGATCACGACGATGACCTCAAGCATCTCAACATCGTTCATGATCATTTCCCAGGGATCGAGGATGCCGCGGATCCCTTGGGAGATGAAGATGGAGATATCGAAGGAGAAATTCAGGAGACGAGTTGGAAGCGGGACGTGGGCGTGTCGGACTCCCATGTCGAGGAGGAAGAACACCATCCTTCACCTGAAACCAGAGTTGGAGTAAGCTTTCCCCCTTTGAGTGGTAGGAAAAGTGCTCACCCTAATCCGCATCCAGAATGATTTCGATTTGGACCGCTTTGTGGGTGATGCTTACCCCTCCTCGCCCGGCGCCATGTCTCCACAGAAATTTGCGGAGACGGATCTACGGCGACGCCCAGCCACGAAGGGCGAGAATGCCGATGACCTCCATTACCCAGTATGTTGACCTTCTTAGTGAATCTTTCTGGCATCTATACTTACGCTTTACAAGCTCCCTCGACCTCGCTGCACTGTTAATGCTCAGTGGGCAAAGGAGAATAGTAGGACCTATGAAACTAGCGCTCGTGGTAGTGGCGCTACTGTTGTAAACCGTAGGCAAAAACGCGACCCGAGGCAAATGCCATCCGACATCAAGCGAGCGTCGAAAAGACTTCCTCGAGAAGGAAACCTCGGTCCCACGTTGAAGAAGAGTTGGGATGAAGCGTAGGTGTATCGAAGTCTATATTCGTTGTTTACTTGAACAATTCGATTGATGTACTTGTATCTCGATGGAATCGAATCTCTTGGATTTTACTCCACAAAGGGCACGCTTGAAACCAACCGCCACAACGATTGGCCCTTCGAACCAAAAAAAACAGGCTCTTTCCATAGGAAATTTACGAGTGCGCTAATGCGGAACCTATCGATTTTGTCGAGCAGCCGTTGGTTTTTGGATGGAAATAGTCTTCCCACTGCCATCGCCTTCGACTTGGACGAAGGCGCAACGTATGTAGGCAGTGAAGAGTCACGCGGTGATTCTTGGATCTCAAATCCAGCAGTCGTTCATATCCAGAAAATTGAATCTCACGCAGATCCAGTGAAGTAATCAGCACCCCCAAACCACCCCTTTTCTGAACGTAATCTTGCTTAGATAACCATTGGGACATACACCTCAAATAATGGCGTCTCCTCAAGCTATCCTACCGATGTCCCTTTCATACTTTCTTTTCATTTCGTCTCGGAGATGCGGCAGTTGGTGTTTATTCTTGCGAACGGTGACATCGTTCGATACCCCGTGGACGACCAAGACGCCCCGTTCGATGTCGTTGGTTCATTCGATTGCGGCTTGGAGGCAGCTGCTTGGAGCCCTGATGACGCCCTGCTTATACTCGCGACAGGTGGGGGTTTTGCTTTCGATATCTACTGGTGCAGTATCTCACGGCTCCTCAGCGGATGGGAAACTGGTAGAAATGTCGAGTGACTTTGATGTTCTACGAGAAACCGACCTCAGACCAAGCGATTTTGGTGAAGGTATAGTTAAATACCGCTTTGGGGATGAATGTGTACCGACCCTCGAATAGATGCACAAGTTAACATCAACTGGGGCTCGAAATCGACTCAGTTCCACGGATCTCTCGGGAAAGTCGCTGCGACAGCAGCAAACCAGCCCGCAATACCATCAGGAAGCAGTCCAGACGACGACGGTAGGGTACGTATCAGCTGGAGGGGTGATGCGGCTTTCTTTGCACTCAGCACGCTTGATCCATATGGTCTGTGCCACTTAACGAACACCTTGACCTCCAGCATGACACAGCTGAACAGGTGTTTCGGGACCATCGATGGCCAAATGCCGAAGAACCATACGTGTATATAACAGGGATGCGGTGCTACAGTCCACAGTAGAAACTACCCCTGGCTTAGAGCACCCACTGGCTTGGCGACCATCTGGCAATTTCATCGCGACCACACAGCGGTTCTTTGGCCCAGAATTTGGATATGGCGGTGGTGTAGGACGAGAAGGCCGGCACGACATTGTTTTCTTCGAACGTAATGGTCTGCGACGCTTAGAAGTAGACGGCCATTGGGTTGAGTCGCCCCAGGCTCCAACGAAGGACACCAAAGGTAGAGTGACGTGGGGCTACAAAGTCGTGGAAATGTCCTGGTCGTGCGACTCCAACATTCTTGCGATCATCTTACGAGATCCTGAAGGCGATACTTGTAAGTGACTTTAGCGGCTATCGGACTAGTCGTGACTCCCTTCAAGTACAGCTTTGGGTGACGGGTAATTGGCACTGGTATCTGAAACTAGAGCTCCGAGCACGATCGGCCTCTGAAAGGCCAGGTCAATTCACTGCCGCCCGATGGCACCCAGAGGACGGAAATAAACTTCTAGTTTGCACCCATAGTAAGTCTTCTGGTCCTGAAGTTCTAGACAGAGAATAACTCAAACCGTAGACTCCATCCAGGAATACAACTTGGGATACGAGACCTGCACATCCCTCGCGAGGCCACCTCATGACCTGGGCACAGTTGCAGTGATAGACGGATGTGAGGTTTGCTTTCAAATATGTTACATTGTCTCACTTGCCCTGACAGGCTCTTTACACTTGACGCCTTTCCGAATTCAAAATATCCCACCTCCAATGGCTGCCCATACCTTGAAGATACCCCATTCACAGCGACCGCCCAGTCATATTGCCTTGTCTTCTTCCGGCGACGGCCTCGCGCTTCTGTGGTCGTCGCCAATTCCTGTAGTCGAGATTTGGGACCTGAAGATTCGACGAGTTGGTGGTCGGGGCAAAGTCATGGATCCAGTACTTGTATGGAAAGATTCTTTCCCTGATCAATCGGAGGCGTGGCAGGTCACGCTTTCAGAACTCAACGAAGGAACCTGGGTCACAGCAATTTTGTGTACGCCCCCCCACTCAGCAACGTCGGGAGCGTGCCTGGTCATCGCTACTGTGAAGGAGGGTAAAATTGTGGATCGGCACGCGACTCCATGCTCTTCGAATGGACGACTAGTACCAGGAGATGAGCAACAACTCGGGTTAGCTTTAGAATCCTCAGAGGGACTTCTGTATCGCGGTAAGTATCCGAAAGATGTCATGGGGCTTGAGGCTCATGCGTTCGTAGTCGGTTACGGAGAAGATACCATGCTCCCTATATCATCCTTCCCGGCATTCTGTCCAGTCTCGCAGCAAGTCGCAATCAAGTTGGGATCAAATACGGTTACCCTCCTCCTTGGCTTATCCGCTGGATCCAAGCTATACGCTACGACCCCAAGCCATGCAATCGCTCCCTTGCTTAGTTCGGCCGTTAGTTCATTCGCCGTGGCCGGTTCCTTCCTCACATATACGACTTCTGCACACGAATCTCTCTACGTTCCTTTATCGGCTTTAGTGGAACTTTTGGAGACCCCTGGCTTGGACATGCGAGAAGGGGGAGCGGAAGGGGCATTGTCACGCCTTACTAAGGCCGCAGAGAAGAGGCGAATAGAGCGAGGTTCCCGTATAGTCGTTGCGATTCCCAGTGCTATGAGCCTCATCCTGCAAATGCCAAGGGGCAACCTGGAGGCCATCAATCCGCGACCACTTGTTTTGGAAGTGGTAAAGGCAGATATTGACCAGTGGGTTCGTCCCATGTGGAGCATGGATGGTGTACTCATACTCAGGTTTACAGCTTGGAGTACAGAAAAGCCTTTCTCGCATGTCGAAAGCACCGGATCGATCTCAATTTTCTCGTGGAACATAACTCTGACCTCTTCTTGGAGAATGTCGGGCGTTTCGTAGATCAGATTCCTGAGGTGGATCACCTCACCCTTTTCCTGTCCGGAATCGGGTGCGTCTTCATGTTCCTTACTTCATGCTTCTACTAAATAGCAGTTACAGACAGTCGAAGTCTCAGGACACAGACAAGATTGCTTTGCTTTGTGATAGCCTCAGGCTGGAACTCGAGAAACGAGGCCTTGTCAAATACATGAACTGTATACTTACCTCGTACGTCGTCAAGGCGCCTCCTGACTACGAGGAGGCACTCTCTTTAATGCATCGGCTCCGTCGTATGTCCCCACCAATGCCCTTCATCTGTGGTTTAACAACGTGACAGAATCGGATCCACAAGCAGTAGAAGATGCCGTCAGGTACATCATATTTTTGGTTGATCCCGACAAGCTATTCGACATTGCCCTCGGGATGTACGATTTCTCCTTGGTGTTATTGATTGCGCAGAACTCCCAGAAGGTAGAATCCAATCTGACTCACTTCTTCACCAAATTGATTGCGACGAAGGACCCTAGGGAATATCTGCCATTCCTCCGTGAATTGTGGTCTTTGGAGGAATCGTACCGGCATTACCGTATCAACGACCACCTCAAGCGCTACCCAAGTGCCCTCAAGAGTCTACGGGAAGGAGGTGAAATACCACGTCATAAAAGTGGGCCCATTGATCTAAATTCCCATTATAGGGGGCAAGTATTTCGAGGAGGCGACAAGATACATTGAGAAGCATCGACTATACAAGAACGCCCTCCAACTGTGGAAGGACTCTCCACAGGAATATACTGTGCGTCTCCCACTGCGATTTGAAACCTCGGCTGATAGCCATATAGGCGCTCATGGAGCTTTATGGAGATTGGCTATTTGATCGACGAGAATTCAAAGACGCTGGTCTAGGTTGGTAGGTTCTGGCAGTCAATTGAACCCTACTCAATGATCCGCAGCTTTTAGCAAAGCGAACAAACCATCCAAAGCCATGTTGGCGCACGAGAAGGCTCACGATTGGAAGTCTTTATTTGCTCTTGTTGAAGCCCAGAATTTCGATTGCAATACTCGAAGACAATTGGGCCTCCGAATAGCCGGTTAGGGCCTCCTCTCTCGTTTGACCGACCACTGAAACACACCAGAGGACCTGACCTCAAGGAAACGGTGGTCAGAAGCAGCACAAGTCTACCTGGACTATACGGGCGATATAGCCGAAGCGATCACCTCCCTGGTTAGCGGGAATGAGCTCTCCGAAGCAATCCGCATCGTGAGGACCACACCAAAGGATGAGTTTCTCCAGCTGACGCGTTCTTCTATCGGTTCAGGCAAGGCGAAACAATCGCACGGATTTGATTGACAGCATCATCATCCCAGGAGCGCTTGATATCCGTATGCAAATTGGAGACGATCTCGAAGAGATTAAAGAACAGTTCAATAGGCAGTCAGCGCGGTTGGGAGAACTCGAAGAGAAGCGAAAAAACGACCCTGGTACCTACAATTCTCCGTCCTTGATCGGTATGCTGACAGTAAAACCTAGACACGTTCTTTGGGAGAGAAGAACCTGCCCTGGATAACGTTGATGTACTGACCGATGTCTCGACACCAATCACTACATTCACTCGTTACACAACCGCACCAACAGTCACATCCAAAGCAACGACTTCGAAGTAGGTTCTCCTGTCCCACAATTGCCGTTGAGTTTAATGCTCTAGTCAGGCGTACCTCTCGTTCTAAACGAAAGCTGGATATGAAGCAAGCAGCAGGTCGCAAGGGGACCGTGGATGAGAAACTATATATACTGAGATCACTAGGCAAGTTAGCTGCACGTCTCATCGCTCTCCAAGGTCAGTTGGTGTATATTACTTTGAAGGTGAGGCTCACACATAGCAGAGGAAGCTGGGAAGCTCCTTCCGCATCTAGCAGTCCTATCTGGTGAGCACGTTGTGGAAGGGGAGCAACTACAGGAGGACATCAGTGTATTCGAAAGAGAGTTCAGGGCGATCGTTGAAGAATTATGGAAGGAGGAGCACGGGAATCAGGCCGCAATTGCAACAGGGACGGTTGAACGGCCACAAGAGGTCAAGTCGAGGCCAGAGAAGCCCGTATTCGGCGGAGATGACTGGAAGGTCAAGCTCTTGCTATGATTGTTTTCACCTCCTTTGGTCTGCGTTGAATCGAGAAGTTGTGAGGCTCAAATATGGTAGAGGAAGCAGGGAAGCTCCTTCCGCATCTAGCAGTCCTATCTGGTGAGCACGTTGTGGAAGGAGAGCAACTACAGGAGGACGTCAGTGTATTTGAAAGAGAGTTCAGGGTGGCCGTTGAAGAATTATGGAAGGAGCGCGCGAATCAGGCCGCAATTGCAGCGGAGGCCAGGGAGAGGCCAGAGAGACCTGTATCCGGCGGAGGTGACTGGAAGGTCAAGCACTTGTTATGAATGTTTTCACCTCCGTTGCTTTGCGTTGAATCGACACAACTTGTGATGCACTCTGCATCTGACCTCACCGTCTAAACATGTCGACGATTGAGGGGCTCAAATCTATCGCTTGGAAAGTCCTTGGAGTCCTAGCAGAGCCGACGGACTCGAAGATAGAAGCGACCTTCGATTTTTGCGTCGTCATTCATGAGTATGGTCCACGGACTACGGCCTTGCCCTTCCTCGGCCGAGATTTCAAAGGCTTTGAAGGAGTGAAACAATACTCGAACGCCCTATCAGACACGTTGGACATTATCCGAATGGAGTGGGTTGAGTTGGTTGCGGAACAAAACTCGTCGGGTTTGGGGGGAGTGGTATTTACGAAGGGACTTGGAACATTCGCCGTCAAAAGGACGCAGAAGGATTGGAAGGAGACCTATGTCAATCGAATCGAGGTGAACGAAGACGGGAAAATTGTCCGATACGAAGTCTTCGCCGTGAGCGGCCTGTCACTCAATCGTAGTCGGGGTTGTTTCTAAGCAATTTACGCTAGGACCCCCTGTCGGCGTACCAAGCAGCTCAAGGCTAGAAAGGAAAGACGCAGATGATAAAAAATGGATTGCAACCATTGAATAACAAAGCCCATCCCAAAGTGTTGGAATTTCCGCGAGACCGATAATACGAAAAAAATACCCGTGTTTGTTAAGGCCCGCTACAAACGCGGAAGGTTACAAAACACAGGCCCGAGAAGTTAAATATGAGCAACGTATGAGCCTGTAGCAATCGGAGCGCTGAGGCACGCACATTGCATCCCAGATTCCGACACAAGGATCGGGAGAGAAGTTCGAGTACATAAGCGAGAAAGAAACCCAGATGAACCATCCTGTCGAGGGTCGCGTTTAAGGTTCTCGGCCTAAAACTGGATGGCGTATTGGGTTAGGAATGATTTTGTGTGGGAAGATAAGAGGACTCACCAAGAAGGCACTCAAAAAAGCGACAGTCACCATCAAACCCGAAGCCGTAGCGACCTGAAGGGGTGCAGCGTCACTCTTGGCAGGAATGATATTGTTGTTGTTGCCGTTATTATTGTTATTATTATTGTTATTATTATTATTATTATTATTATTGTTATTGTTATTGTCATTATTGTTCGACACGCCTAGAGTTGGAGACGGGCCGGTTGTGCCAGTGAGTGACTGCATTAACGGTACTCGCATTACGACCACCATCATTGGTATTCGTAATGGGAGTGACGGTTGCGCCAGTCGAATCAAGACAAATTGCTTTGCCGGTTGCATCACGGGCACAAGGGACACCAACACGGCAACAAAAAGTCTTGCCAGGACATGGAACAGCTGCAGGGTCCGCACATCCTAAGTGAGTTGAGGAATTATGTTTACAGGCTCACTCACCAGAGATGGTAGTACAGGTTTGATCGCGAGGGCAGCACCCAACATCTTTATTAGTCGCAGTGAAGCAGACCTGTGGAACACAGAATGAAAAATTGCCAAATCATTAGTAGAGTGCACACACTCACCTCTGTGGATAGTGGCACAGGTCAAGGGGCCTGGTCACCAGTTGTCCTGGGTCAGGGAGCCTGCACTCACCTATTTGGCAGATAGGTGGGAACCCCTGGGTCAGGGAGCAGGTAAAGCACCTACCTCAGCAACAGGTGGCCGATTTCAGTGTCCCACCAAGTCTACTGCCTGGGGGTACTCATGTATCAAATAATTCATGTAACTGATGCTAGCACAATAGTAAAATATAATATAAATTATATTTCAACTATTATCATCCTCTGACTAGCATTCCAGTTCCCATAATCCATGCATAATTACACACTCAATGATTGCCAATCATATCGTCCACAAGCACTCCTGCATCTAGAAGCTCTGTAGGTATGTTCAATCACTATTTATCATTGAATTCTTAAATCCAATCCTCTAGAAGCTCTCCCTGAAGCCGTGCTTGATTCACTAGGAGTTGCAAGGTGAGTGATCACTCATGAATATGGCATGCTACTTATTATATTTACCCTCTATATTCATTCTATCTTTAAATACATGACATTGACACATCTTCAATGACCTGACAAGCCCGCAGCCATGATTGAATCCCTGGAACCGGCACCTCTTGTGTCCCAGGAGGCGTCTTGCTGCTGCACATCAGTTGCCGGATGTCGTAAGTGCGTTTTGCTTGCTATTCCTTCTTGTGGCCTTCGCAAACGGAAGCAAATCGTGAGAATAGACGAAAATTTCTAAGTCCAAGCTTGGACCTGATCCCCTCCTTCACCCACATTCATTATGCCCTGATCCACAATGAAGCCAAACTATAGGTCGGTCATGGTACCCACAGGTAAGCAGAGAATGCACCAATGTGCACCTCGTTGCTGTGCCACTCACTTGATTGCTAAACCTCGATCTGTGACAAACCCATCGCAGTGCTTGACACCATCGAAATTCACACATCCAAGCAAGTCAAGAGGATGATCGACCATCATAGTGACCTTGCAGTGTGCCTAGTCATCATCACCCATGTCGCCGACAACCACAACAACCACAACAAGGATGACAATTGTGACAGCACCAACGCCAACACCAAGGATAGCTGGTGAGGCCATTGGGTCAATTAGCCCGAAGGCAGGCAAGGCTGAAAACCTTGAGAAGGCCATCGAAGGGGGGGCAAATTCTGAAGACTGCTGGTAAAATGGAAGATTGGTATGACTTATATGATGACCAACATCTCTATCATCTTGGCAGTTCAGCTTGCTGACTTGATTTCTCCCAGAAATCTGCTATGCCTACTACCATGCATCAGCGCAGTGGCCTTCAACTGCCTCCCCTTACAACATACCCCAGTCACAACAGAGCTTGTCATGCTCAACAGGCCCCACGCCAATGACTGACTGGACAACACACTCATTTATGCCACAGGACTCTTCACCCACAAGCCCGCAGTCACTGCAGCCATCACCATACTCAATCCCCCATACCCTCGACACAACTCCTCCCATCCTCAATGCCCCATTACCCACCAGAATGTTTCTTGCACACCATAACTCCAACTCAGGTCAGAGGTGTACTGCCATTGATCCTCGAAGATCCCAACAAGTTGGAGAATGATTTGCAAGCTGTATCCAGGCCTGCTTACCTAATGCTCAGGTGCATCCTGGTCCCTGGTGCTCAATTGAATCCATAATCCATGTCACACCATGCTCAATAATGTGTCCTACTCAGCATAAGTGCTGCTCTTTTAAATGTCAATGAATTCAACAACAATTCAATCATGAAGGTACTGCTCATGATTGCCACAATGACGTCCTTCTTTGCCATCATGATCCACTGGATGGCGACTCTATAGCTGCAAATGCGGCTGTCAATGCTGGCATCTTTACAACACACGCAGAGGTCAGTGACAATCCCACTCTGTCTTGGCCCCTACTCCATGCTTAACATCAAAAAGGCATGTCACAATTTGTTGGTATTTATTTACATTTGCTGACAACAAAGCAGATGAAGGAGCTTCATCTGCGATTTCGATTCCTTCAAGTAGGTGAGCCTGTATTCTTTAACCAGGCCATTGGTCACTCAATTCTGGTAATCCAGTGTGTAACAAAACTGGCCGGTGGCCTGCTCTTTTTCTTACCCTTTCCCTTACCTTGTGGCGGTCATTACATTACATTACATTACACTACTCTACATTACTTTGGGGCGGTCTTTCATTACACTACACTACTCTACTTTACCTTGGGGCAGTCTTTTCATTACTTTACATTACTCTACATTACTTGGGACATTATTCTTTACTCTACTCTACATGTGTGCGCTTTATGGTGGCAGGTGGTGATCTCTTTGTCACGCCTCCTTTGTGGCATCCAGCCTCTGTGG
>WNFL01323488.1_pt2 | contig 20991 bp, 22 predicted proteins | sample 5400361 | NCBI WGS metagenome assembly WNFL01 (sample SAMN13153351, study PRJNA577476) | soil metagenome | isolation source: 40 cm soil on Douglas fir-dominated hillslope | place: USA:California | collected 2013-09-17
CCCGCCGCGAGCGCCTGGGCGCCCCAGCTCTTGATCCCTTCGTCGAACACCGCGTGGGCGCCGGCGCGGAGGTGCTCGAAGCGCGCCGGATCGCTCGGGCTCTGGACGCGGAGGACCCGGCCGCCCCATTTTTCGATCTCGGCGAGGCCGAAGCCGTAGGCGTTCAGGATCCGGTCGATGACGTAGAGCGTCGCGTGCGCCTTGGTCCCGGCGCGGGTCGAGACGACCAGCGGATATTTTTTCGCTGCGATCTCCTCGATGGAATCGATGCCGGCGTCTTTCCGGACGGCGAACACGAGCCGGTCCCAGGAAGGGAAGACCCCGATCGCGCGGAGCGCGAGCTTCTTCTTGTACGGCCCGACGCCGGCGGCGGCCATGCGCGCGAGCCCGGCCGGGTTGGCGAAGCCGAAGTCGAATCTGCCCTGGTCCACCGCGAGCGGCACGGCGGTGCCGCCGAGGCGGGAGTCGCGGTAGCCGAGCCCGAGATGGATCTCCGAGTCCGCCGGCAGCGCGATGTGGCGGTAGAACGACCGCGCCACCGAGATCGCGATCTCGGCGCGCCGCGAGGTCGTGACGATGGAGACGACGGTCCTTTTTCTCACGAAGCGGCCCGCGACTTCGCCGGCGCGAGATGCCGGGCGAAAAAATCCAGCGTGCGCGTCCACGCCGCCGCGGCGGACTCGGGGCGGTACTTGTCGCCGTGCGGGTCCATGAAGGCGTGGCCGGTCTTCTCGTAAGAATAAAATTCGTGCGGCTTGCCGAGGCGCGCGAGCTCGGCGTCGAGCTTTTGGATGTCGGCGGGCGACGGGTTGTCGTCCTCCAGGCCGAAATGGCCCATGAGCGGGCAGTGGACCTCGGCCGCGCGCTCGAAGGGCGAGGGCCCTTCGCCCCAGGGCGAGAAAATATTGCCGCCGTAAAAATCGCTCGCGGCCTTGAACGCCGGGCCGGCGGCGGACATCAAAAACGATACGCGGCCGCCCATGCAGAAGCCCATGATGGCGAGGCGCGCGCCGTCCACCTTGGCGTCGGCCTGCAAAAACTCCGCCGCGGCGTTGACGTCGCTGATTACCGTCCGGTCGTGCAGCCGGCCGCGCCGCGTCTTGGCGTCGTCGCGGCAATCGGGCGGGTCGCGGTGATACAGCTCGGGACCGACCGCGACGTAGCCCTGGCCGGCGAGCCTCTGCGTCACTTCCTCGATGAAGCGGTCGACCCCCTTCTGGCCCTGAATCACGACGACGCCCGGAAACGGCCCGGGCCCGTCCGGGCGGCTGACGTAGAGCCGCATCGCGCCGTCGCCGACTTTGATCGATTCCCAACCCATGATAGGCCTCCTTATTTTTAGCGCCTGCGCTCCAGCTCTTCCTTCACTTCGGCGGCGAGCCGGAGGCTCAGGAACTTTTCCTGCTGGACCTCTTCCTTTATTTTAAGCGGCGCCTTGACGTCAAACTCGATCACGTTTTTGATCCCCTGCGCCGAGGGCACTCCGGGGACGCCGTCGGGCAGCGCGCGGACGAAGCGGCGGACGCCTTCGATCACCATCGGCCGGGTGAGCCTGCCGGTAGGCAGCTTTTTCATCGCGATGTCGGCCGCCTCCTCCGGCTTTTCGCGGATGAACGCGAGCGCGCGCATCATCGCCCGGAGCCAGCGCTTGATCTCGCCGGGCTTCTCGGCGATTTTCTTGTCCGTCGCGAGAAAACCCTGGAAAGGGTAGGGAAAGAGGTCGCCGATAAACGCCAGCGTGTGGAGCCCCTCGGTCTCGCCGAGCAGCGCCTCGTCGCCGTTGACGACGGCGGCGTGGACCGCGCCCGACTTGAGCGCGAGAAACGTCGTGAAGGCGTTGCGCGACGGCATCGCCACGCGCGTCACGTCGCGCGCCGAGAGGCCGCTCTTCTCGACCAGCAGCGTGATCAGCGTGTCCTGGGTGTCGCCGATGGTGCCGACGGCGATCCGTTTGCCCTTCAGGTCGGAGATTTTCGCCACCTCCGGCGCGGTCAAGAGATACCACGTGACTTTTTCGGTCTGGAACATGATCGCCTTGATCGGCGCGCCCCGGAGCGCCGCGCGCATGCCGCTGCCGCCCGCGCCGCTGTAGTCGACCTCGCCGGAGACCAGCGCGGCGATCGCCGTCGAGCCCGGGATGACGATCGTCTCGTTCTCCAGCCCCTCGTCGCGGAAAAAACCCTTCGCCTCGGCGACCGGGACGGATAAATAGTTCAGCGTCGCGCGCGGCGTGATCGTACGGACCTTCTCGGCCGAGGCGCTGGCGGCGATACAATGGATCAGGGCGAACAGCAGCAGGCCGATGGCCATGGGCATCACCGCGCTCCTTCCCGCCGGACCTCTTCGACGATCCGGAAATCGACCATTTTGTTCAAGGGAATCTCGCCCAGCCCTTTTTCCGTGCGCCGGATGATGTCGGCGTGGACTCTCATGCCCGCCTCGCTCGCCGCGCCGTCCCGGCTGATCGACTTCAGCACCGAGGCGTAGGATTCCTTCGCCACCGCCGGGTCGAGCCGCCACTCGCGCTCGATGATCGCGACCGTGTCGGCGGGCCGCTCGCGCGCGAAGACGAGGCCGCGGTAGAGCGCGCGCACAAGGCGCTTGACCCCGCCGCGCTCTGCGCTCAATTTTTTCTCCGTCGTCGAGAAGCCGTTGCTGGGAAACTCGATCGCGTCGCCGAGAAACAACAGCTCGTTGAAGCCCTTCTGCCTGAGCACGACGTTGTCCGGCGGGTTGGCGATGGTCGCCGCGACCGCGCCCGACATCAACGCCGCGATGCGCGTCGCCGGCAGGCCGATCATGACGAGCACCACGTCGCGCTGCGGGTCCAGATTATTTTTACTCAGCGCGACGCGCGCGGCGAGGTCGGTCGTGCCGCCGAAGCGGCTGATGCCGACGTATCGGCCCTTCAATTCCGCGACCGATTTGATCTGCGCGCCGGCCATCAGAAAATAATTCGGCAGCGCGGCGCCGAAAAAGATCGTCCGGATCGGCGCGCCCTTGGCGCCCAGCCGGAGCGCCGAGTCCGCCGCGCCGTGGTAGTCGATCTCGCCCTGGAAGAGCGCGCTGTGCGCGATGTCCGGCAGCATCATGACGACTTCGAGCTCGATATTCTCGTCTTTGAAAAAACCCCGGTTCTGCGCCACGAAGAGCGGCAGGTAGCCCATCGATTTGGACGGGAGGGCGAGCTTGACGCGCTCGGCGGAGGCCGGTTTCGATGCGAAGAGGCAGAGTGAGAGGACGAGGAGCAGGAGACCCGTTACCCTGGACATCGGCGGGGATTCTCGCAGCTTCGGTTGTGGCGGTCAAACTGTAAGATCCTATCGGAGCGCTAGGATCTTTTACCGTCGCTCCGCTTCCGGGGGGAGCAGGCGATAGCTCTTGACCAGCTCGGCGAAGGCCGCCTGCGCGCTCTTGTAGGCGGCTTCGGTCTTAGCCGTGAGGACGATGGCCAGGTAATCGGCCGACGTGTCGATGTAGGCGACCGACTCGAAGTTGCCCCACTTGTCGCCGCTGGTCTGGTTGACCGGCGCCGACGAGCCGTCGGGCAGCCGGATCGGCTCGGTCCGGCGCACCTGGAGGGTCGGAGACATTTCCTTCTGGCGCTCCAGATCGTACGCGATGAGAGCGTCCAGCGTCGGCTGGATAGTCCGGGAAATGTTATTGATGTACATGACCGTGTCGGCCGCGCTCCAGGTGCTTCCCGCGGGGTAGAACACGGCCTGCAGCCCCTGGGGGCGGCCGCTCTCGTCGTCGAGCACCCAGCCCTTGGGCGCGGTCAAGGTCATCGCGCGGTCCTTTAAATAGATGACTCCGACCGCTTCCTCGGCGGCGAAGGCAAGGGTCGCCGCCAGCAGGAGCATCGACAGCGACGCGGCCCGCGCGTGCCGGATGGTTTGGCGCTTCATCGTCCGGTCCTCCTCGTCCTTGTCCTGCGGCGCTCTCGCTCCGCCGCACGCCCTAACGTACCACATCTTTTGTTTTGATGGCTATTGCGGGAGCCTGTCGACGTCCATATCCAACGGCGGCGCGACGCCCTTCGGCCTGCGCCGCGTCGAGGCGACTAAAACGAACCGATTGACAGCGGGCACGAAATCGCGTAACAATGCCGCCGCTTGGCAGACGGCGCGGGCGGTAGGTGGTTGTGGGGCGCGGGCCCATACCGTCTGCCAAGCATTTTCCTTATTCTAACCCGCGCGCCGCGCCTTCAGCTCTTTCAACAGCTTCTCGATCTCGTCTTCTTTCCCCAGCGCCGCCAGGCGGTCCTCGATGTTGTCGTTGGCCATCTCCGACTTCGCCTGGCTGACGGCGGCGGCGTGGCCGACCTTGGTCTTCATGCGGTCGAAGGTCGCGATCTTGGAGTTGGAGCCCATCGCCATCTGCGCGTCGCTCGCCTTGCCGAGCGCCCGCGCGCGCCGGTGCTGCGCGATCAGGACGTCGCACTTCGACTCGGCCTCGGTCAGTTTCTGCTCCAGCTTCCGGAGCGCGGACTTCAGGTTCTCGACCTCGGCCTTCTGGTCCGCCACCAGCGTGACGAAGCTCTCGGCCATCTGCTTGTAGCTCATGGCGCGCTCGAGCGCCGCGCGCGCCAGGTCGTCCTGTTTTTTGTCCACGGCGAGTTCGGCCTTGCGCATCCATTCAGATTCCTTGTCTGCGTTTTCCCTCTGCTTTTTCTCCAGCACGTGCTGGTCGGCGATCGCAATCGCGACCTGCGTCTTCACCTGCAGGAGCTGGTTCTGCATGTCGAGGATGACCTGCTTGATCATCTTCTCCGGGTCTTCGGCCTTGTCGATCAGGTCGTTCAGGTTGGCCCGGATGAGCGTCGATACGCGTTCTAATAAAGCCATAAAAACCTCCTTGTTAATTTCTCGTCATGTTTGGGTTCATGCTTCGACAGGCTCGGCACGAACGGGAATTTTTCTCTTTGGGTCTTAAATCTTATTCCGTTCGGCGGTTTTTATGATCGTTCCTCCTCATCCGTCGCCCCCGAATGTTTTAATCGGGGGTCCAGTCCGGATTCGCCTGGATTCCCGCTTTCGCGGGAATGACTCAGCAGAGGCAGAATCCGCATCAACATTTTGATCACGCCGATTTTCCGATGTAGGGGCACGGCGCGCCGCGCCCTACCGACCATTTATTGTTTCTCTCCCGGCTTCGGCGCCTTGTCGCCGATCAGCTTGACCTTGGAAAGCAGCTCGGAGAGCTGCATCCCCGAGAGCGTCTCGAAGAGCGCGGGGATCTGCGCCGCCATCGCCGTCATGTCGCCCGTGATCTTGTTGAGGCCGGCGGCGCTGCCGTTGCCGGTCGAGACGACCGTGATCTTGTCCACCTTGCCGAGCGGGGCGGCCAGCGCCCGCACGATCTCCGGCATGTTGCCGATCAGCTTGTCGAGGACCGCCGCCTGGTTGTACTCCTGGAAGGCCTCGGCCTTGACGTTCATCGCCTTCGCCTCCGCCTCGCCCTTCTTGAAGATGATGTCGGCCTCCGCCTCGCCGGTCGCGCGCGTGGCGGACGCCTGGCCGTCGGCCTCGACGATCATCTTCTGCTTCTGCGCCTCGGCCAGCATCTCGATGCGCTTGCGCTCGATCTCGGCCTGCTTCAAGACCGTGGCGATCAGCTCGCGCTCGCGCCGCTGGATCTCCGCCTCCTGCACGGCGATCTGCCCGGTCTTCTGCACCTGCTCGATCTTCACCTGCTCGGCCACGACCTGCTGCTGCATGACGTTGACCTGGATCTCGTACGCCTTGTCGGCCGACGCCTTCTGCTTCTGCACCGCCTCCAGATAGTTCGCCTGCTTGATCTGGAGGTCGCGCTGGGCCTCGGACTGCGCCGCCATCGAGAGCGTCTCGGCGAGCACGCGCTCCTTGTCGGCCTGCGCCTTGGCGACGGCGGCGGCGCGCATCGCCTCGGCGCGCTTGATCGCCGTGTCGCGCTCGGCCTCGGCGGCGGCGACGTCGGCGTCGCGCTTGATGCGCGCCACGTCGGGCCGGCCCATGTTGGAGATGTACTCGTTCTTGTCGCGGACCTCCTTGATGGTGAACGAGATGACCTCCAGCCCCATCTTGTTCATGTCGTCGGCGCAGGTCGAGCGCATGCGCTCGCCGACCATCTCGGGCTGCTTGACGATCTCCTCGACCGTGAGCTGGCCGATGATGCCGCGGAGGTGGCCTTCCATCACCAGCCGGATCAGCCCCTCGCGCTCCACCGGCGTCTTGGTGAGGAACTGCTCGGCGGCGGTCACGATCGATTCGGGGTCCGACTTGACCTTGATCTGCGCCACGGCCTCGACCGTGACCGCGACGCCCTGGCGCGTATATAAATCCTGCTGCGGCGCCACATCGAACGACATCAGCTCCAGCGAGAGCAGCCGGCTGTTTTCCACCATCGGGAAGATCACCGAGCCGCGCCCCTTGATGATGCGCGTGCCGCGAAACCCGTAGACCACCAGCGCCTCGTGCGGCCCGGCCTTGCGGTAGAGCCGGGCGAACATGGCGAGCAGAAAGATGATGGTGAGCGCCATCAACGCCGCGATGCCCAGAACCATTTCTACGTTCATAGGAGTCCTCCTTCTTTTTTGGGGACGTCAGAAGCGTTCGCAAGCTCTTCCCAGGGCCGGACGTAGGCGATGCCGCGCTCGTAGCGCGTGACGACGACCTCGGTGCCCTTGCCGATTTCCAGGCCGTCGTCGCTGCGGGCGGGGGAGGCGCGGCGGAACCCCGCCTGCGAGAAGATGATCTCGCCGATGCCGTCCGGCCGGATGGCGCTCGTCAGCGTGCCGAGCACGCCGATCATGTTGTAGTCGGCGGGGTCGAGCTCCTCGTCATGGCGGATCAAGACCTTGGCGAGAAAATAAAAGACGATCGCCGCGCCGGCGAAGCCGGAGGCGACGGCCGCGCCGAGCGCGACGACGAACCAGAAGCCCGAAAAGCGCGCCAGCACGTAGCCGGTGCCGCCGAACCAGGCGAGAAAGGCGGCGACCGTGCCGATGTTCACGTGCGCGACCTCGCTCACGTGGCCGCCGCCCGCGTGCGGCATGTGCGCGTGGTGGCCGCCGAAGTGGAAATGGAAATGCGGGATGTCGACGTGCAGGCTCCCCAACAGCGAGAGCACGCTCAGGAAAAATCCCAGGACGAAACAGATGAGGTAGAAATCAGCCCAGGTCATGGGCGCGGCTCCTTTCCGCCGGCTGGAGCACCTGCAGCAGGCGCTCGGCCAGCCCGGGATTGTCGAGAATGGCGCCGAGCAGCACCAGGCACATGCGCGAGTCCTCGTGCCGCGCGATCCGGACCAGCGCCTCGTGGAGATCGTGGTCGCGCCGGAAGCGCTCGGCGCCGTTGATGAGCCAGAGGTCCATCTTGTCCTCCAGCACGCCGACTTCCGACATCAGCTCGGTCGAGTAGCCCTCGGGGTCGTCCACCAGGTAGCCGGGGTGGACCTTGAAAAAGCGCGCCAGGAGCATGCGCGTGGAATTGGTGAGGTGCGGCCGCGCGCCGCTTTCGATCTGCGAGAGATAGGACTGGCTGATCGAGGCGCGCTGCTCTTTTTTGACCGCGCGCACCACCTCCTGCTGGGTCAGCGCCCGCCCCAGGCCGCGCAGCGTCCCCTCGACTTCCCGCAGGTATTTAATCTTGTCTCCGAGGCTCATATCGCTATTTGCAATATTGCTATCACAAATTGCGATTCGATGTCAAGGGGGCCATCCCGCCGATCAATACCGCGTATAATCCCTATTTCAGATAGCCCCGCTCGCGGTAAAAACGCGCGGCGCCCGGGTGCAGCGGGATGCCGCGCGGCGCTTCGGCGTCGTCGGCGCATAGCTGCGCGATCCGGAGCGGCTTGAAGTTGTCGGTCGGCAGCGCGCGGCGCTTCGCATGGATCGCCTCGCAGAGGGCGTAGGCGACGGCGGCGGGCATGTTTTTGTGCACGACCATGGGCCAGCCGCTGAAGTCCACCGTCTGGACGTCGGCGGCCATGCCGCGGAATTTGGCCCTGGGCACGACCGAAGGCCGGTAGCCCATCGCCGCGAGCCGCCGGAGCACCGGGCCGTCGATCGGGAGGTAGCGAAAGCCGTGGTCGAGCGCGGTCTGCCCCCAGCTCTTGATGCCTTCGTCGAACACCGCGTCGACCGCGCCGCCCGCGATCGCGGCGCGCCGGTCCGGGTGGCTCGGCCGCGAGACCGACCGGACTTTCCCGCCCCACTTCTTCAAATCGGCGAGCGTGAAGCCGGCGGCTTTCATGACCGCGGCGACGGTGAACATCGTCGCGCTCTCGGTTGACGCGCGCGCGTCGGTGCGTCCGGTCGAGAGCCGGAGGGGCACCTTCCTCTGTCCGATCTCGGCGAGCGAGGATACCCCCAGCGAGGCGCGGACGGCGAAGCCGACGACGTCATAGGAGGGAAAAACCGCGATCGCGCGGAGCGGCAGCGGCCGGGTGAACGGCCCCGCGCCCTTGTAGGCGAGCGTCGCGGCGACCGACGGGTTCACCCAGGCGAGGGAGAGCTTGCCTTCGGCGACCCAGCGGAGCTCGCGAAAGCTGTCGGCGGCGAAGGAGAGCGAGACGCCGGTCCCGCCCTGCGCGCGCGTCGCGACGAGCGCGAGCCGGAGCGAGTAGCCGACGCGCGAATCGGTCTGCAGCACCTGCTCCGCGGCGCGGGTGGTCTCGAACGAGAGCGAGCTGTCGTACATGGCTGCGGCGACTTCCAGCAGCCCTTTGGCCCGCTGGATCTTGGCGTTGTATCTTCGTTTCTCCGTCATGAAATTCCCCTTCCCGGTTGTGATGCTCCGAGGCTATACGCCCGGGAGGAGGGAATACAAGGCGGATTATTCTACAATCGTCGAGGCCGGCGCGCTTTCCTACTTCCGCCCCAGCTCCTTCAGCGCCCGCTCGATAAACCGCCGGTCGAAGAACTTGTCGTAGGGCAGCGGGTCGGTCAGGAAGCCGACCTTGACGAGAAAGTCGCTGGTGAATTTGTAATTGGCCTCGGTCATGTCGCCGTTGGGGCCCCACAGGCGCGGGTCGGCGTGGTCGTAGGCGCGGGCGATGACCTCGGGCGATTCGTCCGTGGGGATGACGTGTTTGCGCGCCTCGATCATGCCCCGGGCGAGCCGGTACATGGTCTCGGGCTCCTTCTGGATGAAGTCCTCGCGCGCCATGCCGAACGTGAAGGGAATCTCCGGCACGACGCTCGCCACCGTGACGAGGTGGACGAGCTCGGGATAGGAGCCGAGCTTGGCGGCCTCGAGGTTGCTCACCACGGTCGCGTCCACTTTTCCCGAGAGCAGCGCCTTGAAGCGGTCGGCGTTGGAGCCCGCGACGACGTACTTGGCCTTTTCCGGATCGACGCCGTTCCGCTCCATGATGATGCGCGGGATGTGATAGGAGACCGCGCCGACGCCCGAGACCGCCAGGGTCTTTCCGGCCAGCGCCTTGATCGACGCGGCGGCGTCCTTCCGCGCGATCAGATGATAGGGCGTCACCGGCTGCGGCACCACCCAGAGGCGGAGCCTGGCGCCCTTGGACGCGCTCACCATCGCCGAGGTGGCGCCGATGTTCGAGCAGACCTGGATGTCGCCCGCGATCATCGCCGTCGTGAGCACGTTGTCGCCGCGGAACTCGGCCATCTCGACGTCCAGGCCGAGCTTCTTGAAGATGCCGGTTTCGACCGCGACGTAGGGCGTGATCGAATCCAGAATCGGCGGGCTCGAGCCGTTCGCCAGCTTGATCTTGGGGAATTCCGCGGCCGCGGCGGCCGGCGGCAGGAGAGAGCAGCCGAGAATCAACAGCGCGGCTGCGGAACGGAGCGGAAAATAGCGGCTCATCGCTCAAGCCTCCTTCCGGGATCCAGCCAGTAGACGTCGTCCAAGGTGCCGGACTCGGGAGCGAAAAGGTTCCGGCCGAACCATCCCACCGGCGGCCGAAAGTGTCAACCGGAAAATGGCCGCGGGCAGCGGCGCTTATTTGAGATAACCTCTCTCGCGATAAAACCGCTCGGCGCCGGGATGCAGGGGAATCGGGCGCGGCGCCTCGTCGTCGTCGGCGCAAAGCTGCGCCATGTCGAGCGGCTTGTAGTTGTCCGTGGGGATGACGTGTTTGCGCGCCTCGATCGCCTCGCACAGCGCGTAGGCGACGTCGTCGGGCATGTTCTTGTGCACGACCATGGGCCAGCCGCTGAAGTCCACGGTCGGCACGTCGGCCTCCAGGCCGCGAAGCCGCGTTTTGGGCACGACCGACTGGCGGTAGCCCATCGCGACGAGGCGCTTCAAGACCGGCCCTTCCACGGGCAGGTAGCGAAAGCCGTGGTCGACGGCGGTTTGCGCCCAGCTCTTGATGCCTTCGTCGAACACCGCGTCGATCGTCCCGTTCTCGATCGCCGCGCGCCGGTCGGGGTGGCTCGGCCGCGTCACCGACTGGACCTTGCCGCCCCATTTCTTGATATCCGCCAGCGTGAAGCCCGCGGCCTTCATGACCGAGGTGACCGTGAACATCGTCGGGTGGTGCGTCAGCGCGCGCTTGCTCGTCTGCCCGGTGGAAAGCCGCAGCGGGATTTTTTTCTGCTTGATCTCGGCGAGCGAAGATATCCCGGTGGACGCGCGGACGGCGAATCCGACCACGTCATAAGAAGGAAAGACGGCGATCGCCCGGATCGGCACCGGCCGGGTGAACGGCCCCTTGCCGTTGAAGGCGAGCGCGGCGGCGACCGAAGGGTTGATCCAGGCGAGCGAGACTTTTCCCTCCGCGACGGCGCGGATCTCGCGGAAGCCGTCGGCGGCGAAGGAGAGCGAGACGCCGTTCGCGCTCTGCGCGGGCGTGGTCGTGAGCGCGAGCGTGAGCGAGTAGCCGACGCGCGAATCGGTCTGCAGCGCCTGCTCCGCGGCGCGCGTGGTCTGGAACGAGAGCGAGGTGTCGTAGATCGCGGCGGCCAGCTCCAGCAGCCCCTTGGCGCGCTGGATCTCGGCGCTGTACCTGGTTTTCATCTCGGCCATGCTGTGGTCTCCTTAAAAAAAGGCGCGCGGCGCGAGGCATCAGGCGAGAGTAGGAAGGAGAAAATTATACGTTCTTTTCCTACTCGCGCCTCCCGCCTCATGCCTTCTTCTTGCTCTCGCCTCACGCCTCATGCTTCTCGCCTGGTTATTGTTTATACAGAATTTCGCCGGCCCCTTTCGTGTCGTACCCGCCCAAGGCGTTCACCGCCTGCTTGAATCCGTCCGAGCGGATCGCCTCCATCAGGCGGACGCCTTTTTCGGAATCGCAAAATGAATGCAGAAAAACCAGATCGTACTGCTCTTCCCCGACCGGGATGAAATCGAGCCCGAGCGCGTTGGCCGCCGAGCGCACGCCGAGCCCCACGTCGGCCAGCCCGCTGGCGACGGCGACGCCGACCGCCATGTGGGTGAACTCCTCGCGCTCGTAGCCGCGGATCGCCGCCGGGTCGAGCGCGAGCCGATTCAACTCGTAATCCAACAGCACGCGCGTGCCCGAGCCCGGCTGGCGATTGACGAACATGAGCTTGCCGAGGCTAAGGTCTTTCAGGCCGGAGATTTTTTTCGGGTTGCCCGGCCTGACGATCAGCCCCTGCTCGCGCCGCGCCAGATGGACGAGAACCACGGGCGTGGCGGCGATCATGCGCTTGATGTCGGCAATATTATATCCGCCGGTGTCGGGGTCGAGCAGGTGGCAGCCGGCGACGTGCGTCTCGCGCCGCTGGAGCGCGAGCAGGCCGCCGAGACTCCCGACGTTGGTCGCGGCGATCTTGAATTCGGGATGGGCCATTTTCAATCGATCTTCGAGCACGCCGATCGCGAGGTCGTGGCTGCCGGTGCATAAAATGGTATTTTCGATCTCTTCCACCGGGCGCAGGAGCTCGACTTCCACTTCATCGCCCGCGTTGATGCCCTCGACGAGGCTCGGAATCCGCATCAAGCCGTCGGCGTGGACCATCGTCGTGATGACGCCGGCGCCGCGCCCGAGCGGCACGGCGATGAGCTTTTCCTCCACGCGGCCGAGGTGCACCCGGACGAACTCTTCGAGCCCCAGATGCGAGGGGATTTTTTTCGGCACGACGGCCCTGGCGGTCGGCGGCGCCTCCGGCCCGGCGCCGAGGAGTTTTTGCAGCGCGGGGCGGAGCAGCTCGCGCGCGACGACGATCGCCGAGACCGGATAGCCGGGGATGCCGATCACCGGCTTCCCGGCGACCACGCCGAGGACCGCGGGCTTGCCCGGCATCACGTCGATGCCGTGGGCCAGAAGCTCGCCCTCGTTCGCGATCACCTCCGCCGTAAAGTCATGCTCGCCCGCGGACGAGCCGGCGATGATCGCCGCGAGGTGATTTTTTTCCAGCGCTTTTCGGAGCGCCGCGCCGAGGAGCGCCGGGTCGTCGCCCACGGGGGCGGTCTTTACCGGCTCGCCGCCCCATTCCCGGACAAAGGCCGCGAGCACGCTGGAGTTGAACTCGATCACGGCTCCCGGGGTCGGCGTATCCCCCGGCTCGATCAATTCGTTCCCGGTCGGGAGAATCGCGACGCGCGGACGCTCTTTGACGGCCACCGTCGTGTGGCCGGCGGCGAGCAGCGCGCCCAGGTCGTAGGGGCGGAGCCGGTGCGCGCGCGGTAATAATAACTCCGTCGCGACCACGTCTTCGCCGACGAGCCGCACATGGTTCCAGGGGGCGACCGAGTCGAAAATCTCCACCTCGCCGCCGTCGGTCTGATGGACCTTTTCGATCATGACGACCGCGTTGGCCCAGAGCGGGATCGCGTTGCCGGTGTCGACGTATCCGAAAGCGCCGGTGAAATGATCATCCGCCGCCGGGCGGAGCTTTTTCGGCGCGAACTCCGTCGCGCCGAAGGTGTCCTCGGCGCGGACGCAGATGCCGTCCATCGCCGCCGCGTGATAGTGCGGCGAGGAGATGCGCGCGAAGACCGGCCCGGCGGTGACGCGGTGGAGCGCGTCGTCCACGCGGAGCGCCTCGCCCGCGAGCGCGCCGGGATCGACCCGGCTTAAAAAAAGCTCGCGCGCCTCCTTCAGCGGGGTTTTTTTGAGATATCTCTTTCGCGCCATGGCAATAAACTTCGGGATTAGGGATTGGGGGTTGGCTAAGAACCGGAAATTTCGAACCCTAATTCCTAATTCCCAACCCCTGATCCCTAAAATAAAATGACTTCTACCTCTTCCCCCTGCTCGATGCCTTCCTGATTGAGATCGATGCGGATCATGCCGTCGGCCTTGACCAGCGTGAAGATCGCGCCCGACTTGCCCGGCAGAGGGCGGGCGTAGGTTTTGCCGCCGGATTCCTCCAGGCAGACGCGGACGTAGTCCTCGCGTCCGGCCTGGGAGGCGACGTTGGTCTTGAGAATGGCGCGGGTGGTTTTTTTGAACGCGCCGGCGGCGGCCGCGTCCTCGCCGCCGAGCGCGCGCACGAGCGGCGCGGCGAACAGCTCGAAGATGACCAGCGCCGAGACCGGATAGCCGGGGAGCCCGAGCACCGGCTTGCCGCCGGCGCGGGCGAAGATCGTCGGCTTGCCGGGGCTCACGGAGATGCCGTGGAAGATCATCTCGGCGTCGGGAAACGACAAAATCACGTCGAGCGCGATGTCCTTGGCGCCCATGGAGCTGCCGCCGGAGAGCATGACGACGTCGGCCCAGCCGAGCGCCGCGCCGAGGGCTTCCCGGAGCGCGTCGCGGTCGTCGCGGACGACGCCGAAGTCTTTGAGCTCCGCGCCGCACTCGTCGATCAGCCCCGCGAGCGAATGCTGGTTGATGTTTCGCACCTGGCCGGGGAGCGGCTCGCGGTCGGCCTCGACGATCTCGTCGCCGGTGGAGATGAGCGCGACCCGCGGCTTTTTGTAGACCGGGAGCGTCGAGAGGCCGATGCCGGTGAGCGCGCCCAGGTCGTGCGCCCTGAGCCGCCGGCCGCGCGCGAACACCGGCGCGCCTTTCCGGATGTCGTCGCCGACCTGGATGACGTTCTGCCAGGGCGACACGCCGCGATGGATCTCGACCGTGTCCGCGCCCGCCTCTTCGGTGTACTCGACCATCACCACGGCGTCGGCCTCCGGCGGGAGCATGCCGCCGGTCGATATTCTGATCGCCTCGCCTTTACGCACCGGGCGGGTCGCCTCTTTGCCCATCTCGACCGTGCCGGCGAGCTTCAAATAGGCCGGCTGGCTTGCGCTGGCGCCGAAGGTGTCTTTGGAGATCACGGCGTAGCCGTCCATCGCCGCGCGGTGAAAGTGCGGCAGATCGACCTCCGATTGGAGGTCTTCCGCGAGGACGCGGCCGCGCGCGCCGACGGTGGCGATTTTTTCCGTCCCCACCGGATCGACCTTGAGGAGGATATCCCGCGCTTCTTTCGGCGCGACGACTTTGAAAAAAGCCTTGGCCATTGGCTCCGCCTGTGACAGCAGAGTATAGTAAGCCGCGTGACCCGGGGTCAAGGTAGGGACGCCGAAAGGGGTCGCCCTCGGCGGGAGCCGATAGGCTTCTACTTTTCTGTTTCCAACTACTATCGGATTCGCGGATTATCTTATCGAATCTCCAGTGTCGGACGGCTCCCTTTTCGGGCAACCCCTTTCGGCGCGGAGAAAAAAAAGGATGGAGTCCTTGACGGCAGGCCCGTCTTCTCCTATTTTCTCCATCGCCGCCTATGAATAATCTCTTTCCCCAAACGCGCCGGACGCCGCTGCCCGGCGGCTACATGGGCAAGATCCTCCGCGTCGATATGACGTCGGGCCAGGTCCGCGACGAGAACCTGCCGGAATCCGATCTCCTGGAGAAGCTCGTCGGCGGGCAGGCGCTCGCCACCTACATCCTGCTGAAAGAGCTGCCGCTCGACGCGACGCCCTTCGGGCCGGAAAACCGCGTCGTCCTCATGACCGGCCCGCTCACCGGCAACGGCTTCACGCCCGGCGGCACCAAGATGACGGCGGTTTATTTGAGCCCGCTGACGAATTACTCGCTCGGCCGGGGCGCGACCAGCGGCTTCTGGGGCACCTATCTCAAAGCGGCGGGCTACGACGGCATCATTATCGCCGGCGCGGCGGCGCGGCCGAGCTATCTCTACGTCCACGACGGCCGGGCCGAGCTCCGCGACGCGGACAAGGTCTGGGGACTGGGCACGCGGGAGACGGAAGACCGGCTCCGCGAAGAGGTCGGCAACCGCGACGCGAAGGTTTTATGCTGCGGCCCGGCGGGCGAAAACCTGAACCGCGCGGCGATGCTCGCGAACGACTACAACCATTTCGCCGCGCACAGCGGCGGCGCCGTCTTCGGCTCGAAGAAGCTGAAGGCGATCGTCGTCGGCGGCGCGCTGCGCCCGCGCCTCGCCGACAAGGCGCGGCTCGTCGCTGCGGGGGCGCGCTGGCGCTCCACCCTGCAGGTCCACGACGTCAAGAAAAAGAAAACCAAGTACGGCCACGGCGACGCCTGGGGCGCGCTCAACAATTTAAACTGGCGCAGCACGGAGATCGTCCCGGCGCACATCGCCGGCTTCGACCAAAACGACGTGGTGCTCCGCCCCTGCTTCCAGTGCCAGCGCCTCTGCCCGTGGGACGCCAAGCTCGGCGACGGGCCGTATAAAGGAACCACCGTGCATTTCAACGCCGGCGGCGAATGGCTCGACGCGTTTTTCAACCTCGGGGTCAAAGGCAACGCGGTCCTCTACCTGGCGGAGCGCATCAACGACCTCGGCATCGAATGCAGCCATTTTTCCTGCGGCGCGGGCGTCGCGTTCGAGGCGTGGGAGAAGGGGCTGCTCGGCCCCGACCGGACCGGCGGACTCAAACTGGAATGGGGCAACGTCGACGCCATCGACCGGCTGCTCGACATGGCGGCGCGGCGCGAGGGCTGGCTCGGCAACCTGCTCGCCGACGGGCCGAAGCAGTTGGCCGAGGCGCTCGGCGGCGACGCGCCCAAGTGGGCGGTGCACACCAAGGGCGGCACGCCGGCGATGCACGAGTGGCGCCCGCTGCTGGGCGAGATGCTGCGCGAGCTGGTCGCCAGCGGCGGCATGAAGCCGCAGGGCGGCGGCTCGTCGAAGGTGCCGCCGGATCTACGCTACCGGGAAAAATGGGGGCCGCTCGACCACGGGAGCGCCGAGGGCTGGGCGCGCTCGCACATGCTGTCCGAGCAGTACCGGCAGTTCACCGGCATCTTCGGCGGCTGCTGGTTCGCCCAGATGCACGGCAAGCCGGACGGCCTCAACAGCATCGTCGATTCTCTCAACGCCGTCACCGGCTGGCATCTCACCATGGACCAGGCGCTGGAGACGGGGCACCGGAGCATGATCCTCCAGAGCCTTTTCGCCACGCAGCGCGGCTGGATCGCCGACCACGACTGGCAGGACGTCGGGCCGCGCTTTCTCGAGGCGATCCCCGACGGAAAGTACCAGGGCTTCACGATCGCCAAATGGCTGCCGGAGCTGATTTTCGAATACTACCGTCTGTCCGGCCGCCACGAGCGGAGCGGCCGGCCGCTCCCGGACACGCTCGCGCGCCTCGGGCTGGAAGAGTTCGGCGAGTGGAGCCACAAGGGGGAATGAGGGACCCTCACCCTTGCCCTCTCCCGTGAACGGGAAAGGAAATCGTTACATCAAGTTGGCCGATGAAAGTTGCGAGGCAATGAGGAAAGCCAATATAAGTTCATTGTTGACCGCGCTACTGCTCGTCCTCATCCCCCGCTTGGGTCTCGCCCAGGACGCGAAGCTCATCGCCGAAGGCAAAAAAGAGGGGCGCGTCGTGGTCTACGGCTCGCTCGAAGGCGACATCTTCGACGACATCCGCAAGTCCTTCGAGAAAAAGACCGGCATCGCGGTCGACTACTGGCGCGCGTCGGCGGCGTCGGTCACCGAGCGCTCGCTCGGCGAGCACCGCGCCGGGAAGGCGATCGCCGACGTGGTGGCGACCAACTCGACGCCGATGCTGATCCTCTACGCCGAGAAGATTTTCACCCGCTACCTCTCGCCCGCGGCGAAAGATTTCCCGCCGGACATCGTCCATCCCGATCTCGGGCCGCGCTACCGCACCGGCGTCGTCGGCATCCTCTACAACAGGAGCGTGCTCAAGCCCGAGGCCGCGCCGAAGTCGCTGGAGGATCTGTTGAAGCCGGAGTTTCGCGGCAAGCTCGCGCTGCCCGATCCGACGCGCGGCGTGATCGCGGCGAGCTGGCCGGCGAGCCTGTACAAGCTCATGGGGAAGGACAGGGCGGAAAAATTCATCCGCGACTTGGCCGCGACGCGGCCGGCGATCGTCGAGGGCGTGCTCAACGCGGCCGAGCGCGTCACCACGGGCGAGACGCCGCTCGGCATCAGTTATTTGAAATACGTCGTCGCCTTCGGCCAGAAGGGCGCGCCGCTCGATTACGTGCGCGAGCCGAAGATGCTCGGCCACGGCCACTACGTCGGGCTCGACAACAAGGCGGCCCATCCCAGCGCGGCGAAGGCGTTCATCGATTTTTTCCTCGGCGAAGAGAGCATGAAGGTCATGGCGAAGATGGGCGAGTTCGTGACGCGGAAGGGCGTCTACCCGCCGCTTCCGGACGCGGACAAGATTCAAGAAATCGAGATGGACGAGCTCGACACGGCGGCCTTCGCCGAGAAGCGGAAGGAATACGCCAGACTGTTTTTGAAGCAGTAAGAATATTTCCGTGCTTCGACGGGCTCAGCACGAACGGAATCCAGCGTTACACGTTCGCCCCGAGCTTCGTCGAAGGGTGAACGGACATAAGGAGGACGGCATGAAAGTCAAAAAGCTCTACCACGTGGGCATCCCGGTCGACGACCTCGACCGCGCGCGGGATTTTTACACCAACGTCCTGGGCATGGAGTTCATGGACCGCGTCGGCGGCAACCCGAACAACCCCGACGCCCTGGAGATCCACGGCAAGGTGCAGCGGCTCGACCGGCTCCGCTGCGGCGCCGACGACGTGGTGCTGTTCGAGCGGCCGCGGCCGCTCCGGCGGGACGCGCTCGACCAGGACGGCATCGCGCACCAGGCGTTCGATATGGACTGGAACGAATACGACGACGCGCTCAAAAAAGCCAAGGAGCTGGGAAAGTTCCACCGCATCGTCGAGCGCAGCAGCGGCAAGACCATCTACATGTTCGACAGCGAGGGGAACTACCTCGAGCTGCACTTTCCGGCGCCGCGCAAAACGGCGTAGGGGCGGCGCGCGGTCCTGAGTCGGCGATGAAACGGATCCTCGTTCTCTTCACGGCGCTGTGGCTGTTATGCGCGCCGCTCATGCCCGCCGGGGCCGCGCCGGCGCCGGAGCGCATCCGCGTCGCGCTCTCCACCAAAGACTACGGCTATCTCCCGCTCTTCGTCGGCATGCGCGCCGGCTTCTTCAAGGAAGAGGGGCTGGAAGTCCAGTGGCTCGTGGTCAACACCAACGTCGTCGTCACGGCGCTCATGGCCGGCGAGCTCGACGTGGCGGGCGCGGCCGGCTCGGCGATGCGCGCGGCGACGCGGGGGGCGCCGCTGAAGGCGGTTTTTTTCACGCACCAGAGATGCACCTTTTAAAAAAGTCCCGGACCTGAAGGGCAAGGTCATCGGCATCACCGGGCCGGGCGGCAGCACCGAGATCGCCTCCGGCATGGTGCTGGAGCACTACGGCCTCAATCCCAAAAAGGACGTGACGTATTTTTCCGCCGGCGGCGCCGAGACCGCCGTTCAGGCGATGCGGCAGGGCGTCATCCACGCGCGCGCGTTCAATCCCGACGCCGCGTTTTTGCTCAAGAAGCAGGGCTTCAACGAGCTCGCGTCGCTCGCCGACATCGGCGCGTGGCCGTGGGCGGGCTACGCCACGACGGACTTAAAGCTCGCCCAGGAGCGCGACAAGATCAGGCGCTGGACGCGCGCGATGGTGAAGTCGCTGCTGTTCATGGTGAATAAAAAAGAAGAGACGATCAGGATCGCCATGCAGGAGTTCGGCCACCCGCGCGACGTGGCCGAGGGCGCCTCCGCCGTCTCGGTCCGCGCCATCGACCCGAAGGACCCCGGCGGCGCGAGCGACGAATCGCTCAAGAAAAACATCGAGCTCACGATCGCCGCTCCGCTGCAGCTGAAAGAAGCCCCCGCGGTTTCCAGGCTGGTGGATTTTTCGGTGCTGAGAGAGGTGCAAAGGGAAGTCGGTGTGGGGAAGTGAAAGCGCGGGGCAATTAAAAAAAGCGGGGGGGTTTTCCCGCCGCTTGTGTTACGCCCAGCTCGCGGCCGGCTTTACTGCTTCGCCTTCGTCGGCTGCTTGGCGACGATCTGGTCCTTGATCTTGTCGTAGGTCGCCTGCGGGATGATTTTCTTCTTCACCAGCTCGTCCTTACTCTTGTAGGGCCGGCCGGCTTTGATCTTTTTGGCGTAGGCGTCGCCGATGCCGGGCAGCGCCTCCAGCTCGTCCTCGGACGCGCTGTTGATATCCACTATTTTCTTTTCCGGCGCTTTCTTGGTCTCCGGGGCCGCCGCCTTTTTGGTGTCGTCGGTCGCCTTGTCCGCGGCGCCGACGAGCGACGGGACGAAGCCCGCGAGAGCGCATGCCACAAATACAGCCATCCACCATTTTTTCATAGGTTCCTCCTCCTTGGCGAATAATTGTATTAGGCCGCCGGGAAAAGTAAAGACGGGTTAAAACCCGATTTACCCTGCTAAAGCAGGTGGCCGACGTCGAGCCTGCCGATCTCCTCCAGCGTGCGGCGGTAGTGCTGCTTTAAAAGCCTGCCGATCTGGCCGCAAAAGACCGAATCGCCGAAGGGGAGGGCGGTGACGTAGCCGACGCCCTCGTGCTCCATGAAGAGAAAGACCTGCGAGGGCTGGTGCGCCAGCTCGTCCTCGCCGCACGCCGCCGCGACTTCCTGCAGCACCCCGATCTCGCCGTGGAGCTGGCTCTTTCCCGCCTCGCGCGGCATCCAGCGCGGCGGCCAATTGGGCGAGCCGTCATGCGACATTAACGGGTGATTTCTGAGTTCCATCGCCTGATAGTTTCAGCAAGTCCAAAAACAATCAATCGAGTATAAACCGGAGCCGGGTAAATTCGCGCGCGTTATTTAGGCCGCCTGGGATGTTTTCTCTCGCGGATATATTCCAGCGCCCAAAAGCACGCCAGGACGACGAGCGGGACGAAGAGCAGGCGATGGCGCGGGCGCATGCCGGTCAGCGCCGTGAACGCGGCGCCCAGGCCGCAGGCGGCGAGGATGACGGCGGCGGCGGCGAGACCGTCGAGCGCGAGGCGCTTCAAATAAGCCGGATCGCGGCCATATTTCCAGGCGGCGAAGCCGTAGGCCGCCGCGAGCGCGGTCAAAACGATGGCGAGCCACGCGGTCGTCCGGGCGTAAACGCCGGCGAAAAGTCCTGCGACGAGCCACGCCCCGAAGAGAGAGAGCGCGCGCCAGGCGCGCGGCCGCCCGCGCCAGCAGCGGGGCCGTCCGGATGGTTTCTCCGATAATGCGATGAATCCGATTCAGGGCTTGGACGAGCGCGCGGGAATTTCGCCGGGCGCGCTCCAGGGCTGCTTCTTCAAGGAGACGGCCGCGTTTTCCGCCTTTTTTTTAGCCTCGATGTCCTCGGCGCGTCCCAGCCAGGTCGCGCGCCGGGGCGCGGCGGCGCGGTGCCTGGCGGCGCGGTATTCCAGATACCAGAAGAAGCCCACGACGACGGCCGGCAGGAACAGCGCGTGCGCGTGCAGGCGAATCCGGGTAAACGACGCGAGGACGATGCTCGCGCCGGCGCCGCCGATCGCCGCGGCCATCGCCGTCAGCGTGTCGGAAGCCAGCTCGCGGAGATAGGAAAGGCCGGACTTCCGGTAGCTCCACCAGGCATAGGCGTAGCCGGCGGCGAAAATTAAAAACATGACGACCAGGCCGAGGCTCAAGCCGCGAAAGAGAAAGAGGACGAAGGGTCCGATCAGGAGCAGGACGCCGAAAACGGCGTTGAAAAAACGCGCCAGCGCTCTACCCAGCCAATAACCGGTTGTGTCCATGGCGTGCCGGACTCATGCGCCGGGCGGATGGTC
>WNFL01031965.1_pt1 | contig 20988 bp, 18 predicted proteins | sample 5400361 | NCBI WGS metagenome assembly WNFL01 (sample SAMN13153351, study PRJNA577476) | soil metagenome | isolation source: 40 cm soil on Douglas fir-dominated hillslope | place: USA:California | collected 2013-09-17
ACTGCGCTGCTAGCCGATGACGCCGCGGCCGCTGATCAGCGACTCGGCGATGACTGTGCGCAGGATGTCGTTGGTCCCTTCGCCGATCACCATCAGCGGAGCGTCCCGGTAGAGCCGCTCGACGGTGAATTCCTTGGAGTAGCCGTAGCCGCCGTGCACCTGCATCGCGGTGAATGCGCACTCGTAGGCGACCTCGGAGGCGTACACCTTCGCGAGCCCTGACTCCAGGTCAGCCCGCCGCCCGGCGTCAGCCTGAGCGGCGGCCCAGTACGTCAGCAGCCTCGCGGCCTGGAGCTTCATGGCCATGTCGGCCAGCTTGAGCTGGACGGCCTGGAAACCGGAAATCTTCTGGCCAAAGGCCTCGCGCTCGCCGGAGTAGCGCAGGGCCTGGGCGTAGGCCTCCTGGGCAACTCCCACCGCCCGGGCGGCGATGTTGATCCTGCCTTTCTCCAGCGCAGCGAGCACCTGCTGCAGGCCCCTGCCCTCCGCGCCGCCGAGCAGGCTCGTCGCCGGCACCAGCACCTCGTCGAGCACGAGCTCGCAGGTCTCGGGTCCCCGGTACCCGAGCTTCGGCAGGTCCCTGACCACCTCAAAACCGGCCGAGGCGGGATCCACGAGGAGCACGGACATGCCCTTGTGCGCGGGCCGGGCCGACGGGTCGGTCTTCACGAGGACCGGCAGCGGGTCGGCGTGCCTGGCGTTGGTGATCCATGTCTTGCGGCCGCTGACGACGTAGTGATCCCCGTCCCGGCGCGCGGTCGTGGCGATGCCCTGCAGGTCGCTGCCAGCACCTGGCTCGGTCAGCCCGATTCCGGTCCGGCGCTCGCCGCTGGCGAGCGCTGGCAGATGCTCGCGCTTCTGCTCCTGCGTCCCGTACCGGGCGATCATCCAGCAGGACAGCGAATGGCTGCCGATAATGCCGGCCACCCCCATCCAGCCGCGCGAGATCTCTTCGAAGACGACGGCCAGCGAGACCATGTCGGCCGCCATGCCGCCGTACTCCTCGGGAACGAGGAGCCCGAACAGCCCCATGTCCCGCATCGTGGCCACGATCTCCTCGGGGTACCGGCCGGACTCCTCCCACTCCCTGGCGACCGGCCGGATCTGCTCGTCGACGAACGACCGCATCGTGTCCCTGAGCAAGCGCTGCTCGTCTGACAACTCAAAGTCCATGCACGCTCCTGTCGGCTAGTGGTAGTCCAGACTCTGCTGTCAGCCGACCACTCAGCTGAGCGGGTTGCTCCACCGAAGTCCTGGAAACCTACCGAAGTCGCTGTCGTTAGAGAACATCTCCGCGTCGTTTTCCAGCGCGAATGCCGCTAGTTGGATGTCTGTTGTCAGGTTGCCGGCCGTGCCGACATCATTCAGCAGTTCAAAGGCGATATCGAGATGGCGCGGCCCCGGTACGAGGAACCGCACGTTCGGGCGGTTGAGCCACTCGCTGACGTATCGGGTGGCCGCATCGACCGGCAGGGGAGAGATGAGTACGCGGGGGTTTGTCACTATGCGGAGGAAGCCAAACACCGCTGGGCCGCAAAGCCCGACGTCCTCGGCCGCATTGAGTGCTTGCTCCCACCAAGCCTTCGCCTGCTTGTGCTGGGGGAAGCCGGACACCGTGGCATAGAGCATCACGTTGACGTCGACTACGATCATGGGCGACCTCTGGCCGAATCGATGATGGTCTCGTCCTCGAGTTCGTCGGCCAGTCGGTTATAGCCAGCAAGATCGAAGCCGGCTCTCAACTCCGACTCGTGCGCGATGAACTCGTAAGGCCCCGCCTGCTGCTTCGGCGCTGCCAGGGCGCGACGGAGTGCATCATTGACGACTTGCTTCATCGAGCGCCGCTCACGATGCACAGCATCTTCAACTAGTCGGGCCACATCTGGGTCGAGGGTCAGGGTCGTTCGCATGGGAACATTTTAGTGCATCAGGATGCGACATCAAGATGTCCGCCTAAGGTCCGCCGCTGGCCAGGACCGGTGACTGCTTGACGCCAGCGTGCGCCCAAGGACGCGTGAAACCGACCGCACCGCTGTTGGTGTACGGCTCAATCCTGACCTGTAGGCCGGCCGATGGCGCGTCGATCATCAGGCCGTGGCCGATCACGATGCCCACGTGGCCTGGCGCCTTCGCCGTCCCGTCAGCACCGGCGAAGAACACCAGGTCGCCTGGCTGGACCCGCCTGAGGGCGACCCGCGGACCCCACCGCCATTGCTGGTCCGCAGTCCTCGGGATGTCAATGCCTGCTGACCGGTACGCCATCATGGTCAGCCCTGAACAGTCGAAGGCGTCCGGGCCAGTGCCGCCCCACAGATAGGGCTTGCCGAGGTGCTGCCTGGCGAACGCGATCGCGGCCGACGCGTAGTTGCTCGAGGTCAGGCCGATGGTCGGCCCGCACTGGGGCGCACCGCTGCCGACCGGCGAGCTGACCTGGAATCCGCCCTTGGAGTACTGGTTCGCCCAGCTGAGCACCGACTGGACGTAGGAGTTCAGGTGGTTGTAGGCGAAGATCGCGGCGGGAATGTTGGTCAGGATCCCGTGGTCAAGCAGATACTTGGCCGCTCCCGCGATGGCGTCGGCCGGGTCGTACACGCTGGCGGTCCCGTCTCCGTTCGCGTCTGTCGCGACGCCGGACACATGCTGGCTGGCCGGATGGACCGGAGCGCCGCCCCAGGTGTCCGTCGACGCCCCGCCGATGCCGATCTGCATCGGGCCTGCCGCCCCGAACGCGTTCGATCCGCTGCGCACGCCGGGCAGCGTGGTACGGCCGTCATCGCTCTCCACCTTGCCGATTCCGGCGAGCACTACCCAGGGCACTTTGTAGCGCGCCCCGATCGACTTGAACAGAGTTAGGTAGTTCGCGGGAATCGAGTTGCTCGCGGCCGTGCTGACCTGCGGCTGCGACGTGGTGGTCGGGCCCGACGAGCAGGTACTGCCGGTCGAGTACAACAGACCGCCGCCGGCAAACAGCAGCATCGGCGCCACGAGTGCCCCGACGATCAGCAGCGCGAGCAGGCCGGCCAGCCCGAACAAGGCGGGCTTGACCAGCCCGCCGGTCGGCCTGATCACTGGTTCCCAGCCGCGGCCAGCTGTATGTCATTCACCTGCCAGCTGGTGCCGGTCCCGGTCAGAGTGACGGCATAGTCGGTGGTCTGCCTGGTTGTCCCCTTCGTGGTCGCGAGGCGCTGCGTAATCGCGACCACGAAGGTCAGGCTGGTCGGGCCGAAGGCCCGAAGCGCCACGATGGCGGCCGTCGCCGTTGCTACCTGCTTGGTGCTGACCCTGGTCCCGGCCAGCCCGGGCGCGGCAAATGCCCGGCCAAGTGCCACAGCGAGCTGGCTGCTCATCAGCGGCTGCATCGGGGCCAGATACGCCTGCGCGCTCTCTGTGTAGGAGAACGTCCCGTAGTGCTGGGCGAACGTCGTCGTCGCGCTGGCGGCGCTGGCCAGGCCAGCCTGGGTGAACGGCAGCCATTGGTAGATGTCGGGCGCTGCCTGCCCAGACGGCGCCGGGTTACCCGGCTGCAGCGTCGGCGCGCTGCTGGCACAGCGCCGCGCCGACGGGGAGTTAGCACAGCGGGGGTGCGCCCCGTCATGGCGGCCACTGGCTGCCGACCGATGCGGCAGGAGCAAGTAGGCCCCGAGCCCGGCCAGGACGAGGACCACGACGACAAAGGCCGCGAACCGCTGGACGGGCGACAGCTCCATGGCGGTCAGCTACTTTCGCCGCCAGATGGGCCTGCTCCAGAAGGGGCTGGCCGGCGGTTCATCAGGCTGCCCGGGCTGCAGGCCGCCTGACCGGGTCCAGGGCCACGACGAACGGCTGGTGCCCGCGCCGCGCGCCCGGCGGGGCTGCTCGGGCACGATCCTCTCGGCGGCCGGCCCGCGCCTGGGCCGGGCAGCGTCCTGCCGAGATCCGCCGCCCGAAGGGGTACCGGCCCAGCCCGGCCTGGACGGGGCCGGCGAGGCCGTCCGCCTCGCAGCCTGTCCCCGAGCGCTCCATGACGGCGGCACGCTCGGTCCGGCCGTACCGCCCGGCCGGCCGGTACCGCCCGGCCGCGACGGCGCGCTCGGCGCCTGCCGCGACGGTGCGCTTGGCCCGGCCGCTGCTCTGACCTGGCGGCCTGCCGACGAGGCGGACGACGTCCCTGCCGACCTGGCGAGCGGCGGAAGCGGCGGGGCTGACGGTCCGGTCCCGTTGCCGCCTGCCGGGCCCGCCGCCGGGCGTGCCCGGCCGCCGGATACTGACTTGCCAGCCGCGGCGGAGGCCGCCGGCGGCCCGCCGTTCGCCCAGCTTGTCGGCGCGGGTTGACTGGGCGGCAACCGCAGCGGCGGCGCCTCGCTAGCGGACGCGGTGCCCGCTGAAGCACCCCATGCTCTCGCCCGCCCCGTGACACCCGCCTGCCCGCCGCTGCTCGCCGAGTCGGGCGACCCGGCGGCGCCCTGGGTCGCGCCGGCCGGCACCGCGCCCGCCCCGTTGTGCTCCCCGGCGCTGCCGACGCCGTCGATCCCCGCCACGCCCGCTGCCGCGCCGGCCGTGCTCGCGGCCGCGGCGGCGGTCAGGGCGAGACCGGCCGCCTGAGCTGGGTTGCGCCTAGCCCACCTGGCCGCCCGGTACGCGGCGAAGCCCGGCAAGGCGAGCGTCGCGGTGTCCCTGGTGTTGGCCCTGGCCGCGGCGGCCGCCCGGCCCAGGTCGGCCTCGGCCCGCTCGCTCGCTCCGATGGCGCCGTACCCGACCGCGGCGAACAGGTGCTGGAACGGCTTCCTGTAGATGATCACCGCGACAGTGACCAGCGTGATCATCAGGATCTTGAGAGCCCACGGCAGCACCGCGTCCGCCGTGCCCATGATCAGCGCATAGCAGTACAGGAGCACACTCAGGGCGAGCGCAACAGCGGCCTGTTTCAGCAGGACGCCGACCAGCATTTCGAACCAGCGGACGGCCACCACCCGGCCGAATCCCGGATGGGTACCGATCAGCAAGAAGAACGGGCCGACGATGAGCAGCAGCAGGAAGCCGAGCTTGAGCAGGATCAGCGTGACCGAGATCAGCAGCACGAGGACGCCGGCGACAAGGGCGGCGAGCAGGGCTGCGAAGGCGATCTCCAGCCTGGTGGTCCACTCCTTGCCCTGGAATAGCGGATATGCCGATGGATCCTTCGTATTCATGGTCTGCGCGATGCCGCGGTAAGCAGCCTGCTTGGCGCTGATCAGCGCCGTGGTGGGCCGCTCGTTGACCGCCATCGCCTGGGCCCAGAGCAGCTGCCGAGCGTAGGCGGAAACCGGCGTGGCCTTCCCAGACGCCGCGACGGCCGTCGTACCGAATTCGCCGGCCAGCCACGGCTTGCAGACCAGCACGGTCCACAGCTCGTTAGCGTTCTGGTCGACGACGGTGCGGCTGGATGTGTAGCTGAAGCTGGAGCGGCTGATCTGCGGGTCATGACCGCTCACGGGCAGGCAGCTGGACTGGCCCGGGCTTGGCAGGTTGGCGAACGCGGTATTCAGCGTGGTGCTGATGCCGTCCGATACGCCCTTGCCGAGCCCGGTGAAGTCGGCGGGCCGGCCGATCAGCCAGATCGCGGCCGCGCACGCCAGCACCATCCAGATCGTGCCTTCGATCGTCCTCGTGCCGCGCTTGCGGATCAGCCCCTGCCAGGCCAGCCAGATCGCTGCGAGTATCACCACGACGGCGACGTAGGGGAAGTAGATGGCTTTGCCGAGGCCGCTGACCAGATGATCGGTCACGTTCTGTAGCCAGCCAAGAATGCCCTCGCCCGCGGCCGACTGGTACACGGTGATGGTCATCCGGTCGAGCGCCTTGGCGAAGTCGAAGAGCATTCCGGCCACGTCATTGCCGATGAGCGCTGTCATGTCCGAGCACTGCAGGTTGTACGGTGCCCAGAACTGCCCGGCCATCCCGTACTGGTTGTACGGAGTCGCGACCGGTTTGCCCGGGGAGGCGGGCGGCCTGATCAGCGCGTTGACACCGGACGTCGCCGACTCGGGCTGCGGGACACCGGGGTTGCACAGGTCGTTGAGGCCACCAATGATGCCCGACTCGCCGAGCGAGCAGAACCCGAGCAGCCCGCCGATATCGCCGATGCCCGGCACCGAGCACGGCCCGCCATCCGGCCTGGTCGCCGATAGCGTCTTGGCGGCGGACACCGTCCGAGCGGCGGACAGCGTCCTGGTCGCGCTGAGCGTGCGCACCGCGGCCACGCCAGCCGGCCGGGCCGACGGGCCCGCCTCGGGCTGGCCGCTTGGGTGCGCGGCGGCTCGCACCAAGCTGAAGAGCACCGCGAACAGGACAAGCGCGATGGCTGTCAGTCGCGGAACTCGGCGGGCTCTGGACATCTGGGGTGCTCCCGGGGGGTTGGATGCGCCGGTCAGGGGGCCGGCGCCGCAGCAGGACTCGGCGGGCGGCCCCGTGCGGTCGGCTGGCCATTGGCCGGAGCCGGATGGCCGGCCTGACGCCCGGCGGGCCTTCCCGCTCCCGCTGACCCGCCGTTCCCCGGAGGAGCGCCCGACGCGCCTCCGGCGCCCCCGGCGCCCCCGGCGGCCCCGGCTGCGCCGGATGAGCCGCTGGCGTCACCCCCTAGCCCTCGTCCGTGCTCATCGGACACCGGGACCTGCGCTGATCTCGCCCTGGTCGGATTGGTGTCCAGCCAGCGGCGCAGGTCATCGGAGATCAGGTCGACCACGATCCGCCCGGCCCGTCCGTCCAGATCCCGGAAGATGCATTCGCCGTTGCCGAGGCTGCGCAGCACTGCCTGATGTTCCTCGGACGGATCGACCCCCAGCAGCGACATCACGCTCGCGACCTCGGCCCGCTCGGTGGACCGGAAGGCGAACACCGCGGACAGGCAGTTCGTGACCTGCTCGTTGAGCAGGTCAGCGGCGTTCTGCGAGACCAGGATGAGCGCCGTGTTCCTCGACCGGCCCATCCGGGAGACCTCGGGGATGAGCTTGGCTCCCTGCGGGGTCGAGGTCACCGCCCACGCCTCGTCCAGCACGATGGCTTTGCCGATTCGCCGGTCCATGCCGTTCAGCAGCCGCCTGGCAAACTGGGAGACCAGGTAGAGCAGTGCAACTGAAAGCCGCTGCTCGTAGGAGTAGTCGTCGCGTTTCAGCCCTGAATCGGGCAGCGTCAGCCCGGCCAGCGTGAAAACCGTCGTCCAGCCCTCCGCGTCGATCCGGTCACCGCCGGATGGGGCGAAGCAGAGCTTGGCCAGCCGCATCTCTGACATCGAGCGCAGCACGGCGCCGAGGTTCTTCGACGGGGCGTCATCAGCCGCCTCAAGACGCTCGACCACCTGGCCAAGGCTCGGCTGCTCAGAAGACGCGACCGCGCCGACCGCCTGGATCATCGCGCTTTCGCGTTCCTCGCTCATGCCGGGGAGCAGGAGCCGCAGCGTCTCAGCAGCCATCGTCCTGCGCTCAGCGAGATCGTCGCCGAACGAGAACGGGTCGAGCAGACCGGCGGCCGCGCTGCCGAGCGGCAGCACCCGGGCCCGGCGGCCGCGGTGGGCGAGCAGCCTGACCAGTGACTCCGCGTCGCCCTTGGGGTCGATCACCGCGACTGTCACGCCACGCAGCGCCAGCTGCAAGATCAACAGCAGGGCCAGCGTGGTTTTCCCGCCGCCTGGCTCGCCGGTGATCGCCACCGCGGTCGGCCGGTTGCGGGCGGCGGCTACCAGCGGATCGAAATGCACGACCGACCTGGCGCGCCCGACCGTCTCCCCGATGTACGGGCCGATCCAGCCCGCGTCGTCGGCGATCCTATCGCCCAGGTCTACGGTTGCCGTCGGCATCCCGCCCGTGATCGTGTAGAGCGGCTGGCGCTGCAGGTACGACATGAGCCGCACCTTGTCCCCTGGCAGCGACTCGTTCAGCAGCGAGAACTGATCCCCGGTCGAGTTCACCACGTCGATGCCGATGTCGCGGTAGTGCTCGGTAACCGCCTCAACCCGCCGCATGCACAGGTCACGGCTGGATGCGGTCACGGCGAGCCGGTGCCAGCCGTAGACGAAAGGCAGCCGTTCCTTCGTAATGCCGTGCGCGAGGAGCCTGGCCGCCTCGATCTGCTCGGCCAGGGCCAGCGGCATGTCGGCGCCGGCCTCGCGAATGTGCGCGTCCATATCCCTGGCGTGCGCCAGCCTGCGGCTGACGTCCTTGCTGGCTTTGGCGGGCGGGATCAGCTTCATCCGCAGGCTGGCTTCGACCGGGAACGGCAGCGAGTCCGCGTAATGCAGCCATGGCTCCCCGTCGGGGAAGTACATGACGTCAGGGAACCTGGAGAAGGACAGGAATGCCGTGTGCGACTCTCCTTCAGGATGAACCATGCGCAGGACGGTCCGCCCGTTGTGAATTTCTCCTTCCACCAGCGCTTCGATTTCGCCGATACCCCACAGGCGCTTGCGCGCGGCGGACGGCGGCGGGTCGCCGAGGGAGCCTGTGATCGCGTGCCGGAACAGCCAGGCCACCTCATCGGCGGTGGCGTGTTTTGCCGCCAGCGAGCTGGCCGCGAGCGTGCGGCCGATCCGGTCGGCATGCTCGGTCCATTTGGCGATCTCACCGCGCGGGACCGCGTCGTCCTCCAGCCCGAGCAGTTGCTCGCTTGCCTTGTAGGCTCGGCCGAACTGCGCGAACACGCCCCCGCTCAGCTGCGCGCGGACGCCGCGCTGGCCGAGCCTGACCCCGAGGTACACCTCCTTGGTCCAGAAGTCCTTCGCCCAGACCTGCCGGTACATCTCGTCGAGGTAGGGGACCCAGCCCGGCCCTGCATCCGACGTCGCGTGCAGGCCGGTCGCCCAATCGGCCGCCGGGTAGCTCCGGTGCGCGATCCGGAGGTGTACCTCCGCATCGGCCATCCTGATGCCGGCCAGGGCGACGGTGAGGTTGGTCGCCAGGGATTCGCGCTGCTGGCCGGTCATGAACTCATAAGAGATGGTCGGCACCCGGAAGTAGGCCCAGGCGTGCGTTTCGGTAAGCAGGATCCTGTCGTCGAAGTAGCGGACGGAGAGCCTGCTCCGCTTGGCGCCTCGCCCGCTCATGACTCTGCCTGCCCGGCGTGCGCCGGCTCGTGTTCCCGGCCCGTTTCCTGACCCTGGTCGGCCAGGCTGGCCACGAGGATGCCGGCCAGTGCCGTGTATGCGCTGGCTGTCGCGGGGCTGAGGACTCCGGCCCATTGCTGGCCTGCCTGCGAGCCGGGAGCAGGGGAATGGATTCGTTTTGCTACCTGGTTTTGGAGCTGATCATCCCAGGGCAGACGGACGATGGCGCGGCACCGGCCAGCACACACGCGTTCCGCCTGCTCGACGTGGGAAATGCTGCGACGGCTGACCCCGTTCAGCACCATGATCGACTCAGCAGCGAAGTCGGCCTGGCCGTGCGCGTCCAGCCACTCAAAGGTCATCGCGATCGCGCCGGGGGCTGCCCCGCTGGCCGGAGCAACGAGGACAAGCTGGTGCGCGACTGCCAGCAGCCTCGGCACGGCGGCCGCAGCTGGGTCGGCTAGGACGAGGTCATGCTGGCCGGTCGCCGCCTCAAAGGTTATGGCGTCGACGCCATGGTCACGGGGCCCGCCAGACTGTCCCGTGCCCGTGCCCGTGCCGCGGCCCTCGTTGGCGCCCGGAGTATGCTCCGGGCCGATGACGGCGAGCCTGGAGCGCCCGGTGAGGGCAGCCTGGCTGATCGCCGGGCGGGCCTCGGCGCGCCTGGCTAGCGAGCTCGCGCTGGGATTGAGGTCGATCACGGCGACCCGGTCGGAGCGCAGGCTCGCCAGGACGTCCCCGAGCAGCAGCGTCGTCATCGTCTGACCGGCCCCGACCGTGCAGCCGAGCACCAGGATCCTGGCACTGCCGTCGATGGGCAGCTGGGCCCGCGCCCGGTCGCGCTGAAGCAGGTCGGGCTGGCCGGGGCGATGCCCGCCGGGAACGACGGTCACCCGCCCGGCCCGGACGTCGCCACGCCTGGCCGATGGCCCGGCGAGCGCCCGTTCGACCGCGGGCGGCGTGACCCGGGCCGCACCGGCGCCGACCACCGTGATGACCGGGCGCGGCGGCAGCGGACCGGCGGGCTCTCGTGCCGCCCCAGGCGCAAAACTGTCTGCAGCCACGGCTGCCGCCGGGGCGGCGGCAGGGACTTCCTCAGCGGGAGGGGCAGCCGGGGCAGGCACAGGGATTTCGCTAGCCGGGGACCTGGCATCCGGCACCGGCGGCGCCTGACGAGCTTGAGCGCGCGGGCCGGACGCCGCCAGCCGCATCTCAGCCGGCTTCACTGGCGTGGCGGCCAGATCCTGGCTCGCGCTGGCGGCCTGCTCGGCGGCGGTGGCGTTGGGGGTCCGGGCCGACGACGCCGACGGCCAGCTTGACAGCGCGCCGGCTGGCCGCGCCTCATAGCCAGGCCGCGCGGCCGGGAGCGGACCTGGCGTCCAAGCCGACGGCAATCTGGCAGTCGGCGCCGTCGGCGGAACGCTGGCCGACCGGGCCACGGCGGGCACGTCCGCGGCCGGGGTTGCGACACTCCGGCGACCGGCCCTCGGCCGCCACACGCTGCCGGACACGATCATGACATCCGGCTCTGCCAGCGGAGCCATCCGGCACAGGATGCGCGGCTCGGCAACGTAGCGCAATTGCGATTTGATCAGCTCGGGCAGCCGCTTGCTCTCTAGCACGGGCCGGGTGACCAGCCAGGTCGCCACGCCTGGGGGAAGTATGTACAGCCAGATCAGAGTGTGGTTGAACGGAACCCTGAGCAGCGTGAGGAGCAGAACGTACGGCACGGCCATGGCCGCGAAAACCGTGACCTGGCCAATCGGCAGCGGCATGGGCAGCCGGAAGTCGTACAGCTTGTAGAGCCGCTTCTCGATTCGCCAGATGCTGGTGTAGGTGGGCAGATCCACCTGCTGGTCTCCTTCCGCCTGCTGCAAGCGCTGCGATCCTCGGTGTTACTGCTGAGCTAATGGACGCCGAGAGCGTGCGCGATTCCCATCGCGAGTGATCGCACGATGCCGGGGACGTAGAAGATCACCCCGATAGCCACGGCAAGCACAAAGAACTGAACGAACCGGAGAATCTCGCGGGTGAAAAGAAAGAAGATCGCGACGATCCCGACGATCCCCAGAAACAGCGGCCCGAAGAGGGTCTGCAGATACGTCACAAGGCCCGAGCTGCTCAGCGCAACAGGAGGTGTCATGGCGAGTATGTGCATGGACATCGTTACTCCGGGTGTGATGAGCGCGAATTGCAGACGGTCAGCCCTTCGGTGGACGGGGTCATGGCGAGGGCCAGTGTTGCGTGGCTGCGGCGCCAATCGACCTGACCAGCCAGCTGCCACGGTGCTGGACGACGGCCACCGCATAGCTCATGGTCAGCTGCGCCTGTGAGCTGGCCAGGTGCGTCTGGCGGACCCGGCCGGCAGCTGCCTGCGCCGAGCCGAGCCGCCACACGACCGTCACGGTGACCTGTCTGGTCGCGCCTGTGGCGGCGGGCACGCTGAGCCGGCTGATGCCGCCGAACCGTACGGCGCCGCCCAGGCCCGTGACCGAACCGGCGCGTACGGTGAACTTGCCGAGCCGGATGGCGTCCCCGCTGGCAAAGGCGCGGAAGAAGGCGGGAAGCACCCGGGACAGTGACCGCATCGCTGCCCGGTCCTGCCGAACGGAGGCCGGGGCTGGCGGCACGGCCTGCTGGGGCGCAGGAAGCAGGGCCGGATACCCGGAGACGACTAGCGCGCCGTGGCTCGCGTAGATCGGAACGCCGAGCTCGACTAGATTGCCGCTAACCCGGGCCAGCAGCGTGATGACCGCCCGGTGCGAGCTCACAACATTGATGCCAGCGATCTGCTCGGACTGGAGTGTCCTGCTGGCGGCACCGTTCCAGCCCAGTTCAGGATCGACTCCTGGCGCCAGGAACGCCGACAGGCTGCGCGCCCGCTGGACCGCTGTCGCCGGGCTGAATCTCAGGTAGACCTGCCCGAACTCAAGCGCGTACGCCTGAGCCAGTGCCGAGGGAAACCCGCGACCCTGACTGCCCGGCGAAGCCGCCGAGGTCGCGCCGGCGCCTGGGCCGGGTTCGCCCATCACGATGGCTGCAACACCTCGGTAGCCGATCAGCAGCGCGACCGCCCAGAGCACGATCCGTAGCATCCAGACCAGCCAACGCCCGCCCGCGCCTGACCACGCTCGCCGCGTTTTCGGCGCGCCCTGGCCAGCGACCTGCTGTCCTGACGCCGGGTACCCGGCTGGCATCGCGTAGCCGCCTGCCACTGGCTGGCCAGCATCCTGCTGCCCAGCCGCAAGCGGCTGGCCCGCCCGCATCGCGTGCTCGGCTGCCATCTGGCGCCCGGTCGTCGTGTGCTCGCCCGTCACCGGGGCTCCGGGCAGCACCCGGTTGCCCGTAGCCATCACACCTCCGCCCGCTCTGCTGCGCCTACCCGGCCAAGAGCAGCGGCGCACCATTCCTTGTCTCGGGCACCATCCTGCGGCAATACGCCCTGCCTCAGTGGTATTTGCGGTCTCCGACGCGCCGATGACCTGCCAGAAGATTCCCCGCGCCAGAACTAATCCAGCGGCGCTGATTCCGCGATTCAGCGGCGTTGACCTGCATAGATATGGCCGAATGATGTCATTTGACTGTCCTAGCCGCCTTAGGCGTCTTTGCCGTTCCGACAGTGCCAGTGGGCAGTCGCCGCTTAGCGGGCGCATCGGGCACCTGCCTTCCTGCCGAGTCCTGGATGAGCCGGAGCGGTGCCGCGCAGGCCGCACCAGCACGTGAGCAAGATGGCCGGCCAACTGTGACCGTTGGTGTGACAGCAGCCCGCCGGACCCCATTACCCGGCGGACCCCATTACCCGGCGGACCCCAATTACCCGGCGGACAGTGGCTCAGGCAGCGCGGACCGCGGGCGAGGCTGCGGTCGTGACGATCCAGGCCAGGACGATGGCCTCCTCATGCCACGCGTCGTACCGCCCGCTGCGGCCGCCGTGTCCGGCGACCATCTCGGTTTTCAGCAGAAACGGCCCGCCCGACGCGGTCGCCTGCAGTTTCGCGATCCATTTCGCCGGCTCGGTGTACAGCACCCGGGTGTCGTTCAGGCTGGTGATCGCCAGGATCGGTGGGTAGACGGCGTCCGGCTTGATGTTCTCGTACGGGCTGTAAGACTTCATGTAGGCGTAGACGGCCGCGTCGTGCAGCGGATCGCCCCACTCTTCCCACTCGGTGACCGTAAGCGGCAGCGACGGATCAAGGATCGAACTCAGCGCATCGACGAAGGGAACCTGAGCGGCGATGCCGCCGAAGGCATCCGGCGCCATGTTCACCGCGGCACCAACGAGCAGGCCACCCGCTGAGCCGCCGCGCGCCACCATCCTGGCCGGGCTGGTCCAGCCCGCCGCCACGAGGTGCCTCGCGCAGGCGACGAAGTCCGTGAAGCTGTTGGTCTTGTTCAGCAGCTTCCCGTCGTCGTACCAGTGCCTTCCTAGCTCGCCGCCGCCCCTGACGTGGGCGATGGCGTACCCGAAGCCGCGGTCGAGCAGGGAGAGCCTGGGGATCGAGAACGCCGGATCACTTGAGTGCTCGTAGCTGCCGTAGCCGTACAGCAGCAACGGGGACGAGCCGTCCTGCGGCGCGCCTTTCCGGCAGACGATCGAGATGGGAATGCGGCTGCCGTCCGGTGCGGTCGCCCATTGCCTGTGCTGCTCGTAATCCTCGGCGCGGTACTGCCCGGTGCCGGGCAACTCGAGCACCGGCCGGCGCCGCAGCAGGGTCAGCTGACCGGTGGCCGTGTCGCAGTCGTAGACGGAGTCGGGCGTTACCAGCGAGACGAAGCCGAGCCGGAACAGCCGCGAGTCGTACTCCGGGTTGGCGCCCGGAGTGACGGTATAGACGGGCTCGCCGAATCCGACCTCATAGTCGGTGCCGTCCGAACGCAGCACCCGCAGGCCGGTCAGGCCATTCCTGCGGAAGTACACGACCAGGTGGTCACGGAACGCGCTGACATCCATCAGCCGCGTGTCCGCGCTATGCGGCACCAGCGCCTCCCAGACGGACGGACTGTCCACCGTCGCGGCGGCGATCTCGAAGTTCTCGGCGCCGTCATTGTGCAGGATGAGCAGGCGTTCGGTGCCATCGGAGCCGACCTGGTGATCGACGCTGTACTCGACGCCCTGCCGGCGCGGCGCCACGACCCGCAGCTGCCCGGCTGGATCGCTGGCATCCAGCAGCCATTCCTCGCTGGTCAGCTTCGATGAGGTCGAGATAACCACGTATTGCTCGCTCCGGGTGAGCCGCACCCCGGCGAAGAACCGCTCGTCGGTCTCCTCGAACACGATCACGTCATCGGCGACAGGCGTTCCGAGAAGGTGCCGCCAGATCCGGTAGGGCCGCCAGGCGTCGTCGACCGTGACGTAGAAGAGCGCCGAGCCGTCGCGCGACCAGGCCGAGCCATAGTAGGTACCGGGAATCTTGTCGTCGGCGACCTCCCCGGTCGCCAGATCCTTGAACCGCATCGTGTACCGCTCGTCGCCCGAGTAGTCGGTGGAGTAGGCGAGCTTGGTGCCGTCGGGGCTGATGCTGAACGCGCCGAGCGAAAAGTACGGCCGGTCGCCGGCAAGTTCGTTGCCATCCAGCAGTACCTCTTCGCCGTCGAGCGGTGAGCCGTCCTCGGTCATCGGCGGCCGCTCGTTCTCGTCCCGCACGGCGCGGCGGCAGTGCGCGGCATATTGCTGGCCCTCGACGGTACGGGAGTAGTACCACCAGCCCCGCCGGCGGGTCGGCACGGACAGGTCAGTCTCCTTGGTCCGGCCCTTGATCTCGCCGAAGATCGCATCGCGCAGGCCTGCCTGCCCGGCCGTCATCGCCCCGGTGTAGGCGTTCTGCGCCTCGAGGAACGCGATGGTGTCCGGGCTCTCCTTGTCCGCGAGCCACGCGTATTCGTCGACGAACGTATCGCCGTGGTGAGTGCGCTCGGCAGGGATCCGCTTGGCGGCCGGCGGCGAGGCTGTGTCCAGGGTCTCGTGGGGCTGAGTGCTCATGATTGCCGATTGTACGGAGCCGCAACTCGTGCATGGCTCAGCTCGACTGCCGTACGGTCATAACACGCCTATGCCTCATTGAGGGAAAGCTGTCCGGGCACATGCGCTGGATCATGAGTCACCAGGGTAATCCGTCGACATCCAGTGGCCGCTTCGCGTCCTATGCACTCACGGAGTCCAATGACCATATCGCGGTCCGGCAGAGCGATCGTCCTGCTCGTGGCAGGGGTGCTGACAGCGGCCTGCGCCCCCGCAGAGCCTCAGAATGTCTTTAGGCTGGACATGGGCCTCAGCGGCACAATACCAACGCGGGTGAAGGAGATCACCGACGCCGGAGTTCCGGACCTTGCGAACACCAGCAGCCATCAGGTGCGCCTGCGCTCGATCAAGATCGTCGACCAGCCGCGCCCGCTGCACATCCTGAACGTGCGCGCATATAACATCAATCATGTCGGTTATGAGGGTGTACTCGGGCAGGAAGGCGACCTGCCTTCAGAATGCCCCGGCCAATTCGTGCCGCACCCGATAGATTCGTTCACACTGCCAACGGCCAGGATGGCTGGCAATACCAGAACTTCGACTGCACGTATATCGTTACTAATCCGCCGCTGCCGGGACTGCGGCCAATACCGAAGTCTACGGTCTGCGGCAGGCCGTGATTCAAAGTTCTGTGACTGAGTCCATGTCACGAACAGCAGAGGGAATGCCCGGAGTCGCTCCAGCCGCCGGCGTCAAGGGTGACACCATCCAGCTCGGGGAGGCCGGGCATCGGCCCTGCTCGCCCCGACGGAAGCGGAGCGCGGGTTCCCGGCGCGACAGCTGCAGAGTTGGCCTAGCCGGGGAGCGGCGTTATCGAGGGACCTGCGAAGGGGTGCGTCTCGGTGCGGAACGTAGCGGTGCTTTGCTCAGGCGCGGCAGACAGGCCAGTGCAGGCGCGCAGCCCGTTCCACCGGTGCACGGCAGCGGTCGCCGCGGCACCGCTCAGCGGGACCGGCAGGCCGCCGGAAATCTCGGCCGGCCGCCAGCTGTATCTGTCTACGTGCCGACCGGTGATCGTGACATGCAGCGCGCCGCTGTAAGTCGACGGCGGTGACGTGGCGTAGAACGCCAGATTCCCCAGGCCGTAGTCGACCAGTGCCGTCCCGAGGTAGCCCGCGCCAAGTTGAACATGCGCATGGCTGCCGATCACGATGTCGGCGCCCGCCTTGACCAGAGCTTTCGCCAGCGGCTTCTGGACAGAGTTGGGACATTGCTGGGTCTCGCTGCCCCAGTGCAGGAATACAACCACCGTGTCGCTGTCCTCCCTGGCGTCCTGCACCGTGGTGACGAGTTCGTCTTCTTGGTACGCCGAGGCCAGCCCGGCCTTGGTGCCGGTCGCAGTCCACGAGGTCGCCAAGTCCGTGTCGAGTACCTCGGTGGCGCCGATGACCGCGATGCGCTGGCCGTTGATGACGGCTCGGTACGGCGCGAAAGCCTGCGCCGCGTTCGCGCCGATCCCGACGATCGGGTAGTGCCGCGCTTTGGCAATCGACAGTGACTGCGCGAGCCCTGGGCGGCCGCAGTCCTCGCCGTGGTTGTTGGCCTCGGTGACCAGGGTGACGCCCGCGGCCCTGAACGCCGTGATGGCCGCGGCCGGCGCGTGAAAGACGTACTGCTTGGGCTGGGGGTCCGTGCATCGCTCCGAGATCAAGGCCGACTCGAAGTTCGTCATCGACAGGTCGGCTCCGGCGATGAGCCTGGAAAGGCCGCCGTCGAGAGCCGTGGCTGGGTCATCCGCGAGCCGCACAGCCAGGGGACCCTCGAAATGCACGTCTCCGCCAAAGGCGAGGGTCACAGCGTGGCCGTTGCCCCTCCAGCCAGGCGACAGCGGCGAGCCCGTCCCGCCGCTGATCGGCCCTGACGGCGTCGTCGGCCGCGTGGATGACGGATACGGCCGGCCGGCCGCGCTGCCCGCATTACCTGCGCCGCCACGCCCAGGTTCGATCGAGTGCCTGGCGACCATGACGGCCGCAGCGAGGACCGCGACCATCACGGCAGCGAAGGCGACCTGGAACTGGCGCCTGAGCCGCGGCCTGGGCCGTCCGCGCGAGGAGTGCACGGCAAGACGGTAACAGCGCCGTGTGGCCTGAACAGGCACATCCGAGCACATGTCGGACCTGTTCACGTTCCGGCCATGGTACGTTCGCTGGCGATGTCAACGGGCGAAGCGCGGCTCGGCAGGCGGTTCGCGCAGCTGTGGGCGGCGGGCACGACCTCTGCCCTCGGCAGCGGTCTCGCGACGATCGCCACTCCCCTGTTCGTCGCGTCGCGTACCAGCGACCCGGTCATTGTCTCGGCGGCTTTCGGCGTTGCCTGGCTGCCATGGCTGCTGTTCGCACTCCCTGGCGGCGTGCTCGTCGACCGGGTCGATAGGCGCCGGCTCATGATCGCCGTGGACTGGTCCAGGGTCGCGGCAATGGGCGTGCTGGCCGCGACGATCCTGACCGGGTGGGCGAGCATCCCCTTGCTGTACGCGGTGCTGTTCATCGTGAACGCGGGCGAGATCGTATTTCGGTCAGCCTAGTTCTGCTCGCCAGGGTGCGGCTGCACCTGGGCTCGGTGGGCTACGGCCTGCTCTTCACGTGCGCAGCGGCTGGGGGCTGCTCGGGTCGGTCATTGGCGACCGGCTGATCGCCTGGGTGACCGCCACCTGGACAATCAGGGTCGGACTCATAATCGAGGCCGGGCTGCACCTGACGCTGGCGACGTCCCGCAGCCCGTACCTGGTCGGCATTGCCTGGTTCGCGTTTGGCGTGCATGGCGCGTTGTGGACCATCGTCGGCACGTCACTGCGCCAGCGCCTGACCCCGCCCGCCATGCTTGGCCGGGTCGGCAGCACCACCCTCTTCATCGCCGCAGGCGGCAACTGCGTGGGCGCGCTCATCGCCGGCGGGCTTGCCTCAACGCTCGGGATCACGGCGCCGTACTGGGCGGGCTTCGGCGTAGCAGTCGCGGTCTCGGTCACCACCTGGCGGGTGTTCAGCCGTGCAGCAGTCGCTGAGGCCTACGCGACGCCGGACCAGGCCGATACTGGTGAGTTCGCGGCCACACCGTGAGCATGCAGGATCGGTCAGGCCGTCCATCTGGGCGCCTCCCGTTCGTCGTCGGGTCGGGAAGACAATCGGGTCCTGAAGACAATCGGGTCTTGAAGACAATGAGGCTACGGAGGAGACGATGAAGTACCTGATGCTGATCTGCGCGGACGAGTCCGTTGTACTCAGCCCTGCCGAGGTGACCGGCCTTCCAGCGGCCACGCAGGCATGGGTCACCGAGATGGACGGCAGCGGAGTCCGCCTCACGGGGGACCGCCTTCAACCGGTGAGCGATGCCACCACCGTCCGCGTGCGCGATATGGAGGTGCTCGTAGCCGACGGTCCTTTCGCCGAGACCAAAGAGCAGATCGCGGGCTTCGACATCATCGAGTGCGCCGATCTCGATCAGGCCATCGACGTGGCAGCCAAGCATCCGGTTGCCCGGTTCGGCACCATCGATGTGCGGCCGTTCTGGCAGCAGTGACAGCAGACGTACACGCCGCGCTGGCCGGCGCGTTCCAGGCCGAATGGGGCAAGGTCGTCGCCACGCTCATCGGCATGACTGGCGATTGGGATCTCGCCGAGGAGTGCGCGCAAGACGCGTTCGCCCAGGCGCTCAGGGTCTGGCCACGCGACGGGATTCCCCGGCGGCCAGGGGCCTGGCTCACGACGGTGGCGCGCAACCGGGCTCTCGACCGGCTCCGGCGCCAAGCGTCAGAGGCGGCCAAGCTTCAGCAGGCGGCGATCCTGTCGCCGCCGGAGCAACCGGCAGGAGGTGACATGGACGACGAGGACATTCCCGACGACCGGCTCCGGCTGATCTTCACCTGTTGCCATCCGGCACTACCACTCGAGTCGCGGGTTGCCCTCACCCTGCGGACGCTCGCCGGGCTGACAACCGCCGAAATCGGACGCGCCTTCCTGACCGCCGAGCCGACCATGGCCAAGCGGCTGGTTCGGGCAAAACAGAAGATCCGCAACGCGGGCATTCCCTATCGCGTGCCGGCAGGACATCTGTTGCCCGAGCGGACTAGCGGTGTGCTCGGCGTGCTCTATCTCCTTTTCAACGAGGGCTATGCGGCAACCGCTGGCACCGAACTACTCCGCCATGATCTGTGTGCCGAAGCCATCAGGCTGGCCCGCGCCCTAGCCGACCTGATGCCTGATGAGCCTGAGGCCAAGGCGCTGCTCGCGCTCATGCTGTTCCATCACTCCAGGCGAGCCAGCCGCGTGACCGAGGCCGGCGACCTGGTCACGCTGGAAGATCAGGACCGTTCGCGCTGGAACCAGGCCGAGATCGCCGAAGGAGTCGGCCTGCTCGATGCTGCGGCGCGGCGCGGCCAGCGGGGGCCTTACCTGATCCAGGCCGCGATCGCGCGTTGCCACGCCACCGCGCACATAGCCGCCGACACCAAATGGGCGCTGATCGCCGACCTGTACGACTCGCTCGCCCATCTGATCCCGTCGCCCGTCATCGAGCTGAACCGGGCGGTGGCCGTCGGCATGGCCGACGGCCAGGCGGCCGGGCTGCGGCTCGTCGACAACCTGGCCGCGTCCGGCGCGCTGGCCGGCTACTACCTGCTGGCCGCGACCCGCGCCGACTTGCTGCGCCGCCTCGGCCAGCACGCCGAAGCGGCAGCCAGCTACCGGGAAGCGCTCGACCTAGCCGTCAATACCGCCGAGCGCCGCTACCTAGCCCGCCGCCTGACCGAGGCCGAGCAGCAACGCTGAACCCATGATGCTGTTCTGGCGACAGCAGGGGTTCAGCGTTGTAGCGCACGGACCGGGCTGGCAATGAGCTGAAATCGGATCGACGGCTAGCGGGCGCGATTGGTAGCTTCCCGCGCATGCGGCACGCCGAGTTCAACGATCCAGCCCTGGTGATGGTGTATGACGCCGCGTTCGGCTGGTCGCGCGCTGACGATTTCTTCCTCTCCGTCGTGAACGCGACGCCTGCGGCGCGGGTAGTCGACCTCGGCTGCGGGACGGGGCTTCGACGTCGCAGTCATGACCAGTCATGTGGCGCAGTTCTTCGTCACCGACGAGGAGTGGCGGCAGGCACTCGCCGATCTGCACCGGGCGCTAGTCCCCGGCGGCAGGCTGACATTCGACACCCGCGATCCGCGGGCGCGCGGCTGGGAGCGCTGGAATCCGGCCGACTCGCGCCGCGAGGTCAACCTGCCGGACGGCCGCCATGTCACGGCAACCACCGAGGTCAACGCCGTCGCGGACGGCGTCGTCAGCTTCACGATCTACTACGCGTTCGCCGACGGCATGCACCTGCTGAGCACCGGCGACCTGCGCTTCCGTAGCGAAGACGAATTGCGCTCGTCGCTGCTGGCGGCAGGGTACGCCGTCGAGCAGATCTACGGCGGCTGGAACCGTGAGCCGGCCGGGGCCGACGATGGCGAGCTCCTCGTGATCGCGCGCGCCTAGCCCGCGGGCCTAGCCAGAGCGCGGCGCAGGAAACATCCGCGCGAATCGCTCGGCCAGCGCGCGATCCCCCGTGACGGTCAGCCTGCCGGCGTCCTCGGCGGCACCGATCGGCTCCCGGCCGAAGGCGACCGAGCGCAGCGTGGCGACGTCAGCATGAAAGCTCACGGCTGGCTGTGCGGCGCGGCCCCGGGTGACCTGCACCGCGCCGGCCGACACGATCACGGTGAACCAGTCACCGTCGACGTCGATAGCGAAGGTGGCATCCGCCGCGGCGGCCGGGTCGAACGAGGTCTTCAGCGCGAGCAGCAAAGCATCGGCGCTCATCTCGCTCGACGTAGTGATCGGCTGGCGGCTACCCCAGCGGCCAAGCTCGAGCAGCACCGGCTCCAGCGCGCGGCCGCGTTCGGTGAGCTCGTAGACCGCGACGCTGGCCGGGGGGTCGAGTACGC
>WNFL01404490.1_pt3 | contig 20988 bp, 22 predicted proteins | sample 5400361 | NCBI WGS metagenome assembly WNFL01 (sample SAMN13153351, study PRJNA577476) | soil metagenome | isolation source: 40 cm soil on Douglas fir-dominated hillslope | place: USA:California | collected 2013-09-17
AGCCTTCGGGCGACGGATCTCGCGCACGATCACCGGCTTCATGCAAACTCTCCGGTGACCTGCGGATACACACGCTGGTACGCCTCTGCGAACTTGATCCGCTTATCGCCCGAGTTGCGCACCGCCTGGGTGCCGCGCCGCTTGGCCAGGTCGGTGCAGTATTCCCACAGGTGCTCTTGCGCCACCATCGCCTCCATCGCCTGGCGCTTCTTGTCGAACACCGAAGTGATGTCCAGCAGCACTTGCGGCTTGAATTCGCACTGCTCAGGTTGATGCGGCTCGAACATGAATACCGGCGGCGCGCCCAGCTTCTTCTCTCCCCCGGCGTAGCCCGCGGCTTGGGCATACACGCGAGCTTTCATGGTGAGCTGCGCGGCCTCCGGATGATCCGGATTGTAGGGATCGAGAAACGAATGCGTCAGGACAAATGCCGGCTGCATCTCATGAAACTCGGTGACCAGTTGATTCATATGCTCGTCAGTGGGACGCAGCGGATAATCGCCCATGTCGAAAAAGTGAATCTCCGCTCCCAGAATCTCCGCCGCGTTCTCAGACTCGGCGCGGCGCGCCACCTTGACGCGTTCGAGCGTCATGCCCGGCTCATTCCACATCTTCTCCGACTCACCGCGCTCACCGTACGACAAACACAGGATCCGCACACGCCACCCGCGCGACGAGTACAACGCGATGGCACCGCCCGCGCGCCACACGAAATCCGCCGCGTGCGCGCTGATCACCAGCATGCTTTGGCCGTTCAGTGAAGGGTTCATTCCGAGCCTTTCTTGCCCGCGAGCGCCCGTATCGCCCGCGCCGGCCATGTGAGCGCGCGCCCCAACCGGAACGAGGGCGAATTGCGAATGCCGTCGATCAGTCGCGAGAACTTCTTCTCACGCTCATGCAGGAACTGGATGTACTTGTCGCGGCGCGCCAGCAGCATCTCGATTTCCGCCACGTCGCCATCCTGCAATGCATAGCCGGGTTGGATGTGCGACGCCAGCGTGCGCTGATAATACACCGTTCCGTGCGAGGCCGCGGCCTCTTCCGCCGGCCGGTCCGCCGTGTAGAAGTACACCGCGAGCGAGCGCCGAGAAATCGGCTTGCCCGGCGGCAACTGAATCCTTCGAAAGCCGTGCCAGGACGATTCCGTGGTCTCGAAAATCACCGCACGATTGGCCAGCGGCAGCACGCTGACCCGTTCGCTCCCGAACGGATCGTGCAGCAATTCGAGACACCCGCCCCAAGTCTCCTCCCACTCCGGATTCAGGAACACGATCAAGTTCAGCCGCCGGTGTTGCGAGGTTCGCGGGTGGTAGTTGAAATCGACATGCGTATCGAGCTCCTGCCCATCCAGATTCTCGTGCGTGCCGCCGCCCACGTAGTCAGGATCATAGAGCAGTCCGCCGATTCCGGTGATTCGTCCGATTAACACCAGAAACTCGCGATCGCTCATCAGCCGATCGAAGCGCGCGTACGCGGGGCCGATGCGTGCGAGGTCCGTGACCGCCGCTTTCCGTCCCTGCTCGCCGCGTTCGTTGAGCGATCCGCCGGATTCGAAGGACGGAAACGCGGCCATCAACTCACTGCAAAACGCAGGATCCAGGAATTCGTCGATCACTACGTGACGAAACGGCGCGGCCGTCGCGAACCGCGCCTGAAGATCGTCCACGCCGCTCAGAATGCGGGGATGGAGGGTCGCCGTCACCATTTCAGTGTACCGGCGGATGCACTAGAAGCTGGCGCGCCTGTTCCAGATTCCGTCGCGCATTTGGGAAATCAGGATCGATCGCCAGAGCGCGTTCGAAATGCGGAATTGCTTCGGCGAAGCGGCCTTCGCCCGCCAGCGTATATCCAAGATTGTTGTGCACGGTGGGATTGTTTGGGTCGGCCTCCAATGCAAGCTGATATTGACGGATCGCGTCTTCGATACGGCCGAGCTGTGTGAGGGCGACACCGAATCCGGCGAGTGCGGCGGCATTGCGGGGCTCGATCGCGAGTCCTGCTTCGTACTGTTGTACGGCGAGATCGGGCTGCTTTCGGGTCACCAATACTTTCGCGAGCGCGAAATGCGTGTCGGCATCGTCGGGCCGCAGACGGAGCGCTTCCCTGAACTCCTGCACGGCTTGGTCGAGCTGTCCAGTGGCCGCGAGCGCCAAGCCCAAATCGTAATGCGCTTCCGAGAACTCCGGCGACGATGCGATTGCCGCGAGGAAATGCGGGATCGCTTCTTCGGGGCGACCCGAGCGATTCAGCAGCGCGCCAAGTCCCAGGTGCGCGGACGGAAAATTGGGAGCTTCCTCAAGAGCGCGTCTGAAAAACTCAGCGGCGCGATTTGACTGAGCAGGATCCTTCGCCAGCGCGGCCGCGACGTTCAGATAGTGCGGCGCGCGGGAACCTTGCGCATTGGCCAGTGGAAGACGCGCGAAGATCAGCACAGCGATCGCGATGACGGCGGGAATCGCCAGGGTGCGAAAGCCCCTCTCGCGACGGGCACGATGGGAAACCGATAACGCGCGAAGACGTAGAAAAGCGCGACACTCGCGGCGTAGGTGACGACGATGGCGTACAGAATCCAAAGACGGCGCCAGTCTGGAGCGGTCACAACTGCTCCCAGTGCGGCCAGGCCCAACAACAATCCAAAATCAAGCGGGCGGAGAATGCGCAGCAGCCACGACCATTCCGCGTAGACGTCCTGACTCTCAGAATCGGGAAGCTCGGCCGCATTGAAGGTGAGCGCGAACTTTCGCGCCATCAGCTTGAGCCACGCAGCAGGCTGCGTGCGGATATAGTCGACGGCGCGGGAGGTCCAGTAGGCGGAGATCAGTCCGGGCGTGAGCTTTCTGCCCAGCGCTTGTTCGGCGAGGCGAGTGGCGTCGTTGCGTTCGTCAGCGGCGTTGCCGTGCCCCGAGACGAGCCCTTCGTAGAGCCCCGACGCGCCGGCGTGATTACCGATGTAGAAGTTGGGCCCGAACTGCGAAGTGCTGAGATGAAACTCGCCACCGATGGCCAGGTTGCGCAGGCCGACCGGAAGCAGAATCGCGAAGCATCCACCGATGAATAACGCCGCGGCGTTGAGGCGCACGGGCGGCGGCTGCGAGAGGAGGATCCACAGCAAAATCGGCAGGTTCAGGATCAGTGCGTTTTCGCGAGTGAGCGCGAGGAGGCCCAGAATCGCGCCCGTGCCGAGCCACTTTTTCCAGGTCATACGTTCGGCAGGGAGACACAGGAGCGCTAGAAGCGCGCAGGTCAGGAATGTAACCAGTGACGATTTTTCGAGCATGGCGTCGAGGAAAATGGCAGGCGGATAAATGGCGAGGCCGATTCCGGCGATGACGCCGCGCCGTCCGAAGAGCGAGATCGCGGCGAAAGAAAGCAGCGCACACGACGACGCGCCGAAAGCCGCCTGGATCACACGAATGGTGGTAACGCTGTCGCCAAGAATCTTTTGGATCAGCGCGAGAAAGTACGGATACAGCGGCGCCTGGTAGAAGATTCCGTCGCCCACCCAATCGCCCGCGGCGATGCGGCGGGCCCACTGATGATACGCGTCCGCGTCGCCGATGCGAAGGTCGTAAAACGGCGCGTCGTGAATCTGCCAGAGGTACAGGCAGCGCAGCAGGAACGCGAAGATCCAAACAACCAGAAGAACCGTCACGAGTTTCGGCTCGGACGCGGGCTCGCGTAGGGATTCGCGTGGAGGAGCCGGCGGAGCCTTTTTACGATTCCGCACAGAGTCGCGCCGTCACTTCTTTGGCCACATCGCTGACCTGCCGCGCGGCGATGGGATAGCGCTCTTTGGGGAAACGCATCTGCGGCGCGGAGATTCCGATGGAAGCCACCACTACGCCGTCTTTGTCGCGAACGGGCGCAGCCAGGCAGCGAATCTCATCGCGAAACTCGGCGTCGTCGAACGCATATCCGTCCTCTTTGATTTGGGCGCACGCCTTGGCGAGCTCGGGGATGGACACGATGGTGCGGGGCGTGTACGCCTGCAAACGCGAGGGGCCGAAGATGGCGCGCAACTCGGCCGCTCCGCAATCGGCGAGGAGTGCTTTACCATGCGCGGTGCAGTGCAGCGGCGCGAACTCGCCGGTCTGGCCAGAGACCACGATGAGTTGTTTGTTGGACGCCTGATGATCGATGAACAGCGTCTGCTTGCCCTCACGCACGGCCAGATGCGTGGTTTCGCCAGTGCGGCTGGCGAGCAAGCGGACGTGTTCGTGGCTGCAGGTGATCAGCATCTTGCTCCAGTCATACTTGCGCGACAGGCGCCAGATGGAAGATCCCAAAACGTAATCCTTGCGGCCCTCCGGATTGGTGAGAAATCCGCGACGCTTCAAGGTATTCGCCAGCCGGAATACGCTGCTGCGATCGATGCCCAGCAGCTCGGTGAGCTGACCGAGCGCCACGGGGCCGGAGGCTTTCGCGACCGCCTCGAGAATGAACAAGCCGCGGTCGAGACTTTGAACGGAGGGGGTCGCGAGGGCGGGTTTTTTCATGGCTGACCGGGTGCGTGGCGAACTTCCCATATGAGCATATCCCAACCTTTTTCGCTATCGTGATGGCATGCGGATGGGATTTTACGGCGGTGCATTAGTGCTCTTGATGGCGCTGGGCGCGGCGCACGCGCAGGATCGACGCAGCGTGCGCGAGCCGTCGTTCCCAAAAAGCTGCGCAGTGATCACAGCCGGGCTGACGGCAGTCGAGAACAATCGAACGGTCGCGGAGGCGGACGAATCGCGAGTAGACACAGGTCGCATTCAGAAAGCGATCGATGCATGCCCCAACGGGAAGGCGGTCGAGCTGCGAGCGGACGGCGCGCGGAACGCATTTCTTTCGGGGCCGCTCGATCTGCGCGGAGGGGTGACGCTGCGGGTGGCCGCGGGTGCGATTCTGTTCGGCTCGCGCGATGCGAAGGTATACGAACGATCGCCGGGAAGCTGCGGGATCGTCAACGAGAGTGGCCGCGGATGCCGCGCGTTGATTAACGTGGACGGGGTCGACGGCGCGGCGGTGATGGGCGAAGGCGTAATCGACGGTCGCGGCTGGGCCAAGCTTCTCGGGAAAAGCGACTCGTGGTGGGAGCTTGCCGAGCAGGCTCGCAAGGGCGGCAATCAGAACTGTCCGAGGCTGATCGTCACCAATCGGTCCGACGATTTCACGTTGTACAAAGTGACGCTGAAAAACTCCGCGAATTTTCACGTGGTGTTCGGGGCGGGCGACGGATTTACCGCCTGGGGCGTAATTATCGATACGCCGAAGAACGCGCGCAACACGGATGGGATCGACCCCAGCGGCGCGAGCAACGTGACCATCACGCGCTGCTTCATCAGCACCGGCGACGACAACGTGGCGATCAAGGCGGGCTCGCACACGTCGCACATGACCATCGCGCACAATCATTTTTATTCCGGCCACGGGATGTCGATCGGCAGCGAGACCAACGGCGGAGCGGAGGCGATTCGCGTGACCGATCTTTCGATCGACGGCGCGGACAACGGGATTCGGATCAAGTCGAATTTCACCCGGGGCGGGCAGGTGAAAGACGTCATGTATGACGACGTGTGCATCCGCAATACCAAGAATCCGATTCTGATGGACTCGAACTATAGCTTCACCGGGAAGGCGCGCGATTTGCTGCCGCACTTCACGGGGATCCTGCTGCGCAATGTGCGGGTGATGTCGGCGGGAAAGATTACGCTGGAAGGATTCGACGCTTTGCACAGGCTGGGGATGACGTTCGACAACGTGTTGCTGGACGATGCTGCGCTGGTGAAAATCGTCGCCAAGCACGCGGAGCTGAAATTCGGACCAGGGCCGGTGAATTTCCAGGTGTCGGGAGAGGACGTGAGCGTCGCTAGAGCGGCGGGAAAAGGCGAGCCGAACGCGCTCCTTACGTTGGTCGACGAACCAGCGTGCCGCGAGAAGTTCGTCGCGATGCCGAAGACGAATTAGCCGCAGATGAACGCGGATAGACGCAGATAAGAAGATGCCAGGACGGCCAACTTGCGAGTCCCAGGAAAGCCCGGCTGCAGGCTGCCCGTTTGCGGGCTAAGAAAAAAGCGTGGTCCCAGAATTCTACTTGCCTGGACGGTCCAGCAGGGACAACGTGGGCGGGATCATCTTTGTCGCGCGAGCTTTCTTGTCGAAGTACGCTTTCACCACATCGCGGACGATCGGCGCGGCGGCGGGCCCGTGCTCGGCGCCTTCGTAGAGAGCGACGACCACGATCTCGGGATTCTCGCGCGGCGCGAAGCCCACAAACCAGGCGTTGTCCTTCATCTCCTTGGCTAGCGCCTTGTTGGCTTTGGCCAGCTCGTTCGAGATGCGCTGCGCGGAGCCCGTTTTTCCGCACAGCTCGATGCCTTCGATGCGCCCGGCCGAGCCGGTGCCGCCTTCGTTCACCACGCCGTACATGCCCGCGACCACCTTCGCGATATTCTCCGCGTGCACCTCGCCATGCCGCGGCGGTTCGTTTCGAAACGTATCCTTGACCAGGTGAGGGCGGTACCAGACACCGCCGCTGGCCATGCCGCCGATCGCAACGGCGAGTTGAATCGGGGTGACGGTCACAAATCCCTGACCGATCGATACGGAAATCGTGTCGCCCGCGTACCATTTCTCGCGCTGCGTGCGCAGCTTCCACTTGGAACTGGGCATCACGCCTTCGGCTTCGCTGGGCAGGTCGACACCGGTCTTTTTTCCGAGCCCGGCCATGCTTCCGTACTCGGCGATCTTGTCGATACCGGTGCGATTTCCGGCGTTGTAGAAATACACGTCACAGGATTGAACGATGCCGCGGTGCAGTTCGGTGAAGCCGTGTTTAGCGTGGCACTTGAAGGGGCGGCCGAACCACGTCGCACCGCCGCCGCAGTTCACCGAGGTACTGTCGTCCAGGGCACCGGATTCGAGCCCGGCGAGCGCGACGATAGGCTTGAAGGTGGAACCGGGCGCGAACTGCGCCTGAATCGCGCGATTCAGCATGGGCGTATTCGGATCGTTGTGCAGCTCGTTCCAATCCGACTGGCGGATGCGCGCAGTGAAAAGATTCGGATCGTACGCGGGACGGCTCACCATCGCCAGCACTTCGCCCGTACGCGGATCGATCGCCACCACGGCGCCGCGGCGATTCTCCATGGCCAGCTCGGCCACGGCTTGCAGATCCAGATCCAGCGTGAGCTGAAGGTTGTGGCCGGGCGACGCCTCGGTCTTCTGCAGGGTTTCGCGCTCGCGGCCCACGCTGTCGACCACCACGCGCTTCTGCCCGTCCACGCCGGTCAGCACTTCGTTGTACTGCTTTTCCACGCCGGCTTTTCCCACCAGGTCGCCTTGCGAATATTTGGCGAAGTCGGTACTGTTCAGTTCCAGCTCGCTGACTTCGCCCACGTAGCCCAGCGCATGCGCGGCGAGCCCGGAGTGCGGATACAGGCGAATGGGCTGCTGGTTTATTTCCAGCTCTGGAAAGGTGCTGGGATCGCGATGCGAGTTGACGAAGGCCAGCTCGCCCGGCGTGAGCTCCTGTTTGATGGGAACCGGCACATAGGTGGGGCGCGAGGAGTAGCGCTTGATGCGGGTCCTGACGTCGTCCAGATCCAGATGCAGGCCTTCGGCAATGGCCGGCAGATGCTCCATCTTCAGGTTTTCGCGCGCGAGCATCAGCGTGTAGGAAGAGTGATTGTCGACAATCACGCGGCCGTCGCGATCCAGAATTTTTCCGCGCGGCGCCAGGACGGGAACGGTTTTAATACGGTTGCGCTCGGCCAGTTCGCTGTTAGCCTCGTGATCGCGCACCTGCAATACCCAGAAGCCCGAGATCAAAAAGAGGAACGTGGCCAGGGCCAGGTATTGAAATACGGCGATGCGGCCTAAAGCGAAGCGGGTATCGTCGCGGAACAGCCGGCTGGTGTCGGTGTGATGCGGGCGTTCTGGTTCGACGGGTGGCACGGCTGTCCCAACTTCGGTCTATCCGGTAACCTTCAGTCTATCCAAGACATGGAATAGCGGTACGGCGACCATTCCGTTCAGCGCGCCGACCACCAGTTTCTGGGTGGGATCGAAATCGGCGGGCTGGCCCAGCAGCGCGCGCTGCAGCACCCAGTAGAACATTTCGTGAAAGAAATAGAAAAAGAACCCGAGCAGGAAACGGATGATCGGGTTATCCACCGCGAAGCGCTGGCTGACGGATCCCGCAAAATATCCGACCAGCGTTTTGACGATCCCGAACATCCCCAGCGGCTGGTGCGAGAGGGAATCCTGCGCCAAGCCGATGCCCGCGCCAAACAGCACGCCCGCGACTGGAGATCTCCGCATCAGCGCGAAGTACACGGTGACCAGCAGCGGCAGTTCGAGATAGGAGAGATAGCGAAAAAAGAGCGGGACGTAGACCTGAAAGAGAATCGCCGCCAGCGGGATTCCGATCAGCGCGGCGATTTTGAATTTCGAGACGTGAGTTTTCCGATCGGGGAATCCGTCCGAGTATTCGTTCATGGATTCCGGGGTTGCTTGTTCGCGTCGGGTTTCGGCTCGGCGGGTTTGTTCGGGTCGGGCTTGGCTTCAGCACCTGTGGTCTTGGCTTCGCCGGGCGGGTTGAAGTTCGGCGCGCCGTTGCCGCGTACCCCGTAGGTGTGTTTCTGATCGGTGCCCAGCTTGCGGTAGCGGTCCAGCAGCTTATCGGCGTCAGTAGTGAGCGGGCCGGACTGAGCGGGGGCGCTCGAAGCTTGCGCGGCGGCTTCTCCGGGTGGCAGAGGCAGCATATGGACTGGCTGGGAACTGACCGGCGTTGCAGGAATCTCGGCGTGCACGCCTTCTACAATGATCAGCACTTCTTCCAGGCCGTTCTGGAATCCGCTGGGCGTCAGGTAGATCTCCTTGCTGTTGGTGCCCTGGCGAACCACGTTTGCCTGGCCCGCCGGCAGTCCCTTGGGGAAGATGCGATCGTCGCCGGAGGTGAAAAACCACTCGCCCTGCTCTACGTTTTCTTCGTTCTGCACGTAGTCGACCTTCACAGTGCTGTGTCCCTGTCCTTTGAGGGTTCCGTGCACGCGATTCTTCTGGGAAATGACGCCGGCGGCAAAGCTCGGATCGGTGATCAGCAGCAGCAGCGAGGCAGTGGGATACACGGCGATGATCTTTCCGACGATCCCGTCGGGCGTGATCACGGCCATGCCTTTCTCGATTCCGCTGGGGGTGCCGCGGTCGACCAGCACTACTTTGCCGCTGGAGCCGGTGGTGTTCCCGATGATGTGCGCGGCCACGGTTCGCGAAGGCGAGCGGGTTTGGAAAATGGCCAGCGAGCGGGCGCGGTCCGCGGTAGAGAGCTCGGTGCGCAGAAACTGGTTCTCCATCTTGATCCGGTCGAGCTCGGACTTCATGCGCTTGTTCTGTTCGCGCACGTCTAACAATACGAAGTAGTCGCTGAAGAAGTGCGCGACATTGCCGCGGAAGTTCTCCGTCACGCGCGCGAGCGGGGTGACGGCGGTGACCGCCCAGACGCGGATCAGGCGCACTTCCTGGTTGCTTTTCACCTGATAGGCGAGCAGGACCAGTTGAAGAAGAATCGCCGCTACCAGCACCATCAGGTTTCGATAGCGGTTGAGCAGAAACTCCATAAAACTCAGCGGACAGCGGCCAGCGGACAGGGGCCCAGCGGCGAGCGTCCTCTTACTCGATTGCGATTCGTCGCAACAGTTTGAACTCCGTGAGCATTTTACCGGTTCCCAACACCACCGACGCGAGCGGGTCCTCGGCAATCGATACCGGTACGCCGGTCTCCTGGCGGATGCGCCGGTCCAGGTTCTTCAATAACGCCCCGCCGCCGGTGAGAACGATTCCGCGATCGCTGATATCTGCCGATAATTCAGGCGGCGTGCGCTCGAGCGCTACGCGGATGGCATTCATGATGGTCGCGACGCATTCTGAGAGCGCTTCGCGAATTTTTGTGGCCCTTGATCTCCATGGTGATGGGCTTATCGAGGGGATAAGCGGAGCCGATCGTCATCTTGATCATCTCGGCGGTGCGTTCACCCACCAGCAGGTTGTACTTGCGTTTCAAGTATTGGGTGATGGCTTCGTCCATTTCGTTTCCGGCCACGCGGACGGAACGGGAGTAGACGATGCCCGAAAGCGAAATGACGGCGACGTCGGTAGTGCCGCCGCCGATATCGACCACCATGTTTCCGGAAGGCTCCGTAATGGGCAGGCCCGCGCCGATGGCGGCCACCATGGCCTGCTCCACCAGATACACTTCGCTGGCCTTGGCGTGATACGCCGAATCGATGACGGCGCGCTTTTCCACCTGCGTGATTTCGCTGGGAACGCCGATGATGATGCGCGGGTGCACCAGCATTTTGCGGCCGTGCGCCTTCTGAATGAAGTAATTCAGCATGCGCTCGGTGACCTTGAAGTCGGCAATCACGCCGTCTTTCATGGGCCGGATGGCGACGATGTTGCCGGGCGTGCGGCCCACCATCTCCTTGGCTTCCTTGCCGACGGCTTCCACTTCTCCGGTGTTCTTGTTGATGGCGACGATGGACGGTTCGTTGACCACGATGCCCTTGCCGCGGGCATACACCAGCGTGTTGGCGGTTCCCAAATCGATCGCGAGATCGGACGAAAAAAGACTGAATAGCGACCGCAGGTTCATAACGACAAAATGATGGAGATGGGGGACACCGAAGGCAGCACCACCTGCAGAGGAGGTCCCAACGCCAAGATAGAAGGTACCACAGGCACAAACGCGCGGGCAAGATTTTGTTTTATTTTCAGCGCGGTAGACTGGGTTAGTGATTTCGCGGCGCCTATTTCTGGCCGTGCCTATTGCAGCAGCCTGCTCACGCGGGCGCCGGGCCGGGTTCCACGGCTATGCGTTCACCGCCAACGAAGAAGGCCGCGCGGTGGCGGCGGTGGACCTGGAGGCGCTGGCCGTGGCGCGGCACATTCCGCTGGACGGCGCACCGGTGCAGGTGCTGGCCCTGCGCTCGCAGCCCTTGGTCTACGCGCTGACCGCGGAAACGGGGTCGGTTCACGAGATCCTGGTCGATCGGCTGAGGTATTCGCGCAAGATCGCGGTGGCGGAAACCGCGGTGGCCATGCGCCTAGCGGCGAACGAACGGGCGATCTATGTGCTGGCACGGCAGCCGCGGTCGCTGGTGCGCGTCGCCTTAGATTCCTGGGCGGTGGACTGGCGCGTGAGTCTGCCCGAGGATCCGGTGGACTTCGCGCTGGCCCCGGGCGGGCGATTCGCGGGCGTGAGTTCGGCAGCGTCGGTGCGGCTGGTGGATTTGAGCAACGGCCACGTGGGCGATCCGCTCGGCGCGGGCGGCTACGGCGCGGTGCAATTTCGCAAAGACGGGCGCATGCTGATTGCGGCGGACCGAGGCGAGCGGCGGCTATCGCTGTACGATGTCGAATCGTCGCGGCTGGTGACGCATCTTCCGCTGGCGGTGCGGCCGGACAACCTGTGCGTCAATCACGATGGCGGCCAGCTGTTCGGCACCGGCGAAGGGATGGACGCGGTGGTGATTGTGTATCCGTTTCAGAGCGAGGTCGGCGAAACGGTGCTGGCGGGGCAGGGGCCGCGCGCGATGGCTGCGTCGCAGAGCTTCTTGTTCCTGGCGAGCCCGCAATCGGGCGACGTGAGCATTCTGAATATCGGCAATCGCAAGGTGGAGGGGGTGGTGGCGGTGGGCAGCGATCCAGGCTGCATCGCGATCACTCCGGACGATCAGTTCGCGCTGGTGCTGAATCGCAAATCGGGCGACGTCGCGGTGATACGCGTGGGCGGGATTACGGACACGGAGCGTACGCGACGTTTTAAGATGGCGGCGCTGCTGACGGTGATTCCGGTGGGCTCGCGTCCGGTCAGCGCGGCGTTTCGCGGGGTTTAGTTGACGATCTCGGTTCTTTCGATTTCCACGCGGTCGCGGCCCAGCGCGTCCTGCAGCAGCCGCAACTGAAACGCGACATCCTCGGTGCGGCCCGCACCGGTCGCGAGCTTGGCGTTGAGCGACCCGGTGGTCGAGTCGCCTTCGGCCAGTGACCAAGTGGCGATCTTGCGCAGGATCGCGATCACCTTGGTGCCGTCGAGTGCCTCATAGCGGAAGGGAAGTCCGGCGATCCACGCGAGCTGTGCGGCATCGGTGGTGAGCGTAGTGAGGGCAGGCACTCCGGGAGCCGCAGCGACCTCCACGCGTGCCGCCGAGGGCGATTTCGCCAGCGTAGTGAGCAGACACTTGGTATAGCTCGCCTCGCCGTCGGTATCGGCCAAGCGCCAACCCTGCTGGTTATGAGTTGGTTTCACCGCCAGCGATTGCAGTGTCTTCCGGTCGTTCAGCAGCATCCGCGAACCCGGACGCATCACTCGTGCAGCGGCGCCCGCCCAATCCTTTTGGAGAAACGGCAGCATGCCGGAGTCGACTACCAGCACGTGGCATTCGGCCAGCGCTGCTTCGAAGGCGCTGGGATGCCCTTCGAACACGATCACGTTGTGGCCGACGTAGGCGAAACCGAGAAGCTGCGGCAGCATGGGAATGCACTTCGCGACATCCTCGCGCAGCGGCTCGATCCGGTTATACGCAATCGCGGCGATGTTGAGCGGGTGTTCGGAAGGCAGCAGGGCTTTCACCTGATCGACCAACTCATTCCGCACAGTACCAGGAGCGGGCGCGGGGACCAGCATCGCCATGCGGCCGGGAGTGACGATGGCGACGCAGCGCCTTGCGTTGCTCTTAAGGCTGGCGCGGACTTTCGCAAAGACGGTGGGAAGATTCGCGGGCGTGTCCACCTCCGGCATCATCGGATCATATAGGTGCAGATCGGGGAGATCGCTCATACGGAGATAGTCGGCGGTTTGCCGCCGGATCTTGAGTAACGGTAAGGCAGCCGGATGTGGCTAGTGCGGGCGCGCTGGCACTTCTAAACTGGTCTTGTGAACGACACGACTCGCGCATTGAAGACAGCGGCGGACGCCGCGTTTGCATACCTAGACGGACTGGATCGACAGCATGTGGCGCCCACCGAGTCGGTCGAAGCTTTGCGTTCGCGTTTGGATGTGCCGCTTGAGGAGGACGGAACGCCGCCGGAGCGCGTGGTGACCGAACTGGTGGAGGCGGCTGAATGCGGCCTCACCGGATCCGCGGGCGGCCGATTCTTCGCATGGGTGGTGGGCGGCGCGCTGCCGGCGGCATTGGCGGCGGATTGGCTCACATCGGCGTGGGACCAGAATGCGGCGCTGCACGCGACCAGTCCGGCAGCGTCGATCGTCGAAGAAGTCGCCGGCGTTTGGCTAAAGGAACTGCTGGGGCTACCCGCGACGGCGAGTTTCGCCATCGTGAACGGTTGCCAGATGGCGCACCTGACGGGCCTCGCCGCCGCACGGCATGCGCTGCTGGCACGTCGCGGATGGGATGTGGAAACGCAGGGTCTCTACAGCGCACCGCCGATTCGCATCCTGACCAGCGATCAGCGGCACGGATCGTTCGAGCGCGCGGTTCGACTGGTGGGCATGGGTACGGGGAACATTCATCGGCTGCGCAGCAATGCTCGCGACGAGCTGGACCCGACGGCACTGGGCGAGGTGCTAGCCGCCGATCCAAATGCACCGACGATCGTGCTGCTACAGGCGGGCGACATCAACATTGGCGCGTATGACGATTTCCCGACACTGATAACGCTCGCGAAGGAGCACCACGCATGGGTGCATGTGGACGGCGCATTCGGCTTGTGGGCGGCAGCCAGCCCGCGGTATCGCCACCTGATGCGCGGATGCGCCGCGGCGGATTCGTGGGCGACGGACGGACACAAGTGGCTCAACACTCCGTACGATTGCGGGTACGCGTTCGTGGCGGATGCAGAGTCGCATCGCGGCGCAATGTCACACCGGGCGCCCTATCTTACGCACGCGGGCGATGCTCGCGACCAGATGGACTGGAATCCGGAATGGTCGCGGCGTGCGCGCGGGTTTTCGACCTATGCCGCGTTGCGCGAACTGGGACGCGCGGGCGTTGCGGAGCTGGTCGATCGCTGCTGCCGCCACGCGCATGCGATCGTGACGGGGATTGGGAAGCTGCCCGGCGCGGAGCTGCTGTGGGAGCCGGTGATCAATCAGGGGCTGGTGCGGTTTCCGGACCCGCGCGCGGGAGCGACTGCGGAGGATCACGATCGGCACACGACGGAGACGATCGCGGCGATCAATGCGACGGGTGAGGCGTTTTTCAGTGGAACGGTGTGGCGCGGGCGCGCGGCGATGCGCGTGAGCGTGTCGAACTGGCGGACAACGGAGGAGGATGTGCGCCGGACGATCAATGCGGTCGCCCGGGTTCTGGTGGGACCAGCCGTGCAGGCTGCCGCCGCCCTTCCGGGCGGCGCACCGACGCCGGGCGGAAGCCCGGCGGCAGGCTAAAAGCCTGGCCCCACAATCGGCACAACGGCGCTCCGACACCGGGCGGCCCCCACCGTCAACACGACTCGAGCTTGCGTTGCAGGAAGCGCCGCTCTGGCGCGGAACAGGGCAGCTCCAAAGCCGCGCGGTAACTGGCCGCAGCTTCGTCACGATGGCCGAGATCGAGTAGCAGGTGCCCGCGCACGGCGACATATAGGTAGTACGACGCGAGTCTCGGATCACCACGTAAGGTGTCGAGTTCGGCAAGTCCCGCCGCGGCGCCGTGAACTTTCGCCAGCGCGACGGCACGATTGAGGCGCACCACTGGCGACGGATTGAGTTCGGCGAGCTCGTCGTACATGCTCAGGATCAGCGGCCAATCGACACTGTGCGGGTCGGTGGCGCGGGCGTGGGTGGCGGCGATGGCGGCCTGCACGTGATACTCGGAAACCTCGTCGCCGGCGATGGAGCGATCGAAGTGATGAAAGCCCAGAGCAATGAGGCGCTGATCCCAGCGGCTGCGATCCTGGAATTCGAGCAGCACCAGGTCGCCGGATTGGTCGACGCGGGCGGCCAAGCGCGCCGCTTGCAGCGCCATCAGCGAAACCAACGCGTGAACGGCGGGCGTGGAAATGGAAGACGACGCCACCAGCATTCCCAGCCGCAGGGCTTCTTCGCACAGGTCGTGGCGGATCAGATCCTCGCCTTGGTGCGCGGCGTAGCCTTCGTTGAAGATCAGGTAGATCGCTTCGAGCACCGATTCGAGGCGCTGCTTGCGTTCGGCTGGCGGCGGCATGTCGAGCGTGAGGCCGCGGTCGCGAATCTGGCGTTTCGCGCGCACCAGGCGTTGTGCGATGGTCGACTCATCGGCGAGAAAGGCGTGGGCGATTTCGCGCACACTCAGGCCGCCGACGGTTTTCAGGCTCAGCGCGACGCGCGTGTCGGCCGAAAAATCGGGGTGGCAGCACATGAAGATCATACGCAGCTCGTCATCGCGGAGCTGTTCTTCGATATGGGGATCGTCGGGAACGGGGATGGTCGAGCGGGAGAAATCGGCGAGAATCGCGTCCGACTTTTCACCGGCGAGCCCGCATCCAGCGCTGAGTTGTGGGCCACGCGAAACAGCCACGCCGCGGCGTTTTCGGGCACGCCCTGATAGGGCCAGGTTTGCAGCGCGCGCAGCATCGCATTCTGCACCGACTCTTCCGCGAGATCGAGATGCGCGGCGCCCAGCGCGCGGGTGAGGTAGGAAACAATGCGGCCGGCCTGGTGCCGGAACAGGTGCTCCAGCAGCGGACCGGCCGGCGTCGACACGGCTACATTTCCCAGATCTGGCGGATTTCGATGGTGCTGTGCTCCAAGTGTGGATGGTCCTTGGTGAGTTTCACGGCCTCATCGTAATTGGCCGCCTCGATCAGGTAGTAGCCGCCCAGCACTTCCTTGCCTTCACTGTAGGGGCCGTCGGTGGTGCGGGTGTTTGGGCCCGCCCCGCGCATGATCTTACCGGGATCGTCAGCCAGGCGATTGCTGCCCTTCACGAACGGTTTATTGCGCCAGGCGCCGTACCTTTCGATGGCTTTCTGCATCTCTTCCGGACTGAGCTTGTTCCAGCCGGCGGGGTCGGCGTGTAGTAACAGTAGAAATTGAGGCATGTCTTTTCTCCTTTATCGTACGCGAGTGTATGTGACGTTTTCGGTGAACTTGGGCTTGCCGTCTTCGAAGAATCGCCACTCGGCTTCGAAGTGATTCTGGTCGATCAGCCGCATCTTAACGTCGTGCATGTGTCCCGCGGTCGGCTTGGCGAGGTTGGTGGCGTCGAGGAACTTGAACTCGAGCACCCCGGTCTTGGGATCGAGCGGGCCGGCGACCATGCGCGGCTGATTCCCAGCCATGCAGTAGTGGGTGAGCAGCAAGCGGTCGCCATCCAGGTGATAAAGCGTGTGCATGGTGACGTGCGTTTCGGAGCTATAGCGTTCGAGCAGCGCGGTCCCGCCGCCGGTGAGTTCGTAGGTAATGCGGCCTTTGTCTTTCTGAGATTCCCAATCGCCGACCAGCGACTTGAGGCGTTCGAAAGCGGCCGCCGCAGCGGTTGGGTCGGTTTTAGTATCCGCCGCGCGGTCGGTGCTCGCCAGCAGGGTCACGAGCAGAACGTGATGAATCTTCATGATGTTATCTCCTTGCAATCTGTGTGACTGCACGGTAGTAACGAATCAGGGTCGGGAAAATCGACCGGGGGGCGAGGAAAAGTTAGAGTGCTTGTGGGGCAGGCTATCCAGCCTGCCGCCGGCTTTTAGCCGGCGCGCCGCGCGGAAGCGCGGCTGCGGCCAGGTTTGGCGCCCCACTACAGGGAGAACGCCATAAGAACGGCGTCCGGGCCGCTGCCGGTGGCGATCACCACGTACTGTTTGCCGTTCTTCGCGCGATAGGTCATGGGCGTGGCGGTGGTCGGGCGGGGGAGGGGGAAGGTCCACAGGTCGCGGCCGGTAGAAGTGTCGATGGCGTGGAAGGCGGTATCGCCTCCGCCGGCGAAAATGACCCCGCCTTTGGTGACGATCACACCCTGCGCGCCGGGCACGCCGAACTTCTCCGGCAGCTTCACGCCGTCGAGCGTGGGGTGATTTCGGAGGCGCGGCTGATCGCCGAAGGGAACCTGCCAGAGGATCTCGCCGCGATTCAGATCGACCGCGGTGAGCAGGCCGTAGGGCGGCTTGATCAACGGCAGGCCGTTGTGAAAGGTCGCGTTATCGCCACGCGCGAGAGTGTAATCGGCATCCATGTCGGCGGTCTTTTCGCCCTTGGCGATGCGCGCGACGGCAAGCTGGTTGGAGGTCTTGACGTAGAGAATCGCCGTGTCGGGATCGATCGCGCCGCCGCCCCAGTTCGCGCCACCGATAATTCCGGGACGCATCAAGGTGCCTTCCATGGAGGGCGGGGTGTAGAGCGGACCGAGGCGATATTTCTTCATCTCGGCCTGCGCTTCGAGTTTGAGCGCGGGAGTCAGGTCGAACGCGTCGTCGAGCGTGATGCCTTGTGGAGCGATCGGGGGCGGCCTGGTCGGAAAAGGTTGCGTGGGCCAGGAATGCTCGCCGGGAACGTCGCTCGAGGGGACGGCGCGCTCCTCGATCGGCCAGGCGGGTTTACCGGTGACGCGATCGAACACGAACACGAAACCCATTTTCGTGAGCTGCACGACGGCATCGATCTTGCGGCCGCCGACATTGATCGTCACGAGATTCGGGGGAGACGGCAGATCGTAATCCCACAGACCGTGATGCACGATCTGAAAATGCCACTTGCGCTTGCCGGTCGCTGCGTCGAGACACACCAGCGATTCGGCGAACAAATTCGCGCCGGGGCGGCGGCCGCCGTAGAAATCGTTGGAGGGGGTCGAGACGGGCAGGAACACGAGGCCGCGCTCGACATCGACCGTGAAGGGCGCCCACACGTTGGTGTGGCCGGTGATCTTCTCGGAACCTTCACCCCAGGTGTCGTTGCCGAACTCGCCGGTCTGCGGGATGGTGTGGAAACTCCAGGCGAGTTTTCCGGTGCGGGCGTTCCAGGCGCGAACGTCGCCGGGCGGATCGTTTTTGTAGACCAGGCGATCGGCGACGCCGTTGCCGACGATCACGAGGTCCTTATAGATGACGGGCGGCGAGGTATTGGTGTAGTGTTTTGGGTTCGTTTCCCACAAAAGGCCTTGGGTAAGATTGACGATCCCGTTATCGCCGAAGGTCGGGACGGGCTTGCCGGTGGAGGCGTCGAGGCAGATCAGGCGGTAGCGCGAGTTGATGAAAATACGGAACTTACCCGAAATTGGGTTCGGTTTGTCATTTTCGTTTTTGGCGGTTCGGTCGAACCACGCGGCGACTCCGCGGTGCACGAATCCGGTGCCGTTGGGGACCTGCCCGTCTTCGTAGGACTTGGGATCGTAGGACCACAGCTCGCGGCCGGACTCGGGGTCGAGGGCGACGACGCGGTTGTAGGGCGTGCTCAGGTAGAGGACGCCATCGATCATGAGGGGAGTCGCCTGGAAGTTGCCCGGCGTGGTCTTGAATTGGTCGATGGCCTTCTCTCCGGTTTTCCACTGCCAGGCAGGCTTGAGGAAGGCAACGTTCGAGCGATTGATCTGATCGAGCGCGGAGTATTTCGATCCGCCGGGATCGCGGCCGTAGGAGGGCCAATCCTGGGCTTCGAGGGTCGCGCACGCGACTGTCAGTAGGGCAGCGTAGAGGAAGAAACCGCTCCCTTTGGTCACGGCTCGGATGGTGGGCGCGGCTCCGTTAGTGTAGTGCGTCGTTGATTTAAAACAGTATGATTCGGACGGGGCAAAAGGGTACAGGCACGAAGTTTCGCAAAAGCAGCGAAATTCGAGCCAGTCCCCTTTTGCGTTCGTCGTGGCTCGGCTCGCTGATTCAGTGGAAAACATAGCCCTACCTTAGTAAGCCACGCTCGCGGAGCCAATCGGCCAGGCGCGAGGTCCAAGTGGAGAGAATCGCGTCGGTTGTAGCCAAGCCGACGCCGTGAGGGCCGCGTTCGTAGATGTGCAACTCGGCGGGGACGCCGGCTTTACGGAGGGCGAGATAAAATCGTACGCTGTTTTCGGCGGGGACACCGGTGTCGGCATTGGTGTGGAAGAGAAAAGTAGGCGGCGTGTCCTTGGTGACCTGCTGATCGTTGGAGAGCAGGTCGACTAACTTCGGGTCGGGATTCTCGCCGAGCAAGTTGCGCTTCGATCCCTGATGTGTGAACTCGCTGTTGAGCGAGATAACGGGATAGCCGAGGATGGCGAAATCGGGTCGCGTGCCGTTATCGAAATGCGTGGCAGCGGTGGAGGCGAGGTGGCCGCCGGCGGAGAAACCCATGATGCCGACACGGTCGGGTGCGACGTTGATGCGTGCGGCGCGTTCGCGGACCATGCGAATCGCCTGCTGCGCGTCATTGAGCATGGCGGGATGGTGGTAGCGCGGGCCGAGTCGATACTTGAGCACGAACGCGGTCACGCCGAGGCTGTTGAACCACTGCGCGAACTGCGCACCTTCCTTGTCGATCGCGAGCGCGCCATAGCCGCCGCCGGGGCAGATGATGACGGCGGTCCCGTTGGGCGAACGCGGAAGGTAGGAGGTGAGCGCGGGGCGATCCTCCTCTTGTTGGCCAACGGCACCGGGTGCGCCTTGCGGCCAGAGAGGCTCGGGGGTCGGCGCAGGGGCGGGCTGGGCGTGGAGGGCGAGAAGCGCAAGAAAGAAAGTTGGGTAAAAAGGCTTCATGATTTTAAAGCGGGACCGGGAGGTCCCGCGCGGGTCAGGAGACCCGCCCCACTTCCACACGCGCCGCTCCACCACGGTCACACGCGCCAGTGGTCGGGTCGCCAATTCTGAACCTCGGCCTTGATTGCCTTGCGAGAGAGGCGACTGGCGATGGCTTTATCGACCAGACCGGGGAGTTCGGCGTCGGACGCGAAACGCAGGCCGATGTACTGATCGACGGTGAGCTGGCCGACGCGTTCGGCGCCGCACAGTTTCTCGATGCGCACCCGCTCCTCAAGGCGAATCACGCGGTCCTGAACTTTGAGCGAGTAGAGGCGCATCTTGAAGACGGCAACGAGCAGCCAGATGATCGCCAGGACGCGGCCTCCGTTGGTCCAGCTGGCATTCTGAACCAGCTGATAAACTGTGCCGGCTAACAGCAGCATTCCCACCGGCACGAGAAAAAAGTGAAACGACGGGTCTAACCTTGCATGAGTCTTGAGATCCTGCGTGGGTTCAGGCATGCAGAGATTCTAACAGGTGCTCCGAAAAGAGGCAGGCGACACCGCCTGCCCCACCTTAAATGAAAGCCGGCTACAAGCCGGCTCGCCGGCATGACTGCCGGCCCCACAAGGAGGCAGGCGCCGGCTTGCGGGATAGAAAACACGCCGGCCCCACAAGGAGGCTGCGGAACTGCCTGCCCAACTGCCAAGATCCAATCCGGGAAACCGCGCAGAAGCGCGGCGGCGGGCACGATTGCCTGCCCCACAAGACCTCACCTTAGTCGTCGGCGCGGACCCAACCGTAGGCTTTGTTGCTGCGCATGCCACCTGCGTCGTTGTACGCAACCTTCATTTTGTCGAGCTTGTCCAAAGTGTCGGCCGGAAGCGGATTGCGTTTGGCCTTGACGTCGACGTTGTAGATTTTCGCGGCGTTCAAGCCGAAGATTTTGGCTTTGTCTTCCTTGGTGATCTTGGTGTAGCCGAAGCGCTCGCACATTTCGTCCGAGATCTGGAAGCGTTTGAAGGCGTCGATGGCCCATTGCGGCGAGCCCCACCACAGGCAGTCGGTGCCCCAGATGACGTGGTCAGAGCCGAAGTATTTGATGTTCTTGCCCATGCCGTGCATGCACATCATCGGATCGGCGATCACCAGAACGTTGAAGAAGCTGCCGATTTCGGCATTGAGATTCTTCATGTTGGGGTTGCGCTTCTTGATATCCATCAAGATGTTGTGCCAGCCGAAGTCGCCGGTGGTGGGATCGTACCACTTGGGATCCTTGAACTCCGGCTCGCTGGGCCCGTGCTCGAGCGCTGAGTGATACACGATAAAGGTGAAGTCGGGATTGTTGAGCGCAGCCTTCTCCATATC
>WNFL01309075.1_pt1 | contig 20971 bp, 20 predicted proteins | sample 5400361 | NCBI WGS metagenome assembly WNFL01 (sample SAMN13153351, study PRJNA577476) | soil metagenome | isolation source: 40 cm soil on Douglas fir-dominated hillslope | place: USA:California | collected 2013-09-17
CCAGATGTGGATCGTCCATTCTCTCAGCCCCCGTGACGACCTCAAGCCCGACGATCTCCGCCGCCAGCTCATCGAGCACGCGCAAGATCCCAGCCGCCTTATGCGGGCTCTCGAAGAAAAAGAGAAACGAACCCAGTCAACCTTCGAACGTGAGGTCATGAAACGTCTCACGACCGCCGGTTATCAGGTTGCTTCGCAGTGGCGAGTCGGCGCTTTTCGAATCGATCTGGTCGTCGAAGGCGACGACAAGCGTCTCGCCATCGAGTGCGACGGCGACCGCTATCATCCGCTGGAAAGACTCGCCGAGGACATGGAGCGCCAATCTATTCTTGAGCGCATGGGCTGGATCTTCACGTGCATCCGAGCTACGGAGTTTTTCCGCAACCCCGATCGCGCTATGAAACGTATTCTTGAAAAACTGGAGCTCCTGCAAATCTTTCCAAAGAGCGCAAAGCCGGCTGGACCAGGTAAGCCGCTAGGATCCCCGGATTTAATTGACCGTCTTGTACGCGGCGCCGAAGAGTTGCGCAGCTCCTGGACTGGTCAGGAATCGACCGAATCTCGCCATCAGACTTCACTGCACTCGGCGGAGCAAGCGGCACTCTCCTGAAATCCGGTTTGACGGAGGTTGCGGAAGAGCAATATTGAATCAGTCTGTTTATGCTAGAATCCCGCCGTTGAGCCACTACCAAAGAGGGACGATCCAGGGCCACGGCCAGGGAGAAAGAACAACCAGACCATAGACCCGATACCGCCACGGCCGTGACAGGATGGCGACTCCCGCCGCCATCGAATGGAAGCGTCTCTCACCAGAAAGGGGGCTCTCCAAAATGCATCGGTTCCCTATTCCCTCAACGGAAATCACCCAGGTAGGCTATCAGGAAGATTCGGAGACGCTTGAAATCCAGTTTGTTAAGGGCGGGATCTATCAGTTTTTCAATGTTCCTTCAAAGGTGTTTGATGAATTCATGAGCGCCCCCTCCAAAGAGGGATACTATCACTCGAAAATCGGCGAGCGCTTCCCCTGCTCTCGAGTCGCGTGATGGCGATTTGGTTCTGCTAGAGGACTTCCGGAAAGGACCGCGAGAGTGGTCTTTTCCGGGCATCTGGTGGCTGGCTCAACTGAGTTTCCGCCGCAGGAATCGGACCTGCGCTGAGTTCGTTGGGGTTTATTTCGTTCATTCTTCGCCGGGCAGGACGCTCGCGGCTCTCACTGAAAATCAGATTGCTCAGCAGTTCTCCAGATCGCGCTTTTTTCCGTAGCGAAACGCCAGCCCGAGGCCGAGGGTCATGAACCCGATCGGGGGAACTACGAGTATGAGAACACCTTTACTGATAGCCTTCTGGCCGTCCTTGGAGGTCGCCGCGGCGGAACTGCGGCACATCGCGCACCCCTGGCTGAACGCGGGCGCGGTCCACAGAAAGAGCGATAAGACGAGAATTGCGGAACGAACTTTCATTTCACTCCCAGATGGAGAATGCGAAAAGCATCCGGAAAGAAAAAGATCGTCATCAAAATCAAACAGGCGACCACCGAACCCATTGTAAGCCACTTCATTCTTGATACTTCATATTTTAGATGCATGAAGTAGCCGATGATCAGCGCGGCCTTCACAAACGACAAGCCCAGCAAAATGGTCAACATCTTCACGGGCGGCATGTTCTGATAGGTCAAATAAACTTCGATGGCAGTCATCACCAGGAGCGCACCCCACACCCAGAAGAACAGCGCTTTACCGTGATGGCGGTGCTGTTCCGCAACGCGTTCCGCGAGAGCTTGCTGAATGGTATCCATATCCCTCCGGCTCCTAGAGAATCTTGGCGGACATCAGATAAACCAAGGGAAAAATGAACATCCAGACGAGGTCCACGAAGTGCCAGTACAGCCCGGCAACTTCCACGTCGGACGAGTCGTATACCTTGGGCTTCAGCCACAGGATGATCGAGCACACGATCGCTGCGATTAAGAGCACGTGCGCACCATAGTGGAAGGGACTATAGACCGGCGTTCCCAACCACGCAACTAGCCAGAGGACCAGCAGGATGGGGATGAATTTGCGCCGCAGCGCCACAACGCCAAGGTAAATCACACCCAGCGTCACGTGCAACATGTGCATCCCCGTCAGCCCGAAGAAAGTGGCGCCAAACTGCGGCACGGTTTTGGATACGTTCACAAATTCGCTGGCGGCTTCGTGGCCCGGAACTTTGGGGAACATGGGTAGAGTCAAACCTTCCGCAATCAAATTGCTCCACTCCCGCCCGTGAAGAACAATGAATCCCGTGCCGCATAGCATGGTGGCTAGCAACCACAGGCGCTGCCCTTTGGCATCGCCATGCACGGAAGCCCTGACCGCCAGCACCATTGTTAGGGAACTGGTGAGCAGAAACGCGGTCATGATGGTGGCGTTGATGATGCTCTCGGAATGGAAAGGCGTGGGCCAACCTTCCGTCGAAATGCGCCCGTAGCTGTAGGCGTAGAGCAGCGCGCCAAACGTCAGCGAATCGGAGAGCAGGAACAACCACATCCCGATTTTCTTGGAGTAGGTGCCGAACAGCGACGGCTCATAAGCCGACGGGATGTCGTGCATCGCGGATTCAGCCATGCGTTCGGCCTCCTGGTCAGAAACGTACGGTTAGCTGGCAAACTCCAGCAAGCACAAAATGTAAATCCACAGCCCGGCCATGAAATGCCAATACCAGGCGGTCACATCCACGACAATGCTCCTCGTTGCCGGGGAGCGGTGCAAAAGCGATGCGATGCCTGCGACGAACAGGGCGAGAACACCACCCATCAAGTGAATCGCGTGCGTCCCGGTCAGCAGATAAATAAAAGAGCTACTGGGCGTGGTGGCCACATAGAAACCATTTGCGGCCAGCTGCTTCCAGGCCGCCCACTGTCCGAAAAGAAAAACGAGACCAAGGACGAGAGTCATGGACAGACAGGGAATCCTCTTCTGGTCAGCGGCGGAGACTCCCGGAGCGGATGTTGCCGACGCAAGAGCCGCTTGTCCCTTCACCTGGCGGCGGGCCAGCTCCATAAACACGCTGCTCAAGATCAGCACACCCGTATTGATCAACAGCAGCCTGGGAAGTGTTATGGGAATCCAGTCGCGCACGAGCGCATTGGTGCGCGGGTCGAGCGTGGGCAGTCCCTGACGCACAACATACGCGCTGCTGAACGAGACAAACAGCATGAGAACCGGGGTCAGCGCGACCAGCAGCCCAAGACGCGCCCGTCGCAAGCGCGTGGCGTAATCCGGCAATCCCGGACCGGAGCCATCATCGCCCAAGGAGATTCTGGGGTCGTCTACCGTCGCGGTTGTGGTGAATGTGGCCATGGGATGCTCAATGTGCCGGCTTGATTTCCGGGTCGGTCTGCATCACATAATCGCGGGGCGCGCCGGGTACGTTGTACTCATAAGGGCCGTTGTGAACGACCGGCGTGTGTCCGCCGAAATTGTCGTGTGGAGGCGGCGTCGCCGTGGTCCACTCGAGCGTGGTTGCTTCCCAAGGATTGTCGCTGGCCTTCTTTCCCTTGAACATGCTCCAAAAGAGATTCACGACGAAGATCAACTGACCAGCGATTGTGACAAACGCCGCGTAAGTGATGAACTTCTGCAGCGGGATCAGGTGGAAGAGATAAGCGACCTCGGTCATCTGCGAGTAGCGGCGCGGCATCCCTGCCATACCGAGATAGTGCATAGGCATGAAGATCGCGTATGTCCCGATGAAACTAAACCAGAAGTGCCAGCGCGCCATCGATTCGTTCATCATTCGTCCGAACATCTTGGGAAACCAATAATAGGTCGCCGCAAAGATGCCGAAGATGGAGGCCACGCCCATGATGAGGTGGAAGTGGCCGGGCACGAAATACGTGTCGTGCAACTGAATGTCCAGCACGGGCTGCGCGAGGAATGGACCGCTTATCCCGCCGGAAACGAACAGCGAAACGAATCCGATCGCAAACAGCATGGGTGAAGTAAAGCGGATCCGCCCGCGCATGAGAGTCCCGAGCCAGTTGAATGTTTTTATGGCTGACGGAACGCCGATGCCCATGGTCATGATGGAGAATGCGAAGGCGGTATACGGGCTCATGCCGCTCATGAACATGTGATGGCCCCACACCATGAAGCCCAGGAAGCCGATGGCCAGGATGGCGTACACCATGGCCTTGTAGCCGAAGATGGGCTTGCGCGAGAACACGGAGAGCAACTGCGAGCACATCCCCATGGCCGGCAAGATCGCGATGTAAACCTCAGGATGGCCGAAGAACCAGAACAGGTGTTGCCACAAAAGCGGTGAGCCACCCTTATGACCCGTGAGCTGTCCGTTGATGGTGACCAGCGGCACGAAAAAGCTGGTGCCGAGGTTGCGATCCATCAACAGCAGAATCCCGGCAGAGAGCAGCACACCGAACGCGAGAAGCCCCAGAATCGCGGTGACGAACCAGGCCCAAACGGTGAGCGGCATGCGCATCATGGTCATGCCCTTGGCGCGCATATCAAGCGTTGTGGTAATGAAGTTCAGCGCACCCATCAGCGCACCAATGCAGAAAATAGCGATGCTGATAATCCACAAATCCGCGCCGAGTCCCTCGCCCGGCCCAGCCGATTGCAGAGCGCTCAGCGGCGCGTAACCCGTCCAGCCATGGAGAGGCGCTCCTCCGGCCACGAAAAAGGCCGCGAGCATTACGATGAAGCCCAGGAAGGTCGTCCAGAACGAAAGCATGTTCAGCACCGGGAAAGCCATGTCTGGCGCACCAATCTGAATCGGCAGGAAATAATTCCCGAAGCCGCCCTGTGGCGCGGTGGTGAGCACAAAGAAAACCATGATGGTGCCGTGCATGGTCACCAGCATGAGATACGTCTCCGGCTTGATGTCTCCCAGAAACGGCAAGACGGCGGTGGGCGCGACCAGGTGGATGCGCATCAGCAGCGAGAGGAACATGCCGACAAACACCGCGGCCAGCGCCAGGAAGTAATACTGGAGGCCGATGACTTTATGGTCCAGGCTGAAGACCCATTTGCGAATGAAGCCCTGAGGTGCCGCGTGGGCGTGAGTTTCCTGGGCAGCGAAATCGTGAGTAGCCATGTTATTGCTTCTCGGCCTCCCGTGCCGCAAGCCATTTGTCAAACTCTTCCTGACTGACGACCTTTAACATGCCGTGCATTTTGTAATGACCGAGCCCGCAAAGTTCGGCGCAGAGAATTTCATAGTCTCCCGTTTCAATGGGCGTGAAATGCATGTGGATCGCAAGGCCGGGTACCGCGTCCTGCTTGAAGCGCATCGTAGGAATAAAGAAGCTGTGGATGACGTCGTGAGCGCGCAAGATCACTTCGATTTCGCGGTTCACCGGCACCACCATCGTTCCCGTCACGATATCGTCTTTGGATGCGGAGTCTTTCGGATCGAGACCCAGAGCGGCTTCGCCGCCGGCCGAGGCATCCTCAAGCTCCGGGTTCGTTGCGCCAAACTTGCCGTCCGGCCCGGGATAGCGGAAATACCAGGCGAACTGCATCCCCGTCACTTCCACGCGCACGGCATTCGCTTCCGCGGGGCGGAACCGCTCCGAAGCCCAGATGGAACTGCTCATTAGGTTTAGCCCCACAAAAAGGACGGTGGTGAGTACGGTCCAGACGATTTCCAGAATAGTGTTTCCGTGGGAATACGCCACCTTGGAAGAGGAGGAACCACGGTCGCGGTAAATCCAGACAAGCGCTCCCAAGGAAACCTGAGCGGCAACGAAAACGATGCCCATAAGAATGAAGGTCGTGGTGAAGTGATGATCGATTCCGGCGGCCGCGGCAGAAGCTCCGACGGGTAACCACCATGTCTTGGCGATGAAGAAATACGTGCTGACAAAGGTGATCAGCCAGATGACGAGTAGAAGAATGAGGCCCATGCAGCACGACCCCCCGAGTTGGATTCTCGGCCTTCCCCACTGAGGCCCTGCTCGAATTCCCTGTGATCAGAGAAGTGGGGGATGCAAACCGGGGCGAATATATCACAGGTTTTTATGAGCGCAAGCGGGTTCTTGCATCTATTATTTTTTGCCGGCGAAGCTTCTTTCCGGAAAATGCTCTAAATCATTTCAGCACTCCAACGCAAAGACGCATTGACGAATTTTTTTGTTTTGAGTAATATCCGTTTCGTCCCTGGGGGGTCCAGCGAAAATGTTGAGGACCTCGCGATGTTTTCGTATCAAACTTTTCCAATCCGGCGGGCCTCGGACGCTCTCAGCGGTCGCGCCCTCTGTCTATAATTTGTCCAGTCCATCCGAAAAATATTTCGCGTCCTGGGGACAGTCGTCTCGCCCTCACTGCGGACAACTCGAATTTATTTCTGAAACGATGTGGAGTTCGGAACCAATCCATTTTCGGCCGCAGCCAGATCGCAGTCGACGGAACCATAACCTAAAGGGGGACGGGCGGCGCTTTCGCTGGCCGCTAATTAATTTCGAGGACTAGCAATCCAGGAGGTATCGCATGGCGGGCCCGGAAACTGATTCGGCCAAACCAAAACCGGAAGCGGCGAAGACATCCGCTGCCGGCGGTGGAGATGCAACCAGGTATGTTGGTACGCCTGCCGTGGGTACCTCCAAAGCAGCAGCTGCCGCAGGTTTGGCGACAGTGGGCCCGGAAGCTAGCCAAGTCAACCAGCGGCGCCGGCGCCTGGTGTGGGTTGCGGTCACCGGTTTTCTGGGCGCGTGGTTCATCGCCTTCTTTAAATTCTTTCTTCCCCGGACGCTCTTCGAACCTCCCACTGTATTCAAGATCGGGTACCCCTCGGACTACGCCTTGGGTGTCGATACCAAATGGCAGCAGAAATACCGCATCTGGGTGGACCGCACGCCGGATCGCGTATTCGTCGTCTACGCCCGCTGCACGCATCTGGGCTGCACACCCGATTGGAAGGCCAGCGAGAACAAGTTCAAGTGCCCTTGCCACGGAAGCGGCTACGACAGCGAAGGTGTCAACTTCGAGGGACCGGCGCCGCGTCCGATGGACCGCGCGCACGTGGAGCTTGCGCCAGACGGGCAGATTATCGTGGATACCTCCCGGCTCTATCAGTGGCCTAAGGGACAACCAAGCCACTTCAGTGATCCGGGATCATTTTTGCCGGTGTAACGGACGGCGCTGCGAGAGCGCTCCGCGCGTAAGGGAGAAGCAGGGACAGATCGAGCCGCTACAGGACGGGAGAGCAGACGATGCCCGAAGAGAAAAACCCGAACGGAAAAAATGGCAAATCGGTTGGCTTGGTCGAGCGTTTCAAGGCGGGCGTCAAAGAGGACCTCGAGTCCCTCAAGACGGACATGCCTGCAAAAGCAAAAGAACAGGTCGAGCTGCTCAAGAAGCCCACCAAGACACAGGTCTACACTTCGATTTTCCGCCACAAGCGCGACGACACGCCGCGCAATCGCGCCCTGGGCGTGCTCTCCAACGTTTTCCTGCATCTGCATCCCGCCAAGATCAATCGTGACGCCGTGCGCTACAGCTACACCTGGGGCATGGGCGGCATCACGTTCTATTTGTTCATCGTGCTCACGCTCACCGGCGTGCTGCTGATGTTCTACTACCACCCCAGCAAAGTACAGGCCTTCCGCGATGTGCTGTACCTCGAACACGACGTTCCCTTCGGCAAATTGTTGCGCAACATGCATCGCTGGGCCGCGCACTTGATGGTGATTGCCGTCGAGCTGCACATGTTCCGCGTGTTTCTCACCGGGTCTTACAAGAAGCCGCGCGAGTTCAATTGGAACGTGGGCGTGATCCTGCTGGTGCTGACGCTGCTGCTCTCCTTCACCGGCTACCTGCTCCCCGACGATCAGCTCGGCTTCTGGGCCGTGACGGTGGGCACCAACATGGCGCGCGCCACGCCTCTCCTTGGACACGAAGGCCCCTTCGGCTCGATGTTGGGCATGACTCCATATAACGACGTTCGCTTCGGCCTGCTGGGCGGCTCCATCGTAGACGCCAACGCGCTCCTTCGCTCCTACATCTGGCACTGCATCGGCATTCCCATCATCGCTTCCATCTTCATGATCCTGCACTTCTGGCGCGTACGTAAGGATGGCGGCATCTCCGGCCCCGCGGCCGTGGTGCTCGACTCCGAAGTGAAGGAGGCGAAAAAGTAGCCATGGATTGGAAGCAACTGTGGGAAATCCTCTCCGCTGCGGACAACGTGCCGATCATCGCGATGATTCCGCTTCTGGCTTTCTACATGTACCTCGCGTGGAAACAGGCGCACGCCAATGACGTCTTGATCGAGCAACTCGCGGGGGATGCGGCGCTGGCCAAAACGCATCATCGCAAGGCGTGGCCGTTCAAGCCCGGGTGGGCCAAAGAAGTGCACGTCTGGCCGTTTCTGTTGCGCGTGGAATTCCTGGCCGCCGTCATCGTCACCATCATCCTGATGGTCTGGTCCATCACTCTGAATGCGCCGCTGGAAGAACCTGCGAACCCCAACCTGACCATGAACCCGGCGAAGGCGCCGTGGTATTTCCTCGGCTTGCAGGAAATGCTGGTTTACTTCGATCCTTGGATCGCAGGCGTGGTCATGCCCACGCTCATCATCGTTGGCCTGATGGTGATTCCGTATATAGATACCAATCCGTTGGGCGCCGGCTACTACACCTGGAAGCAGCGCAAGTTCGCCATTGGAACATTTCTATTCGGCTTCATCATCCTGTGGGTCTCGATGATTTTCATCGGCACCTTTATTCGTGGACCCGGATGGCAGTGGTTCTGGCCAGGGCAGACCTGGGATCACAACCGGCTCATTTATGAAGTCAACCGCGACTTGCCGGATCTTTTCGGTATCACTTCAAACTGGGGCAAGGGCATCTTCGGAGCAGCGGTGGTCGGCGGCTTCTTCGTCATCGGCGGCATGCTGGTTCACGCCTTTTTCCGACGTAACAATCCGAAGGACTACAAGCGCATGAGCTTGCTGCAGTATTCGATCATGATGACGTTCCTGCTCACCATGCTCGCTCTGCCCATCAAGATGTTGTTGCGGTTGCTCTTCCACATTAAATACGTGTGGATTACGCCTTGGTTTAACGTTTAGGAGGAACTGGTGCCCGAAAAGCCCATTCCCGAAAACGACCCGATAGTCAGCAAGTCGCTCGCCCCGCATTACGTCATCTCCATGGTCATCCTGATGGCCACGCTCTTCTGGGCATTGTGGGATGAAGATTTTGGCCAGCGTCCGTGGAAAACTTTTCAGCACGAGTGGAAAGACCGCTACTCGACCTTCCTGAAGACTGCCCGATCGCAGTCGCGCGACTCACAAAAGGACGTTGAGAGCAGCCCCGACTACCAGAAGCTGAAGCAAGATTACGAGACTGCCAGCCAGAACGCCGCGCCTCGCATCAAAGAGATCAACGAAAAGCTGCGCGACTTGAGCGCCAAAATCCTGGCGGTACAGAACACCTTTACCGACCGGCGTGCCTATGTCAACGCCCTGACCTACAGCATTGAGACGGAGACCAGCGCCTCCTCAAAGCAAAGCGAGCAAAAAGATCTCGCTTCCTACAAAAAAGAAAAGACCACCGTCGAGTATCCGGACGGTAAGAAGCAGGACTACGACTACGAGCACCTGGAAGAAACCTACAACGAACTGAAAAACGAGCGCACCCAACTGAGCGCCGAGCTCGGAGAGCTGATCAAGCCCGTGAACGAACGGAAAGAAAAGCTTGATGCCTACGTCTCCGAGCACATGGTGAGCCTGACTCCAACGCAGATGGCGGGATTGCAGGACAAGACCGAAGCCTGGACGCCCAAAATTCTGCAGATCAATGTGCCGGAGGCCAATATCGTCGACCGCTGCGAATCCTGCCACATGGGAATTCGCGAGCCCGTCAAGCTGACCGCCGTTTCCATGTCCCTCAAAGACAAAAAACCCGACCAATACGCGCGCGCTTTTACCAGTCACCCGGAACCTGACCTTTTGAAAATTCACGATCCGGATAAGTTCGGCTGTTCGCCCTGCCATCAGGGCAACGGCCGCGCAACCACGAGTGTTGAAAAAGCTCATGGCACCTACGAGCACTGGCTCTGGCCGCTCTTCGCCAAGGGAAATATGGAAGCCGGTTGCCAGACCTGCCACGCCGCGGACATGGTGCTGGTCAGCAACGACGTGGGTTGGACCCTCAGCGATGGCAAAGATCTTTTCCGCCAGCGCGGCTGTGTGGGCTGTCACCGTTACGAAGGCTATGACAAGGAGCCCGAAGACCTGCTCTCCGTCGCACAGCAGATCAAGCAAATCGAGCAAGAGAAGAAAGACAATTTCAAGCAAGCGAACGATCTGATGAAGCAAGCCGACACGGCCGAGAGCAACGACGAGGCCAACCGGCTGAACGACCGCGCCATCGCGCTCAAAGTCACCAACAGCAAGCTGGACTTGCGCGTCGTGCAGCTCGACCGCTCGACCAAGAGCCTGTTGCAAGACATGAAGAAGGTTGGACCCAATCTTAAGGACGCGCGCCTCAAGTTAAACAAGAATTGGATTCCGGTTTGGCTCAAGAAGCCCAGCGACTTCCGCGCCACAACCAAAATGCCGAATTTCCGGCTCAACGACGAACAGATCCAGGCCATCTCCGCCTACATTTGGCAGTCCGCGCTAACGGATTCATTGCCCAAGCACAAACCGGGCAACGCCGCTCACGGAAAAGAGCTGTTCGAAACGCGCGGCTGCCTCGCCTGCCACTCCATCGGCGAAGGCGACCAGTTGCAGGGCGGAACTTTTGCCGCGAATCTCACGCGCGTGGGTGAGAAGGACAGCTACGACTACCTCGTCCGCTGGGTCCACAACGCGCGCGAGCGCACGCGTCCTTACTGCCCATATGAAAAGAAGGACATCGGTCCCGAGGATTACAAAAAGAAGGGCCTGCCCTACGTCTTTGACCTGGACCACAGCAGGTGCCCGAACGACGGCCACGAACTTCAAGTGCAGAACATGACTGTGATGCCCAGCCTCCGCCTTTCTCCCCAGGATGCTGAAGACGTCGCCAGCTATCTGGTCACCCTGAAAAAAGAGGAGCCGTCCGCGTATGCCAACGCATCGTTCATGGACGATCCGAATTTGAAGGCGGAAGGCAAGAAGTGGGTTCGCCACTTCGGCTGCGCCGGATGCCATGAAATCTCCGGCCTCGAAGACGAAGGCCGCATCGGCACGGAGCTGACCATCGAAGGCAGCAAACCGATTGAGCGGCTGGATTTCGCATTGCTCACGGAAACGGCCCAGCGCGGTGGCAGCGAACCAATCACCGATCCGGACGATTTAGCGCGTCTCCCCGAAGGCCCCGCCAAACAGGCCTGGTATGACCAAAAGGGCTTCTTCGAACACAAGTTGGCCGAGCCGAACATCTGGGACAAGGGCAAGGACAAACCCGAAACGGAAAAGCTGCGAATGCCGAACCTGCACCTCACCAAGGAACAGATTCGCGCGCTCACCACTTTCCTGTTGGGCAGCCAGGAAAACCCTCTTCCCGCCAGCTATCAATACCGGCCGTTGGACTACCGCCGCGACATTCAAGAAGGCTGGTGGCTGGTCAAGAAATATAACTGCATGGGCTGCCACCAGCTCATTCCCGGTCAACGCACTTCGCTCATGGCGATGGCGCACTATCAAGGCCCCGACGGACAGGAACTGCTGCCTCCGAAGCTCCTCACCGAAGGCGCCAGGGTTGATCCCGAATGGATGCTCCGTTTCTTGAGAAATCCTTCTCTGAATGATAAGGACACCAATCGCAACGGCGTCCGCTCGTACCTCCAAGTACGCATGCCGACTTTCTCTTTTTCCGAAAATGAGCTCGGCAAACTGGTACGGTTCTTCCAAGCCCTTGCACGTCAGCCCTTTCCCTACATTCCGGAAGAGGTTCCGGTGTTGACGACGAAAGAAACCGAAATGGCGAGGAGCCTCTTCAGCAGCACCGCGGCGCCCTGCTTGAAATGCCACGCCACCGGCGATCCGGCTCACGATCGCATCGCCACCGCACCCAACTTCCTACAAGCCCGCGGACGCTTGAAGCCTGATTGGATGGAGCGCTGGATCATCGACCCGCAGGCCATCAGCCCGGGCACCTCCATGCCTTCCGGTCTTTTCAAGCGGGAGAACGGCCACTGGGTTTTCTCCGGTCCTACTCCGTCCTCGTTCCAGGGTTATGATAAGGACCAAACAAAGCTGCTGGTCGATTACATCCTGCAACTCACACCGGAGGAGCAGCGAAGAGTGGGCGCTGCCATGGGTCATGCGTCGGCCGCGGCCGGCAGCTCATCGTCCGGCGCGAAAACCGCCGGCAATACTGGTCGCGGTGCGCCCGAATAAATTTTCAATCGCTTTGAGCTTTCAAATTTCAAGAGAGGTACGGCGAAAACATGAAAACGAATACTTCGATAGCAGTTTGGGGCTCGGCAGGTTTGTTGGGACTTGTCCTCCTCGCCGGATGCGGCAAAAAGGAAAGCGCCGAAGAGCAACCCGCGGCTCCTAGCGCTGCGGCGCCCGCGGCCGTTGCCACTCCGATTGATCCCGCCACCACAGCCATCATTGTCGGCGTGGTGAAACTGGATGGCGAGGCCCCCAAGGTCGCCAAGATTGACATGAGCCAGGATCCCGCCTGCAAAGGCACGAACACGGCTGAAAACGTGATGGCCAGCGGAGGCCACCTTTCCAATGTGTTTGTGTACGTGAAAGACGGCCTGGGAACCCGCACGTTCGACATTCCCAAGGAAGCCATCACCCTTGATCAGAGCGGCTGCAAATACCATCCCCACGTCCTGGGTGTAGTGGCCGGTCAGACCATCAAGATCATCAACAGTGATCCGACTACCCACAATATTCATCCCACCCCGAAGGACAACCGCGAATGGAACGAGTCACAACCTCCTCAGGCCGCCCCGCTCGAGAAAACCTTCGCCCGCGAAGAAATTATGCTGCCCGTGAAGTGCAACCAGCACCCCTGGATGCGCATGTTCGTCAACGTAACCAAGAGCCCGTTCTACGCGGTCACCGGACCCGACGGCAAGTTCGAAATCAAGGGTCTGCCCCCCGGCGATTACACCATTGCATTCGTCCATGAAAAGTTAGGCGAGCAAACCCAAAAAGTCACCTTAGCCGCAAAGGACACCAAAACTGTGGATGCCTCATTCAAGCCCTAATCGTCGCAATCTTCCTTTGTAGGGGCGCAGCATGCTGCGCCCCTCTTAGTGGGCATCGGGGCTGTGAGGCAATTTCGGAAATCTCTTTCAAGCCGGCTCGTGGCGAAAATAGGGACGTATCAAACTGGCAATGTCGCGAGAACAGCAAGAGAATCGAAAGCGATAACATGGATTTCTGGTCTTACAGAGAACTTAGAACTGACCACTGACAACTGTTTTTCCGAGGAGGTCCATTGCTTCCCGTGATGCTCTTGATTTCCATCCTGTTCGGCCTCATCCCACTCGCCGGGATTTCCTGGATCATCATCACCGGCACCATCACCACCGTGGACGGTCTCTTCGAAAGCCTGATCATGCTGAGCATCTCCGGGATTTTCTTCCTGAATGTTTTCTGGGAGCTTCGCGACCACGGGCTCCTGGGAAAGACCAAAGCTGCGGAGCCCGCCAAGCCGCCGCCAGCCTCCGAAGAGAGTTAGAGGCCAAGAGAAGACATGCCCAGTCCTCCATCCTCTCCAGAAAATGGTAATCAGTCAGAATTTGCTCAGGAAGACTCCTCGGCGCAGCCTCCTGCGTCGGCGCATCACAAAATGTCCCCGCGCAATCGCGCGCTATTTTTCGTTACCGCCTGGCTAATCGTCCTCATGCCGTTCCTCTTCTGGTGGAACACCTGGTTTGGACGCCAGCTCCCCGACAAACAAATCAGCGAATACCTGCAAGATGAAAAGCGCCCGCGCCACATCCAGCATGCCCTCGTCCAACTCGGTGAGCGCATGGGACGCCACGACTCGGGTGTGACGCGCCGGTATCCGGAATTGATCCGCCTGGCCTCGCACCCGGTCGAGGAAGTACGCAACACCGATGCCTGGGTTATGGGCCAGGACACTTCCGGCCCCGGCTTCCACGAGACCCTCCTCAAGATGCTCCAGGATCCTTCTCCAATGGTCCGCGGCAACGCCGCCCTATCTCTCGTCCGTTTTGGGGACGCGAGCGGCCGTCCCCAGATCGTCGGCCTCCTGCAACCCGCCAGAATCGTCGCTCCCAGCGCCGGTCGCGTGATCGATACCGACAAAGTGGGAACCGCCATCCATCAAGGCGGCCTGATTGCCAAGCTGCAAGTCGACCACTCAGCGGTCGCCTCTCAAAACGGCCAGCAAACGATCGAAGTGCGCTCGCCCATCAGCGGACGCATCCGCACGCTCTCCGCAGCCACGGGAGCAAACGTAACCGCTGGCACCGAGGTCGCCACGGTGGACCCCGGCGACGAACAAGTCTGGGAAGCCCTCCGCGCCCTCTATCTCATCGGCCAGCCCGACGACCTGCCCGCCATCCGCCCCTACCAGCGCAATCTCCCCGAAATCTCCGGCCGCATCCGCCAGCAAGCCCTCCTCACCGACAAAGCCATCCGCGACCGCGCCGCACACTAACCCATTCGGGCCTGCGATTCCGCCGAAACGCCACTCTCGCTTTGTAGTGGCGCAGCATGCTGCGCCCTTCTTATCGGGCATCGGTGCTGTGATGTGCCGGAGAGCCTGGCCAGTGGCATGACCCACGCTGACATCTTGCGCGAGTTCCCTTATCTGACGGAAACAGATATCCGCGCTTGTCTCGCTCTTGCGGCCGAGAAGCGGGATGGCAGGAAAAAGGGGCGGGAGCGGGGCGGGAGCTTGAGTTGACTTAGTCTTGTAACTTAGTCTAGTATGGTGACATGAAGGAAGTTAACACGCACGAAGCGAAAACCCAGCTTTCGCGGCTCCTCCGCCGCGTGGCCGCCGGCGAGGAAATAACGATTGCGAACCGCGGGGTCCCGGTGGCCCGCCTGGTCCCCGTGCCTCCAAAGAAGGCGCAGCGTGTTCTGGGAATTTTTCGCGGGCAGCTGAGCGTCCCCGAGGATTTTGACTCGCCGTTGCCCGAGGCCGTGCTAGAGCTATTCGAAGGCCGAAAGAAGAAGCGCTCCGGAAAAGCCAAGAAGAACGCATGAAGTGTCTGCTCGACACGAGCGTCTTTCTCTGGAGCCTTGCGGCCGAGCACAAACTCAATCTGAGGGCCAAAGACCTCCTGACCTCTCCTTCCGAGGAGTTGTATCTCTCGGCCGCCAGCTCTTGGGAAATCGCCATCAAATTTGCCCTCGGTTCGCTGCCTCTTCCAAAGGCGCCTACGGAGTTCATTCCTCGCGCGCTGCGTTCCTGGGCCATCCGTCCGCTCGACATCACCCATGAACACGCCTTGCGTGCGGGCGAACTGCCTGCGCATCATCGTGACCCCTTTGACCGGCTGCTCATCGCGCAGTCACTCTCAGAACAAATGACTCTGCTCACGGCAGATCGTGTCTTTCAAAAATACAAAGTGGATTTGATTCTTTGCGGGAAGTGAGAACAGTGCGGCCACCATCCCTCAAATCCCGCGTAAACCGCCCAAACGCCTCTCTATACTTATCCTGACTCTTCCACCCCCGAAAATCCCCAATATGCGACCACCATCACTTAACCCCTTTCGTATCATATCGTTACACAAACATAGGGGTGGGGCCCTCCTCGCTCTTCAAACTTTCAACCTTGAACTTTCGACCTTCGACCTCCTGCAATCATCCCCTTTATTTTCATTATGTTACACTCTCTTTTCCGCAACGGGCCTTCCTCAACCCTTTGTTCATCAATCACTTCCGCACTCTTGTCATCGCGACGGGGGGTGTACACCCCCTATTGTCTTCGGCGTCGGGAAGTTCAGGGCCTGTGGGACGTTACAATTTGCTTCCGAGCTATCCCCTTTCTTTTCATGCCCTTGCGCACTCTTTTGCAATTTCTTGCATTTTTTCGCACTTACGAAATCAACAACTATTTTCTTTTCATGGGATTACGCACTCTTCGACAAAAAAAAAACAGGGGGTGGGGGCCCGCAGCCTGGTCGCCTAAAAACAAGATGATTTACCTTCCAAACCCTCTCTCTTCACTGACAGCTGTGAACTGTCCACTGTTAACCACGCGCCAGAAAGCAGAACCATCCCGCCTGGCCGTCCTCGTCCCAGTCACCGGTCTGCCCCGGCCTTGTCGGGGTCACAAGTCACCAGTCACAGTTCGCCGGCCACGAAACACAGACTCATTATTTCAATTTATGGATTCTCGCGGAACGATCTAGGGAGGCCTGCTCAGTACGCCATTGGACCGACTTCTTTTTCCACTTCGGCAGTATCGACCATGACGATGGCGTCCCACGGGCAGCCATCCAGGAAGCAGCCGTCCGGGCCCTTGCTGAGGCACTTCTTGCACCCGATGCACTGGAGGGGGTCAATCTGGATGCGTCCGAACGGCGGATTGTCCTCATCCGGCACCCAGAACATGCAATCTTCCACTGGGCAGTACTCCACGCAGGCGGGCGACCCCGCGCAGCCGGTGCAGCATTCCGTAATAACGGCAAGTTCCTTCGGCTTCTTCTTGCGTGCGGTGGAGATACCCTTGGAACGGGGCTCCTGCTTCAGTTCGTCCGGCACCAGTCCAGGGGCTTTGACAACCTCGGGTGCGTTAGCCATTTCCTGTGATTCTACCCTCAATGCCAAGCCTTTGTCAGTGTGGTTTTTGCCGCCAGTCCTCCGCTTGCTACAATGCCCGGGCAATCCGATTCATCTTCGACCGTACACATGTTCACCGAGACATTCGTCAAACATCTCGCACCGGCTTTGCTGGCCGGACTCGCATTGCGCCTCTTCTTTATCTGGCATTTCCCATTCTCGTCCGGAGATACGGCCTATTACGAAGAGCTTGGCCGCAACTGGCTCTACCACCATGTTTACGGTTTCTGCTCTCACGGCCAGCTTCTTCCCTCGGATGAGCGCGCGCCCGGCTATCCGGCATTCCTCGCAGCAATTTACTTTCTGTTCGGCACCGGTCGGCGCGCAGTCATGCTCGCGCAAGCTTCTCTCGATCTTGCTACTTGTGTCTTGGCCGCGGGCATCGCCGATCGTTTGGCCGCGGGCGATTCCGATGCGACGCGCGACCGAGTCGCCGCGACTGCGCTCTGGCTCGCTGCTCTTTGTCCCTTCACTGCCAACTACGCCGCCGTGCCGCAGACGGAAGTTCTGGCAACGTTTTTCACCACGCTCGCGCTTCTGATTTTTCTGTCGCCGGCGGGAATGGAGATCGATCGCGTCGCTTCGGACCACGATCTGGTCCGCGCAGCAAAAAATTGGTTCGCGGGCGGGCTCGTTGTTGGTCTCGGCACCCTCGTCCGGCCGGAAACGCCGCTGCTTCTTGCAGCCGTGCTGATCGTACTTTGGGTCCGCTATCGCCGTCCCGCAAATTGGAGAAAACTTACACTCGCGACGCTTTGGATGATCGTTGGCCTGTTGTTGTCCCTGGCGCCCTGGGCCGCGCGCAATGCCGTAAATGTTGGGCGCGTTCAATTCCTCGCCCCTCGCTATGCAGAAACGTACGGCGATATTCTCCCGACAGGTTTTTACGCATGGACGAAAACCTGGATGTTTCGTTTTCAGGACGCGTATCTCTTCACCTGGAAACTGCCCTTGCAGCCGATCGATTTGCGCGATCTTCCCGCGTACGCCGCGGATTCTCCGGAGGAGCGCGCGCACGTTGCTTTACTGCTGGATCGTTACAATCGAACGCGCGGAATGACACGCGCGCTCGATCTCGAATTCGCAGCGCTGGCGCGGGAGCGCACGCGGCGTCATCCCATTCGTATCTATTTATGGATTCCGATCGAGCGCGCTGCCGCCATGTGGTTTACTCCGCGCATCGCCCTGCTGCCCTATTCAGGGAAACTTTGGCCGTTGAGCGAAAGTTATCGCAGCAATCCCACCGACTTCGAAGTCACTCTCGGCTTGGCGCTGCTCAATGTTCTCTATGTTGGTATGGGGCTTGCAGCCGCGTGGTCCTGCCGCACGAACCCTGGAGTCTTGCTGATCGTGGCGTTCATCCTCATTCGCACAGCATTCCTCACACAACTGCAAACCTGCGAGCCGCGCTACGTCCTGGTTTGCTTCCCCGCTCTGCTGGCCATGGGCGCGCAGCTTTTCCGGCGTTTGCAAACAAGGGGGACCAGCCGAGAAACAGTTATCGCTTGACAAGAACGCGCTAAGGAAGTATCTCAGCGACCGAAACGCAAAGCTTCCCGGATAAGAGCCGTGGCTCGGCCAGGCACTGTTCCCTTTCGCGGGCGGTTTCGGAAATTGGGCGCGCCAGAATTTCGCAATAACTAACTAATGTGCTGGAGGTTCTCCTGTGACGTGGACACAAGTTTACGATCCCCTGGGACATTGGTGGCTTTCGACGCTCGTTGCGGCGCTGCCGATCATTGTTCTGCTCGGCCTGCTGGCGGGCCTAAAAGTAAAGGCGCATCTTTGCGCCGTCGCCGGCGCCGCAACCGCGGTCATTTGCGCAATAGTCGTCTTTCGAATGCCGGCGAGCCTCGCCGTCAGCGGTTTTTTCTACGGCTCGGCGTTCGGCCTGCTGAAAATTGTCTGGATCGTTATCGCCGCCGTTTTTCTCTACGATATCTCCGTGGAGACCGGCCAGTTCGAAATCATGAAGCAGTCCGTCGCGGCAATCACGCCGGATCGCCGGCTACAACTCCTGCTCGTCGCGTTCTGCTTCGGCGCGTTCATCGAAGGCTGCGCGGGTTTCGGCGCGCCCGTGGCAATCGCGGGTGCGTTCATGATCGGGCTTGGTTTCAAACCTTTTCAGGCTGCTGTGCTCAACCTGATCGCTAACACGGCGCCGGTCGCCTGGGGCGCCATCGGAACTCCCGTGCATGCACTGGCGAGCGTGACTAGTCTGCCGGAGAGCGATCTGAGCGCGATGATCGGGCGGATTCTTCCCATCACAGCAATCATCGTTCCTTTCTGGCTGGTTCGCGCGATGGTGAGTTGGTCGGAAACGTTTGAAGTTCTTCCGGCCATTCTAGTTGTGGGAGGCTCGTTCGCCGCCACGCAATGGTTCTGGTCCAATCACATGGATAGCAACCTGGTGGACATCGCGGCTGGTGTGGTTTCGCTGATCGCGACGATGCTTTTCCTGCGCGTCTGGCAGCCGAAGCGCATTTGGCGATTTGAAGACGAGCGCCAGGAAGATGCGGCGAAAGTGGCACGCAACGAAGTGGCGAAGCGCTACACCGCCGGGCAGACAGCCAAGGCTTGGCTGCCCTTTGCGATTCTCTCCGTCCTCGTGCTGCTCTGGGGATTGCCTAGCGTAAAGCTGGCGATGAATAAAGCGACGACGCCCGCCTTTAAGGTGACGATGCCTGATGGCAAACCTCGTCCGGGCCCGGCGGGATGGGACTGGCCGTATCTTCATAACAAAGTATTTCGAACCGCGCCCGTGGTGCAGAAGGCAACTCCCGAAGCTGCGCGTTTCGATTTCAATTGGCTGACAGCTACAGGAACGGGTTGCTTCATAGCGGCGATTCTTGCTGGCCTGCTGCTTGGCCTCGGGCCTGGTAAACTTCTACACATCTTTGGCCGTACGCTTGTCCGTTTGCGATTCGCCATCGTGGCGATGACTTGCATGCTCGGGTTAGGTTACGTCACGCGATACTCCGGCATGGATGCGGTCTTAGGCCTCGCTTTCACGCGCACCGGCTGGCTTTTTCCATTCTTTGGCACTTTCATTGGCTGGCTCGGAGTAGCCCTAACCGGCAGCGACACGTCTTCGAACGTTCTCTTCGGCGGTTTGCAAAAAATCACAGCGCAGCAGCTCCATTTGAGCCCTCATTTTGATATTTTGATGTGCGCCACGAACAGCGCCGGAGGCGTGATGGGCAAAATGATTGACGCGCAATCCATCTGCATCGCCACGGCCGCCACCAACCAGGTCGGCAACGAAGGCTCCATCTTCCGTTTTGTTTTCTGGCATTCCGTGGCGCTCGCAGCCATCGTCGGCATCATCGTCATGATGTATGCCTACGTCTTCCCGCAATTCATCCCCAATGGGTTGAACTTCATCCACTGATGGGGCAAGCTTCTAGTTTCATTCCGGTGAATGACTCTTATGGAAGCGCGCATCCTTGATGAGCTTCGAACGATCGCCGGCGACCGCGGGCTAATCTCTTCGGCCGAAGAACTTCATACCTACGAGTGCGACGGCCTCACCAATTTCCGCGTCATGCCTCGCGCGGTCCTGCTGCCAAATTCCACGGAACAAGTCCAGGCGATCGTTCGAATCTGTCACCGTGAACGAATCCCTTTCGTCGCGCGCGGCTCCGGAACAGGCTTGAGCGGCGGCGCGCTCCCCGTTGAAAACGGAATCGTCATCAGCCTGGCTCGAATGAATCGCATCCTCGAGGTAGATTTTCCAAATTCGCGCGTGGTCGTCGAACCCGGGGTTATCAATCTCGACGTCACCGGTCGTGTCGCGCCGCAGGAATATTTCTACGCGCCCGATCCTTCTTCGCAATCGATCTGCAGCATCGGCGGAAACGTCGCGGAGAATTCCGGCGGGGCGCATTGCCTGAAGTACGGCTTTACGACAACGCATGTCCTGGGCCTGGAAGTGGTTCTTCCCGATGGCTCACTGGTCCATCTCGGCGGAAAAACACTCGACACCCCCGGCTATGACCTCGCCGGAGTTTTCGTCGGCTCCGAAGGCACTCTCGGGGTTGCCACAAAAATTATTTTGCGGATTGTGAAGCGCCCCGAGTGCATTCGAACGCTGCTCGCCGCTTTCCCTTCGACAAACGAAGCGGGCGCGGCAGTAAGCGATATCATCGCCGCGGGAATGTTGCCTGCCGCCATCGAAATGATGGACAACCTCGCGATCCAGGCCGCGGAAGCCGCGGTCCACGCGAACTATCCGAGCTGTGGCGGCCTGCTG
>WNFL01021096.1_pt2 | contig 20967 bp, 18 predicted proteins | sample 5400361 | NCBI WGS metagenome assembly WNFL01 (sample SAMN13153351, study PRJNA577476) | soil metagenome | isolation source: 40 cm soil on Douglas fir-dominated hillslope | place: USA:California | collected 2013-09-17
CCGCGACCGCCGGTGAGCCGATGACCCTGACCGTGAGCATCAGCGCGTCGTCGCTGTCTCCGGCCGTGGCGACAATCACGACCATCGTCGGTCAGACGTCGGCATTCAACCCGGCGCCACCGCTGCCGCCGCCGCTGGCCCCGATTCCTGGCACGACGATCAGCCCGGCTGGCCTGTCCGGCCTGTTCCCTGTCGTGACACCGCAGACGTCGCCGCCCGCCACGCCAAAGCCCACGCACACGGGCAAGCTCGCGGGGATCACCCAGACCTCGTCGGCGCTCCCGCTTGATCCGCGGCTTATAGGCGGGCAGCTCGCAGGCCTTGCCGTGCTGGCGGCGGCGATCACGATGGTTGTGGCCCGCCTGTCGCTCCGCACGCCGCAGACGGCAAGCCAGGCCCCGGCTGCGCCAGCAGCCGAGGCGGACAGCGCCAAGAAGAACGACACCGACCAGCCAGCCAGCTAGGCCGGGCCGGTTACCTCACGACATGCTCGACCTGCGGACGCATCTGGCGCATCACGTCGGCCAAGCCCGCCGAGTTCACCGTGGCGGAAACGACAACGCCGAAAGTGTCGTTGTCGGCCCAGGCACATTCGGCGGGACCGCCATTTGATCCTGGTGCGCAGGCCGCCCGCCCGCCAAGGCGCCCCGCACTAGTCGTGTATGCCCCGGGCAGCCTGGTCATGTAGGCGCTGATGAGATTGTCCGCCGAAGCGCCGCCAGCGAGGTTGCCGCCGATGAAGACGACGATCTGCGGCCCCTTCTTCGTGCCAGGGCCTGTCGTTCTCTGGTAGACGGCAGCGACGACATTGCTGACGGCTCCTCCGGCGGCCGCAACGATCCGGTGGCGGAGGTCGTTGGCCGTGGCATTGGCCGGCTGCCTGGCATAGCCGCTCTGGCTGGCCGGTGCGGATACAACATGCGAGGCCTGCGGCCTGAACACCACATAGCCCGCCACAGCCAGCGTCGCGATGATCGCCGATCCAAGCACGACCATAACCTTGACCCGCACCCGACGGCGGGTCCCGGATCGTGCCTGGCCGACCGCTGGCCGACCCTTGCCCGCCCTTGGCCGGCCCTCGCCGGACTTCGGCCTGCCGCTCTTCCGCGGCTTGCGGGCTGGCCTGCCCCTGACCGGCGGCTGGACCTGCGGCATGATCTGGGGCGCTGCGACATCGCCGGCCGGCTCGTCGAGCGGATCGGCGATGGTGCGCTGCGACGAGGCCGTTGGGCTGAGCCCGCTGACACGCCGTTGCGGGCCGGTGCGATCAACCCGGTCCGGCAGCACGGGCGATGAGCCGGACCGTACCGCAGGCCGTGGACCGCCTCGGCTGGCCGTCCGGCGCCCGCCACGAACCGGCTGGCCTCCCGCATCGGTGTCCGCGAGCGGATCGTCGTCGGGCCAGGATCGCGGGGGCCGGGCGCCGGTAGCCGGGGCGGCACCGACACCAGGGTAGAGCGGCTGGGCGTACTCGGCGGTGTCCAGCCGCCCGGGCGGGAGCAGCTCCCCCCGCCGTGGCGCCGGCCGGTCCCCAGGCTCCCAGTCCCGCTGCCAATCTTGCTCCGGTGGGATGGCTCGCCGCTGACCGTCGTCCGTGGCCGGGTAGAGCGGCTGTGAGTAGTCCTCAGCCTGCGGATTGAACAGCAAGTCGGTCGTGCGGCCCGGCCGCACCTTGACGGCGCGACCGGTGACCGGCCCCGATCCGGGCCGGGCCTCGCCCTGGCGAGATTGACGGGCACTGTATCCGGTGTGCTGTTCTTCCGAGCCAGCCGGCTCAGGCCCACGGCGGCTCCGGCCACCCCGGTCAGGACCGCCACCGCGGACCCGTTGCGGGAGCGGCTCAGGCCGCGCGGCTGGCCGCGCCACGGTCTGCGCAGGTGACCGCGGCGGAGGCTGCGCAGGGGACGCCGACGGAGGCTGCGCGGACGTCGCAGACGAGGACGGGGATCGTCCTTCCCCCAGGTACTTGATCCAGTCGTAATCCTCATCGCCGCCGAGAGTGCCTGCGAGATCGTTTCCGCGGGCCTCGTCGCGACCTGACCGCCGGTTCTTGCCGTCTTTCGGCATCCGGCCAACCTCCCGTATCCCGGCAGTGTGCCGACCTCTCGTCCGCCGCTGCGACGGGGTTCTCAGCGATGCCGAGATTCATACATCATGCGGCAAGATCGGTGCGCCCGCTACACGATCGGCGCGTCCCGGTAACCGTCCGCGCTGATGGCTGACCCTTGCGGTTATGCCTCCGCGCGTTGGACGATTCAGTCCGAGACCTACAGTTTGGGGGCAATCCATGCAGGACGGCCTGTCCGCACCCGTGATCGGCCCGTCGGCGATCCTGCCGCGCGGTTACTTGTGGCTGGCCCCGATCTGGTACCTGATCGTGGTCGGCGCGCTGGCCCTTAGCCGGTGGCCGCCGCTCTGGTTCAGGCTGACCGCAGCTGCCGGGCTGCTCCTCGCGATGATCGTCTTCGTGCTCGTGCTCAACTCGATCACCACGCATGCCTTCACCGCGACCCAGGAAGGCGTCGACCTCGGGCTGCCCGTGTTCAGCCGACGGCGCGGGCGGCAGCGGCGGGGCGTCAGGCACCTGCCGTGGCGGCACATCGAGCGGGTCAGGCTCGCCCCGCGGGCGTACGGTGCCCGGCTGGACCTGATTCTGAGCCCGAACGCATCGCTTGCGCTGCGGGGATTCAGGCACGGCCGGCTACGGCGCCTCGGGCGCTCACTTCTGCTGCTGATTCCGTTCTGGTACCTGCTCCGGCCGACGGCGCTAACAAGCCCGCTCGACGGACCGCCCAGGTATCAGGTGAATGTGCGGGGCGTCACTGTCGACGAGTTGCGCCATCAACTCCGCGCGTTCGCGCCGCCTGATGTGACGATAGCGCTACTTATCCGCAAGCGCTGATCCGTATCATCAAGCGACGTCGGCGCCAGCAGCGCAGACCGGCGCCCGAGTCTTGTTATGCAAAAAGAAAGGCACAAACCCGATGGCACATGAGGTCACAGGCGTAATCGCCCGCGCGAAGGGCGCTCCGGTCGAGCTCACCACGGTAGTGGTCCCAGATCCCGGCCCTGGCGAGGCGCTGGTCAGGATCCAGGCCTGCGGCGTCTGCCATACCGACCTGCACTATCGCGAGGGCGGCATCGGCGAGGACTTTCCTTACCTGCTCGGCCACGAGGCAGCCGGCGTAGTAGAGCAGGTGGGCGAGGGCGTCTCCGGCTTGGCGCCCGGTGACTTCGTAATCCTGAACTGGCGGGCGGTCTGCGGTCAGTGCCGTGCCTGCCGCAGAGGCCGTCCTTGGTACTGCTTCGCCACCCACAACGCGACCCAGAAGATGACGCTGAGCGACGGCACTATCCTGTCGCCGGCCCTGGGCATCGGCGCGTTCGCCGAGAAGACGCTCGTGGCCGCCGGGCAGTGCACGAAGGTCAGCCCGCAGGTCAAGCCCGAGGTCGCTGGCCTGCTTGGCTGCGGCGTTATGGCCGGTCTCGGTGCGGCCCTGAACACTGGTCAGGTGGGCCGGGGCGATTCGGTAGCGGTGATCGGTTGCGGGGGTGTCGGTTGCGCGGCTGTGCTCGGCGCGCGGCTCGCGGGTGCTCGCAAGATCATCGCGGTCGACATCGACGACAGGAAGCTGGGTTGGGCCAGGGAGCTCGGGGCTACCGACACGATCAATTCGCGCGAGACCGATCCGGTCGAGCAGATCAAGGCACTGACCGAGGGCAACGGCGCTGACGTCGTGATCGAGGCGGTGGGCCGGCCTGAGACGTACACGCAGGCGTTCTACGCCAGGGATCTGGCCGGGACCGTGGTGCTCGTCGGCGTGCCGACGCCCGAGATGCGCCTCGAGCTGCCGCTGCTTGACGTATTCGGCCGCGGCGGGTCGCTGAAATCGTCCTGGTACGGCGACTGCCTGCCCGACCGCGACTTCCCGATGCTGACCGACCTGCACCTGGGCGGCCGGCTGCCGCTGGAGAAGTTCGTGTCGGAGACGATCGCGCTCGATGCGGTGGAAGAGGCATTCGCCAAGATGGGCCGCGGCGAAGTGCTGCGCAGCGTCGTCACGTTCTGACCCTGTGCGCGAGGTCGCCAGGATCGCGATGTGGTCGGGGCCGCGGACGCTGTCCACGGCGCTGATGCGCTCGTTCGAGAACCGGCCGGACACCGTGGTGATCGACGAGCCCCTCTACGGCTATTACCTCACCGAGACCGGCATTGCCCACCCGGGCCGGGACGAGATCATGCGGTCCATGCCCACGCGCTGGCCTGAGGTGGCGGAGCAGCTCACCGCCGGCCCGTTGCCGGCCGGACGGACCGTGTACTACCAGAAGCACATGACCCATCACCTGCTGCCCGGGGTCGACCGGGCTCGGCTGTCCGGGCTGCGGCACGCGTTCCTGATCCGCGATCCCCGGCGGCTGCTCGCCTCGTATGCCAAGGTCAGGGACGCCCCCACGCTGGCCGACCTGGGCCTGGAGCAGCAGGTGGAGATTTACCGGCTGTACGGCGGGCCGGTGATCGACGCCGCCGACCTCGCGGCCACGCCACAGGAGACGCTGGAGGCACTCTGCGCGGCGCTGCGGATCCGGTTCGATCCGGCGATGCTGTCCTGGCCCGCTGGGCCGCGGCCCACGGACGGGGTCTGGGCCAAGCACTGGTACGCGCGGGTGTGGGCGTCTACTGGTTTCGCTGCTGACCGTGAGTGCGGCGGCGGCATGCCGGAGCTGCCGCGTGAGCTAGAAGGGCTGGCAGCTCGCTGCCAGCCTTACTACGAGGAGCTCGCGGCCGCGGCGGCGCCGGACTAGTACTGACCGGAGAGGAGCGGCGGATGTTGCAGCAGTTCGACGAGCGGAACCGGGACATCATCGTCAGCGTCGGCGGGCGGCTGACGCACCGGGATCAGGCGGCTGTGAGCCCGTTCGACTCGGCCGTCCAGGGCGGCGACGCAGTGTGGGAGGGGTTGCGGCTGCATCACGGCCGGATCTTCCGGCTGACCGAGCACCTGGTTAGGCTCCGGCGGTCGGCGCAGGCGCTGGCCTTCGATTCGGTTCCGTCCGACGCGGAGATCACCGCGGAGATCAGGCGGACGCTCGCGGCCAACGCCATGACCGACGGGGTGCACATCAGGCTGACGCTGAGCCGCGGCGTGAAGATCACCAGCGGCATGGACCCAAGGCTCAACCAGTCTGGCCCCACGCTGATCGTTCTGCCGGAGTACAAGCCGCCTGTCTACGCCGCGACCGGGATCACGCTGATCACCTCGGGCATCAGGCGGCCGCCGCCAGATTGCCTGGATCCCAAGATCCATCACGCCAACCTGCTGCCCTCGATCCTGGCGAAGATCGAGGCCAACGTGGCGGGCGCTGACGATGCGCTGATGCTGGACCAGCGCGGCTTCGTCGCCGAGACGAACGCGACCAACGTGTTCTGCGTGAACGGCGGGGTACTTGGTACGCCGGCGGCCGCCGCGTGCCCGGAGGGCATCACCCGCGCCGCGGTGCTTGAGCTAGCCGCCGGGGCTGGCATCGAGTGCGTTGTCGGTGACCACTCGCTCACGCAGCTCTACGCGGCGGACGAGGTCTTCGTGACCGGCACGATGGGCGGCATCGCGCCAGTCATCCGGATCGACGGGCGGCTGATCGGCGACGGGCGGCCCGGTCCGCTGACTGCGAAGCTCACCGATCTGCTCGCTGACGTTGCTGCGACGAGCGGGACGCCAATCACCTGAAAGAATCAGCCTTACAGGGTCGCGCGCAGGGCGAGGACCCGCTCGACGGCCGCCTTGAATTTGGCCTGCGCGGTGGCATTGGACGCCAGGAAGAAACTGCGCAGCGCATCCCTCGCTGTGGCGCCCTGAGTGGGGTTCTCTGCGGCACAGAGCAGCAGGTCCATGCCGGCCTTGGCGGCCAGGGTCGCCCGTTTCCCGGTTGCGCCGAAGTTCTTCAGCGCGCCTGCCTCCAGGGCGTCGGTGATGGTGACGCCGGCGAACTGAAGTCGGTTGCGCAGCTCGCCGTGCACGATCGCGGACGACAGGCCGGCCGGGAACTTCTTGTCCAGCGCCGGGTAGATCGCCCACGACACCATGGCCAGCTTGACCTTGGCCGAGACGGCCGACCGGTACGGCAGTTCGTCGATCGACCTGATCTGGTCGAGCGTCAGGTTCAGGGTGACCGGGCGCACGTCGGTGTTCTGCGTCCTAGTGGCAGCGCCCAGGCCAGGGAAGTGCTTCACGGTCGCGGCAACGCCTTGGTTCTGCATGGCGGTCGCGAAGAGCTGGCCGAGCTTGGCAACCTTCGCGGGATTATTGCTGAAGGACCGGCCGAACTCGTCGATGAAGTTCCCGGGCGTCCTGAACACGTCAAGCACCGGCGCGAGGTTTACGTTCACGCCCAGGCCGTGCATGAATTTGCCCGCCGCCTGGCCCTCCGAAGTCGCCGTTTGCTGCGGGTGGGCGCTTTGACCAATCTGCTTCGCCGAAAGTGTAGGCGGGCCGTTCAGCCGGCGGACGACACCGCCCTCCTGGTCGGTCATCAGCAGCAGCGGCAGGCGCACCGGGTTGGTCGAGGCGGCGTTCGCCTGCTGCAACTGCTTGGCGACGGCCTGGATGTGCGCATTTGATCCGACGTTGCCCTTGAAGAAAATGACTCCGGCGACCCGGCCGTGGCTGATCGCCCACAGCAGGCTGGCTGGCGGGGTCAGCCCCGAATAGCTGTAGATCACGCGCTGGCCGGCCAGCTGATACGCGTCGAGCTTCGGCAGCAACGACCGTGCTTCCGCTATCCCGGCCGCGCTCGGCGAGACAGCACCTGGGCTGAGCCCGAGGGAGGCCGGCACCGCGGCCATGCCGCCGGCCTGCCCGGCATTGCTGGCATTGCTGCCGCCGGCCTGGCCATGGCGGGAGCCATGCTGTGAGCCTGCAGTCGCGGACGTCACATGGTGAGACGACGACAGGGACCGGCGCGAGGCCGCGTTCGCCGCGAATGCCGCCACGGCGGCGATGGCGAGCACCACGCCGGTGAGAAGTATCAGGAGCTTCTTCGTCGGACGCACGGCTGGTAGGCCGCTACGGAAGCGGGTCGTGCGTGTCGCGCGCGCTAGCTCGGCTCGTGACGGCAAGGCCCGGTGGCTACCCATGACCGCCATGCTACGGACTGTTTACGCTCCTCGCAGGACTAACGATTTCCGCCTCCCGCAATGCGGCCCGGATCGGCCGACGGCCGGATGTGGCGAATTTCACAACCGGCTGACTGGCGGAACGCGGCTAGATACGCTGCGTAAGCAAATCGTCACAGGCTTTACGGATCGCAGACGCCATTGCGTATTCGCCGAAAGTAGAGCCGTTCGACGGGCTACCAAGTCATCTGCATGGAGGAGCAATGGTGCAGCGCGACACGCCATGGCCGGCCGGCACGCCTTGCTGGGTCGACCTGGGGACGGACGACGTGGCCAGGGCCACGTCATTTTATTCGACACTCTTCGGCTGGGACACTCAGGTCGGGCCGCCGGAAACAGGCGGCTACGTCATGTGCGAGGTTCAGGGTCGGCCGGTCGCGGGAATCGGGCCCAAGATGGGGCCCGCTGAAGTTCCGACGGCCTGGACGACCTACCTGGCCTCTGACGACGCGGACGCCACCACGAGCAAGGTGACGGCGGCGGGCGGTTCCGTGCTCGCCGATCCGTTCGACATCACCGATGTCGGGCGGATGAGCGTCGCCGCAGACCCAGGCGGAGCGGTATTCGGCATCTGGCAGTCACGCGCGCACAGCGGGATGCAGCTGGCCAACGTGCCGGGCGCCGTCTGCTGGAACGAGAACATGAGCCGGGGTTTCGACGCCAACAAGGCGTTCTATCAGGCCGTCTTCGGCTACGACTATGACGACATGAGCGGCGACGACTTCCACTACGCGACGTTCAGGACCACGGGTGATCCGATGGGCGGGATCGGCGACCTGGCCATGGCGCCGGCCGAGACGCCGGCCCATTGGATGACCTACTTCGGGGTCGAGGACGCCGACCAGGCCTCGGACGTCGTGACCAAGCTGGGCGGCAGCGTCATGCGGCCAGCCTGGGACACGCCGTACGGCCGGATGGCCATCATGACCGACGACCAGGGCGCCGCCTTCGCCATCATGGCCATGGCACAGACAGGCGACCAGTAACTGCTCGTGCTCACCGCCCACCGGGGGGCCAGCCGCTAGCAACGTGGGCGCCCTGTTGTTGTTCTGGAGACAGCGCGGCGCCCCCGTTGCTCCGGCTCGGGCGGGGGTCAGGCGGCCGGCTCGATCTCGGTGCCCTCACCGGCGGCTGACTCGCCGTGCCCGAACGCGGCCGCGACCAGCTCGGCGGTGTGCCTGGCCCAGGGACCGGTCGTGATCACGCCAAGGGTGAGGACCGAAAGGCCGCAGCCGGCGATCACCCACCAGCCCGCATGACTGGCCGGAGCGAAGCTGGTCTTGATCGGACCGGTCATAGCGGACACGACGACCGACCCGATCACCGCGACGCCCAGCGACGAGCCGACCTGCCTGCTGGTCGTGGCCACACCCGCGGCCACCCCAGCCTGCGCCCGCGGCATGCCCGCTATCGCCGTGTTCGTGATGGGCGCGTTGACAAGCCCGAAGCCGAGGCCGAACAGCAGGTAGCTCACGACCAGGTTCCCCGATGAGGTGTGAGCCGTCAGCCTCGTCAGCGTGATCGCGCTGATGGTGATCGCGATCCCAGCGCCGATCATCGGCAGCCTCGGCCCACGGGCCCCTACTATCCGGCCAGACAGCGGGCTGCAGATCGCCGTCATCGCCGCCATCGGCAGCATGTACAGGCCTGCCCGCACGGCCGGCAGACCGCGCACGTCCTGCAAGTAGATCGTGCTCAGCAGCAGGAACCCGGCGAGGCCGGCGAACGCCGACACCGCGATCATTGTCGCGCCGGAGAAGGGGATGCTGCGGAAGAACCTGACGTCAAGCAGCGGGTCCTCGCGGCGCGTTTCGTAGCGCGCGAATGCCGTCCCGGCTACGGCCGCCACCGCGAAGCATCCGATGATCACAGGCGAGGACCAGCCATGGCCGGGACCTTCGATGATCCCGTAGACGAGCGCGGCCAGCGTGATCATCACCAGCAGCTGACCGGCCGGGTCGAACCGGCGCGCACGCGGTGCCTTTGACTCCGGCACGAAGATCGCGGTCAGGATGATCGCCACGATGCCGACCGGGATGTTGACCCAGAAGATGCTGCGCCAGCCGACCGAACTCACGAGCACGCCGCCGACGATCGGTCCGAGTGCCAGGCTCAGGCCGACGACGCCGCCCCAGACCCCGATGGCCCTCGCGCGCTCGGTCCGCTCGGTGAAGGTGTTCGTGATGATCGACAAGGCGACTGGGTTGAGCATCGATCCGCCCACGGCCTGCACCATCCGGAAGACCACGAGCGTGCCGAGGCTGGGCGCCAGGCTGCAGAGCAGCGACCCGAGCGTGAACAGCACCAGGCCGACCTGGAACGTGCGGCGGCGGCCGACCCGGTCGGCCGTCGATCCGGCGAGCATCAGCAGGCTGGCGATCACGAGGGAGTAGGAGGCCACGACCCACTGCAAGCCCGACACGCTGGCATGCAGCTCGTGCTGGATCGAAGGCAGCGCGACGTTGACGACCGTGACGTCAAGCCCCACGATGAACAGGCTCATGCAGCAGGTCGCGAGCACGAGCATCCGCCGAGAGCGACTCAGCTCGCCAGCACTCACTGACTCATTGTACGTTTCAGGAATTTTGCCCGGTCAGGGCGCTAGCCGATGTCGCGCTTACGCAAGGCGGCCAGCCCGGCCGCACCGAGCGCCAGCGCGATGAGGCTGAGCCAGACCAGCGGCGGGGCGGTAACGGTTCCGCCCGGCAGCTTGGGCAGGTGCTGGAATGGCGATATGTCCAGTACCCAGTGTGACAGCTTCAGTGCAGCGCCGAGGAACAGAATCAGCACGACCACGCCGAGCGCAGACCAACCGCCCGCGACGCTGGCGCCCGGAGCGAGTCCGAAGAGCGCGGCGGCGAACCCGGCGATCACCAGCGCGGCTGGAACCTGGGCCAGCGCGGCAACGAGGAGCGGCCCGATTTCACCCGTGCCTCCAGACCGGAGGGCGTAACCAAGCCCAGCGGCGAGTCCCGCCGCCACCAGAATCGTCAACGTTCCGGCCACCGCGATGAGCAGGTGCGGCATGCCCCACCGCAACCGACTCACCCCAGTGGCCAGGACGGGGTCGGCGTGGCCGGATGTCTCCTCGGAGCGCAGCCGGAGCACGGCGGAAACCGCGTACCCGGCTGCGATCAGCCCGCTGAAGCCCATGATGGCGCCCAGATAGGCATTGGTGATCGCCGAAGTTCCGCCGAGGGTCGTCACGATGTGCCTGATCTGACTGCTGCCGAGCAGCCCGCCAATGCCCTTGGCGGCCGATCCGACGATCACTCCGAAGATGAGCGCGCCCGTCAGCCAGCCGGCCAGCGTGCCGCGGTGCAGACGCCAGGCAAGCCCCAACGTGCTGCGCAGCCACGCGCTGCCGCGAGCCGGGCCTGGGCGCTGCGGCAGCATGCCAGCGTCATAGTCCCTGCGGACGGCCAATACTCCGGCCGCAACCGCCGCGACTACCGCGACGAGAACCGGCAAGGCAAGCACCCACCACCGGATCGCGCCGAACGACCTGATCAGCTCGGCCCAGCCGATCGGCGACAGCCACGAAAGCCAGCGCGGCCCGTGCGGACCGGCGGAGTCACCGATCGCCCGCAGCAGATAGGTCACGCCGACCACGCCGATCGCGAGGCCTCTGGCGCCGCGCGCCGTCCCAGCAACCTGCGCGCAAGCCGCGGCCACGGCGGTGAAGACCAGGCCTCCGCCCGCGATGGCTAGGGCCAGCGCCAAGGATCCGGCTATCGGCAGCCCGAGCAGGGTCAGCGCGACGGTGATAAGCACGGCGAGCCCCAGGTTCGCGCCCACGGCGATCACCAGGGCTGCGGCGAGGGCGGCGTTCCGTCCAACGGCCGCCGAGCCGACGAGCTCCAGCCGCCCGGTCTCCTCATCGGCCCGCGTGTGCCTGATGACGATGAAGATGCTCATCAGCCCGGCGCCCAGCGCGGCGAAGCCGCCATACCGCCAGGCGGTCAGCGAGCCGATTGAGTTCCCGGATAGCGGCCCGTACAGCGAGAGCAGCGCAGGGTTGTGCCCAGCCGAGAACGCGAACTGGGCTCGGCCCACAGGAGTCGGGAACAATTTCTTGAAGCTGTAGGCGGTGCCCGCGATCAGGGCGGTCAGGACATAGATCCAGGCCAGGAGCATGATCCGATCGCGCCGCCCGGCCAGTTGCGCCAGCGCCCTGGTCCCGGTGACCGTGCTCACGCCCGGGCTCCCGCCGTATCCTGGGCGACGCCGCGTTCTGGCTCCTCGCCCGTGTAGTGCCGCAGAAAGAGCTCCTCCAGCGTTGGCGGCTGGCTGACCAGGCTGCGCACGCCGACGGCGGTGAGGATCCTGAGCAGGCCGTCTAGCTTGTCGGTGTCTACCTCGCACCTGACTCGGAATCCCTCGACGACCAGACCATGGATGCCGGGCAACTGCTCGAGGCCCTCGGGCGGCGCGGCCAGCTCAGCCGAGATCGACGTACGGGTGAGGTGACGCAAGTCGGCCAGCGTTCCGCTCTCCACGGCCCGGCCGCGCCTGATGATCGTGACGCGATCGCAGAGGGCCTCGACCTCCGACAGGATGTGGCTGGAGAGCAGCACCGTGCGGCCCCGCCCGCGCTCTTCGGTGATGCAGGCACGGAACGCGGCCTCCATCAGCGGGTCGAGCCCCGCCGTCGGCTCGTCGAGCATCAGCAACTCGACGTCGGAAGCGAGCGCGGCGATGAGCGCGACCTTCTGCCTGTTGCCCTTGGAGTACGCCCGCGCCTTGACCGTAGGGTCGAGCTCGAATCGCGTGAGCAGGCTCGCCAGCCGGGTCTCGTCCAGGCCGCCGCGCAGCCGCCCGAGCAGGTCGATCACCTCGCCGCCGCTGAAGTTCGGCCACAGGCTGACGTCCCCGGGGACGTAGGCCAGCCTGCGGTGCAGCGTCGTCGCCTCGGTCCAGGGATCGCCACCCAGCAGCCTCACCGACCCGCCGTCCGAGCGCAGCAGGCCGAGCAGGATCCTGATCGTGGTGGTCTTGCCGGCCCCGTTCGGGCCGAGGAACCCATGCACCTCGCCGCTGGCGACGTTCAGGTCAAGCCCGTCCAGCGCGGTGACCTTGCCATATGACTTGCGGAGCCCGGCCACGTCGATTGCCTTACTCATGATTCGGAGACTACACTAGATTCAAATATTCCTGAAAGTTATGAGGTAAGAAAACCTAGCTAGCTCGCCGGGGGCGGCGGCGCGGCTCCCCCCTGACTGCCGGAGGCCGCGCGGCGTGGCTGCCGGAGGCCGCGCGGCGTGGCTGCCGGAGGCCGCGCGGCGTGACTGCCCGGAGCGCAACGAGGGAGAGACATTGGCGAATGCAGCGGAACGAGATCGGGAGGCCGTGGACCGCTTCGTCGAGCGGTTCGCGTCCGTCCTAGTCGAGGCCGGCATCCCGCGCATGCCGGCCCGGGTGTTCGCCGCCTTGCTCGCTACCGACTCGGGGCGGCTCACCGCGGCGGAGCTGTCTGACCAGCTCCAGGCCAGCCCGGCCGCCGTGTCCGGCGGCGTCCGCTACCTGGTGAGCGTCGGCATGATCAGCCGGGAAGGCGAGCCCGGCTCACGCCGCCACCACTACCGCGTCCACGACAGCGTCTGGGACGAGGTCATGACCGGCCGCGACCGCCTCCTAGTCCGGTGGAGCGCCGTCCTGCGGGACGGCATAAAGGTTGTAGGCGCAGACACCCCGGCGGGCACCAGACTGGCCGAATCGGTACAGTACTTCGAGTTTGTCAGCGCCGAACTTCCCCAGATCTTCAAGAGGTGGCAGGAGCACAAGGCCGCGCTCGCCCGCGGATCGGATGCCGGATCCTGAGACCCGGCCGCGCCGGGACACGGCTTCGCCACCAATCGGGACACGGCTTCGCCACCAATGAAGCAATGAATTGCTGCCCGGATGGACGATCCGCGCCAGAACGTTGATAAGACTTGTATACGAGCATTGGCTGAGGAGGCTGCCGACGTGGCGCGCGATCCCGGAGACCTTTACGAGGTGAGTCCAGACGCGCCCGAGCTCGCCTCGGGCCTCGTGATGCTCTACTACCTGGACGGCTTCGTCGACGCGGGTGCCGCTGGGCGCCTGCTCACCTCGCACCTGCTCTCGACTCTCGACCACACCGAGATCGCCAGGTTCGATGTCGATTCGCTGATCGACTACCGGTCCCGTCGCCCCGCGATGATCTTCACCAAGGATCACTGGGAGAGCGTGGAGGCGCCAGAGATCACCGTGCATCTGCTCCGCGACGCGGACGAGACTCCCTTCCTGCTGCTCAACGGCCTGGAGCCAGACCGCGACTGGGAGGCGTTCACCAAGGCTGTGCTGGCCCTGTCGGCCCGTCTGAACGTGCGGCTCATGGTGAGCTTTCACGGCATCCCGATGGGAGTCCCGCACACCAGACCGCTCGGCATCACCGGGCACGCGACCCAGCCAGAGCTGATCGACGGCTACCAGCCGCTTGTCGACAGGCTCCAGGTGCCGGGCAGCGCTTCGGCACTGATCGAGTTCCGGATGGGCGAGGCCGGCAAGGCGGCGGTCGGGTTCGCCGTGCACGTACCGCATTACCTCGCCCATGCCTCCTATCCGGCCGCTGCGATCACGCTGCTGGCCGCCGTCGAGCGCGCTACGGGCCTGAACCTGCCTGCCGAGGCGCTGAGCGAGGCCGCGCAGCTCACTGACGCCGAGATTGCCAGGCAGGTCGAAGGTTCGGACGAAGTGACCGAGGTGGTCAGGTCTCTGGAGGAGCAGTACGACGCGTTCAACGCGAACCGGCCTGGGCTGCTCGCTGACCAGGCGGAGAACATGCCGACCGCCGATGAGCTCGGCGCGCAGTTCGAGCGGTTCCTCGCGGAGCAGCAGTTCGGCGGCGAGGGAACGCCGGAGTCCTAGCGCCAGCAGCGTCGCTGTTACTTGGCCAGGATTTGGCTATCTGCCGCATAGCGCTTCACCTTCATGCGGGCATGTACATCGCGCCGGCGCAGCGGCCGACCGCACGGGGCTAGCCGCTGGCCGGGCCACATGTGCGGGGGTCATGTGGCCACGGGGGCAGGGCGGCGATGTCGGTTCCGCGAACCGCGACGCTTCGCGGATTTAGCCGCAGCGATGCGGCGCCGCCGCCCTGTCTCCCGTCTTTCATAGCCATCGCTGAACCCTTGATGGCGTCCCGGCACCATCAGGGGTTCAGCGATGTTGTTTCAATCCGGTCAGCTGCGGAGGAAGTCGCCGAGCGCGCCGCCCGCCACGCCGCCGGCGACCGATTCGGTCGCGGAGCCCTGGGCGAGGTACGGCGCCAGCGCGTGCGCGAGCATCGAAACCGGCATGGACTGCAACCACACCCGACCAGGGCCGGTGAGCGCCACCAGGTGCAAGCCGTCGCCGCCGAACATCATGTTGGCGATTCCGCGCATCCTCGTGATGGAGAACTGCACCGTGGCCTGGAACATGCCGATGTGGCCTGGGTGCACGAGGACGGTCTGACCCGGTGGCAGGTCATACGACGTCACCTCGCCGCCTAGCTCCACCCAGGCGCGGCCCTCGCCATCCAGCTTCTGCAGCACGAAGCCCTCGCCGCCGAACAGACCGCCACGGAAGCTCTGCTGCAGCCCGACGCTGGGCGTGATACCGGGCGTGCCGCACATCCAGCCATGCCTGTGCACCAGGTACGAGTGGCCGCCGGAGATATCGACTGGCACGATATGGCCGGGTACCTTGGCGGCGAAGCTGATCGAGCCTGGGCCGTCGTAACGCGTCAGGAAGAGTCCGCCGCCGCCCATCATCCGCTTCAGGCCGCCCATGAGCCCGCCACCGCCGCCGCCCGCGTTCATGGTCTGCGACATCTGAATGCTTGTCGTCATCCAGGCCAGCTCGCCGTGCGGAGTCACGACATACTCCCCCTGCTGCAGCGAGACTTCCAGGATGGGCATGGTCGAGCCCTTGATTTCGGCTTGCATTGAGTAAAGCCTTTCCAATTCGCTGAACAAAACGCCGCAACGACGCCCTGCGGACAAGGTACTGGTCTGCCACGAGAAACGAGCGGGCCGAACGTAAAATTCACCCAGGACTGAGCAGCCGCGGACCTGGGCTAGCCACGTGCGCCCCGTTAATCGTGAGCTATCGAAGACCGTCTGTGGCACATTACTGCCGTGGATGATTACGCGGCCGTCAACCGAGCCAACTGGGATGAGCGCGTGCCCGCGCACGCTGCCTCGCCGGACTACAGCGTCGATAAATTCATCGCCGACCCGGAGTTCCTCAGCGAGGTGGTGCGATTCGACCTGCCGCTGCTCGGCGACATCAGCGGCCAGCGCGGCGTGCACCTGCAGTGCCACATCGGCACCGACACGATCTCGCTCGCCAGGCTCGGCGCGTCGATGACCGGGGTGGACTTTTCCGGCCCCGCGGTGCGGCAGGCTCGCGCGCTGGCCGGGCAGACCGGCGCGGACGCCACGTTCGTGGAGTCCGACGTCTACGAGGCCGCCGAGGCGGTCGGGCACAGCGGGTTCGACTTCGTCTTCACGGGCATCGGGGCACTGTGCTGGCTGCCGTCGGTCAGCCGGTGGGCACAGGTCGTCGCGGACCTGCTGCGCCCTGGCGGACGGCTATTCATCAGGGAAGGCCATCCGATGCTGTGGACGCTCCAGAATGGCCGGGACGACGACCTGCTCGTCGTCCAGTACCCGTACTTCGAGCGGGAAGTGCCGATGACGTTCGACGAAGAGGGCACCTACGTGACCACCGACGTGGTCTTCGAGCACAACGTGACCCATGAGTGGAATCACGGCCTCGGCGAGATCGTGACCGCGTTGCTCGACGCCGGAATGGCCATAACCGGACTGACCGAGCATGACAGCGTGCCCTGGGAGGCGCTGCCCGGCCAGATGGAGCAGATCGGCCGCGACGAATGGCGGCTGACCGACCGCCCGTGGCGGCTGGCGCACAGCTATACGCTCGAGGCGGTGAAGACCGGGCCTGCCTAGCTGTCAGGCCTGCGTGGGCGTCAGGCCTGCGGGGCGTCAGGCCGACGCGGTGACCGCCCTGATAATCCCGGCGTAGAGCCGGTGCCAGCTCACCGACCTGAAGCCGGCGGCGGCCAGCAGCCTGGTGGCCCGCAGCGGTGTCCTGGCCCGGTCCCGCCGGGACCCCACGAGGGTGGGCAGCAGCCAGTTTGAGCAGAGGTCGGTGAGCACGAACAGGCCGCGCGGGGCAAGCACCCGGTGGCACTCGGCGAGCCCGGCCCGCTGGTCGGTCCAGTGATCGAACGACGTCGTGCTGATCACCAGGTCGAAGGCACCGTCAGGAAAGGGCAGCCGTTCGGCGGTCCCCTGCTCGAACCTCAGCCGCGGATCGCTGGCCTTGGCTCGGGCCTGGTCGATCATGCCCGCGGCGGCATCGACACCAGCCAGCCAGGCAGCGCCTGGAAGCCGGTGCGCGAGATCGCGCAGCAGCAGCCCGGTCCCTGAGCCGACGTCCAGGACGCGGCCAGGCGACGGGCAGCGCCCGAGAGCCAGATCAAGCGAGCGGGCCACGATCTCAGCGTGCAACTGCCCGCGAAAGCCGGTCTCGTAGCGTCGCGAACGGTCGTGAAAGGCCTGCACGTCGCGATCGCGGCTCATCATCAGATCTTGAGCTTCCCGCGCGGCTTCCGCAAGACGGGCCTGGCCGCGGTGGCCCTTTGATCAAGATCATCGGCCTGCGCTAGGCTCGGCTGTCTGTTCGTCGCATTCGGGCAGGTCAGAACGGGATTGCGACGGGGCGAACCAACCGAACGGGGCTGATAAGAGTGCGGCAGGCATCCGTCGCCTCCAGGCCTGCGCTGCCGCGACCGGTCCGTACGCTGCTGCTTTTCGTCAGCGCCATCGTGTTCACCGACACGATCTTCTTCACCGCGCTCACGCCGCTGCTGCCGCACTACGTCCATGTCGTAGGGCTCTCCAAAGCCGGGGCAGGCATTCTCGTGGCGGCGTATCCGGCCGGCACTCTGGCTGGCGCGCTTCCGTCCGGACTGCTCGTAGCTCACCTCGGCGCCAAGCGCGGCGTGCTGGTCGGCCTGGTCCTGATGAGCGTCTCGACGCTGGCCTTCGGCTGGTCGAACACGGCCGTCGTGCTCGATGCCGCCCGCTTCGTGCAGGGCCTCGGCGGCTCGTGCACCTGGTCTGCGGGAATGGCCTGGCTGGCCAGTGCGGCACCGGCTGAGCGCCGCGGTGAGCTGCTCGGCACGGCGCTTGGCGCAGCCGTCGGCGGAGCATTGTTCGGGCCAGTGGTGGGCGCAGTCGCCGACCAGATCGGCACCGGCCCGGCGTTCTCGGCCGCGGCCGTGATCGGCGCCATCCTACTCGCCGCCAACTTCGCCATGCGCGCGCCAGAGCGGGCCGAGCCGCAGGGGCTGTCCGCGGCGTTCGCAGCCGTCAGGGATCCAGGCGTCGCCCTCGGCCTCTGGCTCACCGCGATCGCGGGCTTGGCGTTCGGCGTCCTGGACGTGCTGGCGCCGCTGCGGCTTAACGGCCTGGGTGCCACGCCCATTGTGATCGGCGCGACGTTCCTCGCGTCCGCCGCGATCGAGACCGGACTGTCACCGCTGTCCGGACGGCTCTCTGACCGGCGCGGCCGTTACTTCCCCATCCGGATCTCGCTGCTGTCGGGCGTGGCGGTCAGCCTGCTTGCGCCGGTGCTCGCCCCGGCCGCCGCGCTGATCGCCATGCTGGTGATCGGGATGCCCGCGTTCGGCACGTTGTTCGCCCCGTCGAGCGCCATGCTCAGCGATGCGGCTCACCGGCTTGAGCTGCACCAGGGCCTTGCGTTCGGGCTAGCGAACCTGGCCTGGGCGGCCGGCCAGACGATCGCGGCCTCGGCCAGCGGCGCGATCGCCCAGGCGACCACCGACCTGGTGCCGTACGCGCTGCTCGCGGCCACGTGCCTGGCTACCTTCCTCGCCACCCTGCGCAGCCGCACCGCGTCAACCGCGTCAGGCTAACGTTAGCCTGACGAAACTTGGCCATGGGTAATCCCAGGCTGCGCGCCGCGATCCGGAGGAGTGCCCACCATGGCGAATCCGCTCTTTCCGACCTCGCTGGTCGGCAGTTACCCGCAGCCTGACTGGCTGATCGACCGGGATAGCCTAGCCGGACGGTTCCCGCCCAGGATCAGGGCACGCGAACTGTGGCGGGTCGACCGGGCCTACCTGGAACAGGCCAAGCGCGACGCGAGCCGGCTGGCCATCGCCGATCAGTGTGCGGCCGGGCTCGACATCATCACCGACGGCGAGACCGGCAGGGAGAGCTACTCGAACGCCTTCGCCACCGCACTCGACGGCGTGGACATCGACAACCCGGGGACCGCGCTCGACCGTAGCGGGCACCCGAACCCGGTGCCGCGCGTCGTCGGGCCGATCAAGCGGCGGCATCCAGTCGGGCTGGCCGACCTGGCATTCCTCCGGGAGCAGGCGGGGAACGGCAAGTCCGTCAAGGTCACCGTTCCCGGCCCGTTCACGATGGCCCAGCAGGCCCAGAACGACTTCTATCCCTCACTCGAGGCGGCCGCCTACGCCTACGCCGCAGCGGTGCGCGACGAGATCGAGGACCTGTTCGCCGCGGGCGCCGACATCGTCCAGGTCGACGAACCCTACCTGCAGGGCAGGCCCGAGGCCGCGCGCGAGTTCGGGGTGGGCGTGCTGAACGCGGCGCTTGACGGGGTCACCGGCACGACGGCCGTGCACCTGTGCTTCGGCTACGCGGCGATCATTCACGACAGGCCGAGCGGTTACTCGTTCCTGCCCGAACTGGCCGCGAGCACGGCGAGGCAGATCTCGATCGAGACCGCCCAGTCGGGCCTCGACTGCTCGGTGCTTGCCGGGCTGGCCGAAGCGGGCAAGACGGTCATCCTAGGGGTGCTGAACCTCGGCGATCACGCCATCGAGAGCGCCGAGGAGGTAGCCGACCGGGTCCGCCGGGCCCTGCCGTACGTGCCAGCCGATCAGCTGGTGCTCGCGCCAGACTGCGGCATGAAGTACCTGCCGCGCGAGTCCGCGCGCGGCAAGCTCAGGGTCATGACGGCGGCCGCCGCGAAGCTCCGCGCCGAGCACGCCTGACTCCCAGCCCCGGGCCCCTCAAGTCGGGCTGGCTACCGTGACGCCAGCCTTGCGAGCCGCCTCGGCCACCCCGCTCGGAGAGACGCAAACCCCGAGGTAGGGGCGCCTGCCGCGCTGGTGCTGAACCCGGGTGGTTTCGTGGCCCCCGGCCGGGGCATGCCTGCCCGCGTCGGACGCTTACTCGGCGCTACAGCGTGATGACCCAGCGTGCCCGGAGCCACGTGAGCGATCGTCGGCGAATATCGTCGCCAGGCCGGCAGAGCACTCCAGTTGCGCTGCCGCTGTAATTGAGGAGTTGCCTTGCCCGCCAAGCGTTCCACCACCATTCCAGCGGCCCGATCCGCCACGCGCACGGCCGCCTCCGACACGTCCAGGCGTGCGGCCAGCACCACGCGGCGCCCGGCTAGGTCCCGTACGCGCGCTGCCAGTCCCGATGGGGCCACCCGAACAGCTACCAGCCAGCCATGGCTGCACCAGAAGGGCGTCGTGATCCAGGAGTTCGGCACCGTACGCCAGTTCCCGATCGGACTGTCCTACGACGCCCGGATGTATTCCTGCCAGCGCCTCAATCAGACTCTCGCCGATACCCAGATCCTGCACGCGCTATATAAGAAGCATCACTGGCTGATGCGCGGCGCGACCTTCTACCAGCTGCACCTGCTCCTGGACAAACACGCCGACGAGCAGCTCGAACTGGTCGACCAGATCGCCGAGCGAATCCAGACGCTAGGCGGCGTCGCCGTCGGCGACCCCCGACACGTCGCCGAGATCACCCGCATACCGCGGGCCCCAGATGGGGTCGAAGAGGTGCCGGCGATGCTGTCACGACTGCTGGAAGCCCACGAGATGATCCTCGCCGACGCCCATGACGCGGCGGCCCGCACAGCCGACATGGGCGACGACGGCAGCAACGACCTGCTGGTGTCCGACGTCATCCGCACCGGTGAAATGGAGGCATGGTTCCTCGCCGAGCACCTGGTCGACACACCGCTGGTGCAGGCCTGACAACAGGTCCTCAGGGGCCTGAACAGGCGCGCATCGAGGCCGAGTCCTGCGATTGCACAACTCCATGCAACTCTTTCACTGGCAGTAGCCTGAGCGGACCGGCGGTGCCACCGGGCCGGATGCGGATCTCGCCGAAGATCGTGGAGCATGGCCCGCGCCCTGGCATGGCCACGACGAACGAGGCACCGTCCGGCAGGGCAGAAATCCCTCGATCCACTCAATTTCGGATCGCCTGCCGTCCTGGGTCGTCCTCAGCATCACCGGGTACCTATCGTGGAGGCTGACGCCCACGGTGGTCCCGGAAGTGCCGGGCTGCCGTTCAGCGCCACCCATTGCGCAATCACATGCCGGAACTGGCGCACAGTCACTTGTAGCGTCTCCGCATAGACATCCACCAGCCCGAAGGACGTCCGGTTCTGCCAGATCACAATTCTTGTCAGACGCGGGCCGCCGTGGCGTGAGCGTGACGGGAGCGGGAGGCCTCCCGCGCATACGGCCGGGGTACGCAGCGTCGGTGAATCATGTGACCGGATCTCGTGGCCAAATGCGGATCGAGGCGACGTCAAGGGTGCCCTGGTAGATGCGTTCTCGCTTGTCCGCGCTGACCGTCCAGTCCCTCCCCTCGCCCTCATCGCAGCCGGCCCGGGATCTTCTCCCAGGTCCCATCCAGCGACCACCGGCGATACCGGTTATAGATGGTCTTCCA
>WNFL01002384.1_pt5 | contig 20965 bp, 29 predicted proteins | sample 5400361 | NCBI WGS metagenome assembly WNFL01 (sample SAMN13153351, study PRJNA577476) | soil metagenome | isolation source: 40 cm soil on Douglas fir-dominated hillslope | place: USA:California | collected 2013-09-17
TTAAACCAGGCAGTCTAACAGAACCCTCGACGATCTCAGTCCTTCCCCATTCTGATCGTCATAGGAATCTATGAGCGTCATTTTGCTCCTGGTCGCCGATTTGTCGAGAAAAGCAAAGACAAGATCGCTGAAATTTACTACACCTTACCACGGCAACTTCGCTCTGTCCCGCTTCTAGAGGCGTTGATGGGCCATAACGGACGCAATCTCATGGAAGCGATCTTCCTGGTCGACCTACCGCCAGACGACGTGGGAAATCTATTTCCAGAGGAATTTAAGACCCCCAATCTAAGCAGGGGAACATCGAGGATGAGTGTAACTGGGGTGGAGGGAAATCTGGAGGTCCCGCAATCTCCGACGAGTGTTACTACCAGGAGGACTAGTTATGCCACCAAGGGACAATCGCAAGCCCCTTCGCGACGGGGAATATCACGACCACCGCCTGTCAACACGACCAGCGCGGCCAATTTTGCAGCGGCAGCACTTGCGCCTCCTGCCGATCAAGACGCACCGATACACCATGACATATTTGATAGCCCTTTGGTTAGGTTGATGTCGGGGCGGTCTGCAGCACATAGACCTTTAGATGCGAACGTGAACTGGGAGGAAGCGGTCGCAAGCCTCAAGAAAGTCGAAACACTCCTCGAAGCTGTCAAGGAGACACCTGTTGTGAAACTGAGAGACGATATCAAAGAGTTGCAGGTACGCCTATTCGTTGGTTTCAGGGTTTGTCATAGAGCTGAGCGGTCCACGACACTAGGAACGTCAAACCCGTATTGAAAGTCTCCTCATGACTCTCACTAGAGGCATGCGAGCTGATTCAATTGGCCCACGATCGGGAGGCTCCCCATAACATACCTCTCAGGCATTGCAAATCGGAAGACTCCATTCTTTACGCGCTGTCGCTAGCTATTTACAGAGAACCGCTGCAGTTTTTTTAACTGAGACCCGCCATCTCGTTGGAACGCGTTGAGCACCCGTAAGGAACGGCTGATGCAAAAGCAAATTAGTGAAGCTGGTTTGTAGTTGCGTGGGACTTACTTGGCTGAGCCACACGACCCTTCTGGTATCAAAACGATCTGAATTCGACTTGCGAGCACGAGTTCAACCGCTGCAATGAAGTTCTCGGTGAACTTGCTTCTTGTGGTGAACTCGCTGAGATCCATCCAAGATGAGAAGTCGCGCCGCGAACCGGGTTGGCCTGTGACCGTTAGAAGTGCATCAAATATGTCGAGAACCGTAAATCGACGGGGAGCAAGAGCCCGGACATTGGAGCGGAGTCGGCTCTCCAGCTTACCCAGAGGCGTGCGTGTAGAGAAGGGGGTCGAGAGGAACAAGGTCTCCTGGCTAACGAGGTTCAAGGTGCTGTTTTGCGCAGTCCAGAGCATAGCATCAATGCATTTGGCTAAATCGTCGGATGACTGTGGGAGGTGCTCCCATAGGACAAACAGCGAGATATTCAAGCCTTGCATCAAAGTGTCGACAACCTGGTATATCTTCGGGCGTAACAATACCGGAGTGTGAATATCATCGAGACTATGGAAGATCTGGTTCGTAGGATGCCACCTGACAAGAAGCACGTCGGCAGATAATGCATGGGCGTGCTTGAGGAGATGTGAACCGAAGCCTACGAAGGAGGGTGAGGCGTGGCGATTGCGTTTGGGTGGATGAAGTGTTGAGGTAGAGTTGGTCACCGGTAGATAGGGCGCCTTCGATCCCAGACAATATCGATGCATCGGAGAAGTGTCAAAACCATCGAATCTGGGCTTGTGATGAACGGTCAGAATATGAGTGGTGGGGGGACTCTCGCGCAGACTCGTCCACACGAGAAAATCATTCAATGTGCCAGGGGGTCCGTGGCTGGATGCAACAACGGGCACAGTATAGTAGCGCTGTATAGGTTCCGAACCACAGGTCCCAAGCCTTCCTCTGGCTATGTCGATGTTCGGGAGAACTAGAACTCTTCCTAACAACTTTGCTAGCTGAGCGAGCTGGAGAAGACTTTGAACACCTGTCCCTTCACCGTTAGAGACCCAGACAGGTAGGAGAACCTTGCAGGGATGCTGATACCCCTCAGAAGTGGGACAAAAGGAGCGATCAGCAAGTTCGTTTGGAATAGTATTGAGACGAGGTCTCCCACGCTGCTCGATATATGGTGATGTAGGTAGACCGGTTACTTTGGGAGGGGATTCTGGGTTCACCCATTCTTCCCGGGTGTATCCATAGTTATTGAGCTCGTTGACGTCCTCTTGCAGGCGAAGCTGATCCATTCGCGTACGCGTCAATGCAGGTAATTCAACTGGCGGGGGATGCTGAGACCAGGTACGGCAGTGCATGTGGTAGGCTATGACTGTTGCAGCCACAGTGATCGCAATCCAAACGAAACACCTAACTGGTGCTTTTCTTGGGGACGGTGGCCGGTTACTCGGTCGGTTGCTGAATTCGAACGGTATCACTTGGTCAAGGAACATCTCCACGTACTTCCACCGGTATACTGGGTGTAGCTGCCCAGTTGCTATTCGTGACAGACGGGGACAGGTTGGGGGTTAAGTCCACAACTATGACAGCCTCACTATGTACCAGCAACTCAATACCCGGTGACATGCTCGAATATTAATCGGGTCGCAAATGGAAAGCGATGCCTCAAAGGGGCTAATTTGGGATCAGTTGACGATTCGAGGCAGGTGCATTGTTTGAGACTGGTCAAGTACACGAGGGTCTACACACAGATTGATACAAGGTAAGAGGGACTGTTGGGAACTTGGACCTAATCAATCCACGAAATAGCCAGGAAACTGGTCACCTAGACCGCTTTTTGACTGGACAGCGCACACTCCTTGCATTAGTAGGTCCTAGATACAGAACTGGAGAGGTTGAGTTTGGAATTTCCATGTTTTGTTTATGAATCAACTTCCTAGCCTCTCCACTCCACGTCCCTGGTGGCTGCAAGTATCCCTCGAAAGGAGGAGTAACATGTCACTCTATCCATATGAAGGGCTGATAACAAATAGTATGAGTTAGCACAAGCCTACTAACCTGAGTGCAAAGGCTCACAGTCAACCCCGCACGAGAGGGGTCAGTTACAATCAATTTGAAGGATCGCCTTGCTGCTCTTCCCGCGGGTGCTGCGATCTCCAATCCACCATACCCGGGTAATCGCGGTAATTCGGATTATCGTTCTCCAGAAAGGCAGTGATCGCCTCTCGATAATCAATTTCGTCCGTGCTAACGGGTAGATCGCGCCTCCGTTGAGGGGCAGGAGGGCATGCACGATGAGTGCCACACGAGATGTCCTTCGACTTGACAGGCGGCGACACGGCGAACGGCTTTGATATCGGTTGAGGCAGCTGCTGAGCTAACTTTCCGCGTTTGTATGAATGGTCAATAGATTCGCTACTCTGCACTGAACTGGTATCAGCTAGAAACTTGCTTGGAGGAACGGCAAGACAACTCTGCACCATTTGGTGTTGACGATGGTCCGTGGACTGGAGGTTGAAAGACCATCACGTTCCTGCTGCGTTTTAAACCTGCGATTCAAAGAGGACAGCGGTGACTTTGTGGGTAGGTCGTAAAGATTGGTCTCACCTTTAGTGGCTTGCGTTGTTGACAAGGATGACTGAGCATCGGGACTCGATTTGTGCAGCTTGGATCGTTGTTTGTACGTTGGTAGCTCTCCAGGTTTGTAATGGACGGATCTGTATTTTGCTAATGGCAGAAGTATAGGTGCCTTGTACTCTTGGTAGGGTCGTTCACGCTAGTGGCAGTTACAAGTCCCGTGAACATATGGTCAGCGTGGTCCGCTAAGGGGGTTGGGCAAGCGAGTGGCATGCACTTTATAAAGAGAGTGTGGTGCTGCAGGAGTACCGCATTTAATCGCACACGTACCGATTTTGAGCGTCCGACTGCCTGAACTTGGGGTCGCTGGAGGAGGTAGAGGAGCAGCATTAGTAGAGAAACACTATGTATATCAGATAGACTCACCTTGAAGGGATTATCACCGACGTGTCCGTCGTTCGCTTCTGCATCCATTCTGGCCTTCGACGAAACCCAAGACATGCATTTCCCATATTGAGGCATCGCGCGGCGCTAGGGATCGCCGACAACACGAGGGGAGTGAGAGGCGAGTATATATAGGGTCGGGCAACTGGGAGGGCCGAATGATCAGCACATGGGATATCTTATTTCCTGGCGGTGACCCCCTGTTAAAAGTGTTATTTGTATTCTCGCCTTCATTGTCACAGTTTGATTGTTTCTATAGGTTTTAGTCGCTTGTGGGCCTGGCAACCGAGCTTCGGTCCTCCATATTATGCGGATTTCATATGTGGCTCGCGTATCGCTTACTATATAAGTACCCTCCCTATGGAACGTAATATACATGCGGTTTTCGTTTTAAAACCCCCTAAATTTCATTGCCTCTCATCGCCGAGCTTGAATGGGGAACATCACGCACGAGCGGGCGGGCAACACCCGGGCAACACAAGAAAGGGAACAAGGGCAAAAATTCCGGTCCGCACATAGTACACCGCGCGATTGTCGGGAGTGGGGGCGTAGTTTACGACCCGATCTTTTTCTCTCGAATATTTTGTACTTTCCTCATTGTATATAGGCCACCTATTCGCGTCTAAAAGGAATCATGAATTTCTGGAGGGATCGACTTGTTTTTCGTCAGTCCGAGAAGTCGGGGAGAAAGAGAAACAAGAACATGAGGAAGCACGGCTTGCAAGGGCCATGCTGCGGCCGGCCGTGCGTCCTGGCGCTAGCATTCCGGCCATCAATCAACCCACAACCGGGTGATTGTGGATTATGCCGGGACATGTCAGTGTCAGGAGGGGTGTCAGGAGGGCAATAATGGCCATCGTAATTCAACAAACATTTCGCTCATGCGCCCATCCCCGCCACCCGTGAACATTCGTACTGTACACGACCATTGAACACGTATGTAGGCTACACATCCATCCGGCCTAGGGTCGGTCTACTCTATCTCGGTGTCACCATACGCGCCTCCGCTTACCATTCCTTCTGCAATGTAAGCAGTGCATCACCCAAAAAACTCGCTGTCCCAACTGCCCATGTGGGACTACGGATTTGGCAAGTGAACTTTTTTTCAGGGCGAATGAACATTTATATCGTTAGCGTTCAATTGCGGGAATTCCAGAGAATATCCTAGGCTTCTCCAATCTCTGAAATGCAGCGAACCACTTGTCTCCCTGGTTCCTTTCGACTTTGCGACCTTCCTCTGTTGCTGTCTTTACAGCCTCCACCACGGTGCCTTTACCTTCACGTATCAACTCTTCCTCTTCAATTCTCTCGAAGAGTGGGAACTCAGTCAGATGCTTTACCATCCAATCGTGCAAGCCTTTGACGTCGGTGATAGTGTATACGATACCCCCGGGTCGGAGGACGTAGGCGTATTCTGCCAAGAGAGTTGGAGAGATGATCCTAGCTTTGTGCTTTCTCTGCTTAAAGTGTGGGTCCGGGAAGAGGAAGAATAATGAGTGAAGCTGGTGCTTATGGAAGAAGTTGGGAAGGAACTTCATCGCGTTCGCACGTATAACCGAGACATTCTGATAGTCTCCTGGAGCTGGAATAAGGATATGCTGTGCACTGGGCTCTTCCCCCGGTGGCAGCGGACCAGCACTGGGGCTCATTGGGTCGAGGGCTGCTGCCGCACTGGCCAAACGCAGGGCGGCAATCCTATCCGTGACGTATTGACAAACTTGCGCTCGTATCTCCATCCCTACCCGCCATTCATTCGTTAGTTCTCTGCAGAACTTCAATGAAGTGCTGGGCTCACCCAGGATCAGTGTGTCGGGGAACATGGGTGCGAGTGCAGTCAAGAGACCCCCGAATCCGCATCCTATGTCTGCCATCTCAACTCGCTTTCCGGCATGCTCGGGGGCAGGGTAGTGAGTCGTCCAATCGAAAAGCTCCGGAAAGGCTGGATACTGTAAAGTATGGTCGGAAAAGACATTTACATGCGCTCTTTGGCGATAATGGCGCTTCTGACTTTGCGGGCTCGAGGTCAAAAGTGAAATCGGATTTCTGGGGATGAACTGCACCTGAGGCATTAATTCGTGCACTTGCCCATACGCCGGTCCAAGCACGGCCAGTGCACAACTTGCTTCCTTGTTTTCTCCCGCATTTTCTGCGACCTGGTGTGCTCGTTTTCGTTTCCCCATCAAGTCGGGAAGTCAAAAGGTGTCTCGTCCTTTATTGGTTTTCGTTTTCCACCTTTCGGCCCGTACGCGGCTCGTCTCGTTTAAAAATCCCTAGAAAATTGTAGACGACGATGTTGAGTGCATTCGTTCGTAGTTCTCTCCACCGTGCGAGGTTGGCGTCCCGCCCGGCTGTTCGAAGCTACGTGACTGGTCCAAGTCCGACAAATTCCACCATTGAGAAGGCGCAAAAGCTCACTCAGAAGGTGAGGAACTATGCATCCTCTTCAAATCATTTTCCTCTTTTTTTTTGGTTGGTTACCACTGACGCTGACGCCCTAAGAAATTCTCACAGGCGTATGAACAGGCTCAAAACGGGGCGAGCAAACTCTCGGAAGCAGCAAAACCGTACCTCGGCTCTACTGGAGAGCGTATATCAGGCCTTGCAGGATGTGTGTAGCACCCCTGTTTTCTCCCATCGCCCCCCCCAACCACTTCACACATACCGAAACTATTTGTCGAATCCCTCCTTTAGCTTTAGAGTTGCTGACATCATAGTCCCGTGGTGTGTAGCCTACCGCCAACCGCTGCTATACAACTTCGCAGTGGCCCGTGAATTCCTCAAGCAAATCTACACAGCGGAACGCCTTGCTCCCCCGACGTCTCTCTCTCAAATCACCTCTGTATACAAGCAACTTTATTCCAACGCCATCTCCATTCCCTTCTGGCGTGAGCTCTGGACGTCCGGTCAATGGACTAAGGTTGCAATATACGGTCTCGAAGCCTATGGCATCTTTCACATTGGGGAGATGATCGGTCGAAGGCACATCATAGGCTACAAGCTCGACTAGACTATGACTCGTCTCCTCACATTTATAAATACCTCACCTTTCGACTGCATACCAAAACGTAGGATGCAACAGTCATAAGGCGCCGCTCGAAAGAGATGTATAGCAAGTAGTAGAGCTGATTAGACAGCGCTGCGTAGGATCATATTGGATCGCGTACATCCGAGAAAAAACCGTCTATTCCTCCTTGGTAGCCTTGCCCTCAGCTTCTTGTATCGAGGCTTTGTCTGTAGCAGGGCCACCACCTAAATTATGCGTCAGTAAGCGTGTCGTCAATTGAGAGGTCGCAGTGACTCCACACACCTCCGAAAAGGCCCGGAGCCGCCTTGAAGGGACGCTTTAAGTCGCCCTCTGCTGGTTTGTTGAGGATATACAGCTTGAAAAGATTCGACTCGACTAAGTTTTTGATGCCCATGAGGGCTTGAACGAAGAGGGGCTGAGTAAACTTCATATAGACGTGAAGGAAGCCCATCATCAGGATTCCCATGTAGACGGCACGAAGCTAGGAGTAGGAAATTGCTTAAAAGAGGAGCACCGATGGAATGAAGAATGTAACACCCACAAGCTTTGATGTCTCCTCAAGGTCGTAGTCACGATACGTTGTCGTCACCAAATTCCCTCCTTCAGGGTTCTATTCGACAAGGGGAGAACAGTGATCAGAGTGATTTTCCGAGACTGGAAACGCTCGTGCTGCGCACCATGAAGGTTTTTTGTTGCACTATGACGATAGCCATTTCTTAGCCTAACTCAGTCAACACAAAACCGAGGTACTTACCATACTTTAATATGGTCTTATCGTTCTTTTGCTTGATCTAAGCACAGTAAAGCGCGTTAGCCCACGACGTGGCAGTCACTAAAGCTGAGCTGGCCCCGGCGAACCTTTCCAGAAATATACAGGTAGACAGCAATGGAGATAATCTGAGTAACAATATAGCCACCGCGGACATAGTTGAGTACAACCGGGTCGTCAAAGGGGATCTTGCGTGCCACTGAGGATCGAAAAAAACCCAAAAGGTGGTAAGCCAATGTCCATCAGACGCTTCAGTGAAAAGCAAAGGTCGACCTTGCATGGCACCCAAGGAAATAACGAGGTTTTGAATGGCTGGATTCATCGTTGGGGCCAGTGACGTGGAACAAACCAGGAAGAGGATGAGGTGGCCGGCGGCAGGGCTATTATGATTGTGGACACCCGGGAGGCTGGTAGGCTGGTGACGCCTGCCAACTGCTACAGAGTGACGAGTGACAAGGAGTATTGATACCATTATTAGTGACCAATAACTACAATGCAGAAATGAGACCCCAAAATCCACGACGACGTAAACCGACTCCTTCCTCATCCACGATCTTCTCCAACATCCTCTTGAAGTTCTCATTAGACGACCTCCAGCCGCTTCGCTTTAGTAATTCTCGCATATAATCTCTCGCGGTCTCTCTGCCGTCCAACGCGCTTTCTGGAATCTTACAGATTACCGTATCGATAGGAGAATTCCTGTCCACAAATAGTCCAATGTTGGAGAAAATATCTGTGGCCTGTTGATGAACGTAACGGCTCGATAGTGCGGGCCACAGTCGGTGGCAAACGATGAGCGTTCGCACGGGGTGCCAGCTAGGTACGCCGGAAAGCATGCTACCAAGTACAAAGGGCATCCCGACCTCTAGTTGTTGAAGGGATTTAAACGTCTCCCAGAAATATCGGCCAAAATAGATGGGTTCACCAAACCCTCTGATTAGACTCAGAGAAAGGAGACGAGGAGCAAACGAGGCAAATGGCACCTCTGGAGTGACATAGCACCCAATGTGGACACTGAGGTGAAGGAGTGAAGGAAGGTCCCAACATGCCTGGTCCCAGTTGATGGCCATATGAGGAAGATGGAGAGCAAAGCTCTGCAACTGGGAGAGTTTGAGCCTATTGAAGCTCGCCAGACTCATCACGTCCTCACGGATCCGGACTTTATCCTTGATGACGAGTTCGACAAGTGATGGGAAGGCCATTGATATGGTGGGGAGCAAGCGAAGAGGAGCTGCGCTCTGTGGGTCCAATGACTGGGGAATAATATCGCAAATTGTCAAGGATAGTGATTGGAGGCAAACGGCATGGTCCCAGCTCGCGACTGCTTCGAAGAGTTGTGCAACCAAACTGGTGCAAAGTACAACGTCCAAAACGGCTAGCTCCACAGTAGTTTTCGTAATGACCAAAATCGTCTGAAGGAGCTCCCATTCGCTTCCTTGCCACCCTCGACTCTGGTCGAATTGCGCCATCCTCAACATCCCAGTCTTCGCATGAGCTGGGGCCGAAATATTCGTTACGACACCCCAACGACCTGCAAGTCGATCCATCTCTGCCTTCCAGCTCCGACAAACTAGCCGCAATTCCCTTCTCTGTTTCTCTGCTAGCCAGTGGCTTGAACTTGGCGTGATGAGGCTAGCAGCACATCTTGGGCGTTGCTCCATTGCGATAATATCATATTTGTCAGGTTCTATGGACCAGTTCAAAATGTCCAACCAGCACTCGACGGGCAGCTCGAGGTTTGGGATCGACGTTGACGGGAGCTGTGGCGAGAGGTGTTTCGCGTGATGCATTTGTGCATTCTACGCAAGATCTGCATACACGGAGAGAAAAAGTGGATTCAGAAGGCCAGTGCGCGCCGACGCACCCAGGAAGGGTAGGATCAAGCTTGTGTTCTCTTTGTCAACTCTGTCAAACCAGCGAAATGCTAATAGAAAGTGACACCATTTCAATTTCAGAAAGAAAAGCAGTTCCTGCGACCCCACAGTAGAAATAAAAGGAAGTGTTTGTACAACAAGCGCCTACCCCTCTGTTCCATCCGTGACCTCCAGAAGAGTCTTTCAACCATGTGAGCTCTGTCTACATTTCCTTGAGCGTTGTAGACAAGTCCAAACCCCGGCAATTATGAAGCGTAACGTTTTTGGCTTCACTCTCTACAGCCAATGCTCTCCAGGAGCCCAACCACTTATGACCACGGAGATAAGGAAACCAGGTGTCATTAACAGATATCAACCGTAGGTGCTTCGGAGAGACTCAGGTTTCTGTGGACGAGTTCGACGAGGTCATTCAAAGAGGACTGGCGAAGATATAGACGTTGGAGCGGTTGGTACGGGGGTAATAGGGTAGGGATATTCGGATCAAATGGTTTGCTCAACGAGAGCTCTCCAATCGCGGGAAATGGCGGGTGAAGGGAACCGGAGAGGCGCACACTTGTTTACGGCCGCGACGACATGTAATGTGACAAATTTTGGATACTTTTCTCCAATCTCTAGTAATAATCGAACGCACGCAGGGTCGTTTATAAGTGAGAGATGTCGGAGAGAAGGAAGGTCAAGGATAGTGACTGGCAAAGGATCCACATAGTCAAAATATATGGTCAATATAAGGGTCCATAGAGCCAGAAGATTGATGTGGCCTTTCCTAAAGGTCATAATGGGCCGGTCCCAGAAACCGATCCTCACGAAAAGAAGATGCTGGAGAGTAAGGCGACCTTGAGCTGCTGACATAGTGGGCTTTGCGTTGATCGTTGCACTTTGATGTCCAAACGGCGCAATCGAGGGTGGAGGTAGATGTGATTGGCCAACGTTTCTCCAGGTGAGCGGCTTCGGAAACCACGGAACTGCAAAAAGTCTCCCATTGCGTCGGTTGTGCGAGCCGGTTAAATAACGAGGCATCATATTGAACCATACGCACGGCGAAATTTTGCGTCGTTTCCGGGCTATTACCTAAATAAATTCGCCCATTCACCATATGAGGAGCCTTCTCTATCAAGGGAGCGTTTCCACTGTCGACGTATGCATCGCAGTCGATGGTGATGCCATTCCGCTTCGTTGAAATCCCGTCGGTTGTCCTTTTCCAGGAACTCGAGGGGTCTGGAGGATGTGTAGAATGGGCTCTAAATGCTTGGTTCCAATCACCTGGAAGAGTATAAGCTCTATGATCTCTCAGGGCCGTCCTCCACGACGCGGGTGACGGTGTCACGGACATCTATTAGTTAGGGTTAAGTGCTCCAGCAATCTCTCTTGTCACTCTTGGTGGTGTACTAGTAGGAATGACGAACTTTGTGTTGCTTTGTTGTATCCTATAACAGGTGGTAAGGCAGTTCATAGTGTGGTGGTTCACATAGCAGCACGTTCTTGGACTGCGGCAGTAAGGTCCAAGCCCGACTTCACGATGAGGCACGACAGAATACGCGCGAATGGGCTTGGTGGTGCATTCTCAATCCTGCTACTCGGCCTCGGCGTCACTACCGCCCTGCAACTCCCGCTCAACCATTCGGCGGTGGAAGAAATCGAGTGGGATTTGAAGAGCGAAGGATACTCAGTAGCTGTACGAGCATATAGGCCCCTTTCAGACTGTTTTCTGATCCTCTACTTAGCCCATCGCCGCGACGCTGCGTACGTCACGTTTGTACCCGCGGTTGTTGGTGCGCTTACACTCCCTGCAGCCCCTAAACAATGTCCTCCATGCTTCAACTGCCAACTTCCAGCCTTTAAATGCGGCAATGTCTGATCCCTTGCTGTCAGCTAAATCAAGGCTAACTAAATCCTCACCCCTCACCCCTCACAGTATGGCACTTGTAGCGAATATGATGGACAGTGTAAATGCCCTGAAGGGTGGAGTGGTATCGACTGCCTGACGCCTCGTACGTGGCGCTTTGGCTGCGCGAGCGCAGTCACGTTGACTTTGCATCCTTTGTAGAATGCGGCTCATTGGCTGGCGGTGAACATCGACGCCCACGTCCTGATGGTGAGGAATGTGAATGTGACGAAGGCTGGACAGGCATCAACTGCAATGGTACGTAACGCGATAGCCGGTATTCGGTTCGACGCTCATTGCTCAACAGTCTGCGAAACGGATGATGCCTGTGCCAACTTCCCTCTCGATAGTTTTGGCACTCACGCACTTGATGAGAACGCCCCGCGAAATATGACCTGTTTCAAAGGCGGGGAAACCGTTCGGAAGCCACAGCAGATGTGCGACGTGACTAGTACGTGTTTGACTGATTGTTCCGCACACACTCTGATTATAACTTAGACCAGAAGATCGTGGATATGCTACCTGGGAGGCCACCACAAATTACTTTCGGTTGCAAGGCCGACGACAAGACTTGCCAATTCGAGTTTTGGATCGGGAAGGTGGAGTCATTTTACTGCGCTCTGGACCATTGCACGTCTTCCTTCAAGCCGGGTTCCACTTGGAATAAGACGTTCATGGACTGCGAAAACATCAAATGCAGCTGTGTGACGGGTCGTATGCTCTGTGGAGAAGAGGGTAGTGTCGGTGAGCTTGACAACGGACTGACTGTAGGTCCCAACTCACAGGATTCAGATATAAGCGAATTCCTCGACCAAGAGATAAGGGGTCCAGCTAACTTCGAATGCAACGTTGGATCCAGCTGTACATTCAAGGAGCCGGCAATGAACAATTTGATTCACGATATCTTCGGTGACGGCTACATCACACTCAAGTGCAAAGGTGGTGAATGTCTTCACTATTCTCAAGTGCCCGGCTTTGTGGTACGTGATGAATTACTACCGAGTGCATTCACAGCTCTCATGACTTGGACAGCCGCCGAAGAACAAGAGCGCAACATGGGTTGCATTGAGTTGTGCTGCTGCGGTCACCATGGTCGTTCTTGCGGCTGCAGGTGCGGTGTAATCTTATGACCATTCGTATTATTGACTTTCCGAAAGGTTTCTGGTACGCTGGAAGGACCAATGGCACCGAAGGCTTTAGCAATATCCGTCTTCAAAGTGACGAACAAACGACCTTGATGACCGACCACGTTCCAGCTCAGCTCCAATTTGAGAAGCTCACATATAACCTCCCAAACCACGTGATTCTTGAGAACATCATGGGTTCTGTCAAATCCGGCCAGGTCATGGCAATCATGGGCCCATCTGGTGCAGGGAAATCTACACTCCTAGATATTCTGGCCCGCAAGCAAAAGCAAGGCATTGTGGACGGGCGAGTCCTCATCAACGGCCGAGAGGTGGACGACGCAACCTTCAAGAAAGTAATGGGTTTCGTTGACCAGGAAGATACCCTTATGCCGACCTTGACCGTCTATGAGACAGTTCTGTACTCTGCCTTGTTACGTCTACCACGCGATATGAGCTATGAGGCCAAGAAATTCAGGACGTTGGAGACCATGCACGAACTTGGGATTCTTGGGATCAAGGACTCTCGAATTGGAGAATCTGGTGAGATTTTCGTCTATGTTAACGACAACCCGCTGCTGACAAGCCAAAGGCAAGCGATCTATCTCTGGTGGTGAGAAACGGCGTGTTTCGATTGCTTGCGAGCTTGTCACCAGTCCTTCGATCATCTTCCTCGACGAGCCTACAAGCGGTATGAATAGCAAGCTCACGCATTTATCCGTAATCTAATCTTGTGCAGGCCTGGACTCTTTTAATGCGCTCAATGTGATTGAGAGCTTGGTGTCGTTGGCGCGCGACTACAACCGGACTGTGGTTCTCACTATCCATCAGCCTCGCAGCAATATCGTGTCCCTATTTGACCAGCTTGTGCTGCTTGCAAAAGGTCAAGTAGTCTATTCTGGCGAGCTTGCTAAGTGTCAAGGGTACTTTGAGAGTATTGGATACCCATGTCCTCCGGCCTTCAATATCGCCGATTATTTGAGTGAGTGTCGCTTTTAGACACCACAAGCTGGACGATTGACACTCCTGTGATTAGTTGATCTTACCATGTCATCGCTGAAAGGGTCCCCTCACTCAAAAGCCTCGCCCTCTGGGCAGAGTGTCACGCTCGCTGGAGAGGCACAGGTCATTCAGCGTGAAGGAGATGGTCCCCAAGCATCCTCCCCTAGTCCTGGCGACACAGATGTACGAACCACGCCGCCATCTCTTGTTGATCAACTGAAGACACAACCACAATCACTCCTCGAGCAAGGTGCGAACTTCCTCAAGCACACGACCAAGGTATTCGACAACCTGTCATCGTCTTCCACTCGTGCCGAAACGTTGAAACATCCAGTTCCTCTCACCCGGCTTGCACAAGCATACGCGGAGAGTGACATTGCGAAGGCGATACGGGCAGATATAGATGCCAGCCATGTCACGAACGGTCAGCTGAGAGATGTTGCCGAAGAGAGTACAATCCTGAGAGGCAGGAAACGCGCCACACGAATGACTCAGTTCCGAATCCTGAGTGGACGTGCATTTAAGAATCTCTACCGAGATCCAGCACTGTTGACTTCTCATTATATTGGTTCCATTGTCATCGCCTGTGAGTGATCTACCTTTTTGGTTGTTCGTGCGTTAACTCGTGCTCCAGTCATCTGCGGAGTCCTCATTTACCACGTCGAAAATGACTTTTCCGGTTTCCAGAATCGCATTGGGATTTTCCTATTCACCCTCGCGTTATTCGGGTTCTCCTGTTTGACAACTCTCAGCTTGTTCGCTCATGAACGACTGCTTTTCATGAGGGAACGTTCCAATGGCTATTACTCGACACTCACATACTTCTCCTCAAAGGTTCACACTTGGTTTATCCTCTATTTCTCTATTAACCCTCCATGCAGGTCCTCTTCGACGTGCTGCCTCTTCGCGTGGTTCCCCCGTTACTCTACGGAAGCATTCTCTACGGACTCGTCGGAATGGTCCCATCAGTTTCAGGATTCTGGAAGTTCTTGCTCACGCTGATTTTGTTCAATGTGACGACCGCAAGCGTACTCCTTTTCCTTTCCATCGCGATCTCTCATACCGGAGTTGCTAGCTTAGTAGGAACCCTACTGATGCTCTACAAGTGCGTGTCGCTGGTTGTTCTAGTCCCCGGTAACTCACCTCTTGAGTAGTCTTCTCTTCGCTGGTTTGTTGATCAACAGGCGCTCGGTCCCGGTATTTGTGGAGTGGCTCTTCAGTACATCCTGGTTTCATGCCACCCTGGAAGCCTTGATTGTCAACGAACTTCGTGGTCTGAGCCTGAAGGAGGTCAAAGTGAGTTGCGTCCATCAACATTTCTGGCAGTACGGCGTCTCGATCGATGTTCCAGCCGCCACTATTCTCAATATCTTTGGCTTTGATGCACTGGCGTTTTGGTGGGATATTTTGAGCCTCGCCGTCATGTTCACCTTCTTCATTTGTCTAAGCTACCTGTGGCTCCACAAGTACGTCAAGGAAAAGCGATGATTGGTCCTGTATGGGGATTTTACTATCTATCTATGTATACTGTTAGTGAATGGATCTTGCACTCGACTCCCTACAACTGACTGTCGCCTGGACCCATGTGTTGCTGTCTCCGTACACCAAAGTGGAGGAAAGCTTCAACTTACACGCAACACACGATGTATTCTTCTACGGCGTTCGCCCTGCTGCCATAACGAATGTTCGTTGCATGAATTCGTGCTTCAGCAAGACCTGACGGGACTCTGGCGTGTAGTATGATCACTTTGTGTTCCCAGGAGCAGTTCCGAGATCTTTCATAGGCAGCCTCAGCCTGGGATACCTTCTCGTCCCCATGGGACGACTTCTGCAAACAGTAGGCTTGTTACGGTCAAAGTTTGGTCTTCAAATTCTGTGTACCTATCTCCCACAATCTCTTTGGGTCACCTGTCTAATAATGTTTCCAGTGCGCTTGATTCTAGCCGGCTGTAACGCTGCCAGCTTATGTACAATTCGTCGACCGCTCCAAATGCGCTTTGGGAGAACAGCTGGAGTATTCTTCACGCTCCTCACATGCTCTCAGTTTCATTTGATGTTCTGGATGGGGCGAACGCTACCAAATATGTTCGCCCTGTTTCCCGGTGTGTCTCTGCGATTCACTCCTGGCAATCCTTCTCTTAATATAATATGTGCCTCAGTGAATCTCGCACTTTCACGGCTTCTACACAGGCCATCTTCCTTGACGCAGGCCCTAGGGCTGCTGACTTTTACTGCAATAGTCTTTCGAGCAGAGGTCGCACTCCTGTTGATGCCACTGGCCATCGTTGTGTTGTACAGGCGGCAAGTACGAGTGATAGACGTTTTCCGAATCGGCATATTGTATGGCGTGCCGTCTCTCGGTCCGTCGTCCTTCCTCTCATTCCTCTATTGAACTGATAATGCCATCATACACAGCTTCTACTGTTATAATCGATTCTTACTTTTGGAAACAGTGGCCCCTTTGGCCTGAGTTGCATGGTATCTTATTCAATGTCATCCAGGGCAAGAGCTCGGAGTGGGGCGTACGTGATCAAACCCTTCATAACACAGTGCACATTAACTCTCCATCACTCCATCAGGTGTCCCCATTCTACTCCTACTTTCTTGTGCACTTACCCAAGTTGCTGCTGACAGCGCTCCCTCTCGCGATTCTCGGAGTCCTGGTTGACCACCGGCAACATGACATCCTTTTGTCGGCAACCATATTCATTTCCCTGCTGTCTTCCCTCGCCCATAAGGAGTGGCGGTTCATAATATATACCGTGCCGTTCTTCAACCTGTCCGCCTCCGTAGGGGCAAGCTATACGTACGTTCGCTCTCCATCTCTCTCGTGTGCTTAATTATGATGGTTTTATTTATTTATTTATTTTGCCACAGATGGAAGAGGTCATGGAACTCGTCCTGGCTGAGGGGAATGGCGAGGCTAGCAATTATTGGTTGTCTCGTAGCGAACCTTTGTGTTACAGCGCTACTCACAATCACTTCGATGAGGAACTACCCAGGCGGCGTTGCGCTACGAGCTTTCAATGAAGCCGGGAGGAGAGAGAGCCATGCTGATGGTGTGTCCAGCCTCGATATTAAGGCGTAACTCATCCCATATCATCGCAGGCATACGGGTACACCTCTGCAACTTAGCAACCCAATCAGGTGCCTCCCTCTTTCTTCACGAATATTCTTCGCCGGCTCTGCACTCTACTCCCGAGTGGATTTACGATAAAACGGAGGGAATCGTGCCAACGGCTAATGCAACTTTCACGCATGCCATAATTGAGGATCCCACGCATTTGGGTAATTGGACGGTTCTGGATGAGGTCAAGGGGTTTGAACGTTTGACTCTACACGGTGTGCAACAGGCAACAAAGCTGTGGGTTGTAGCACGAAACCGTAGTACACTTCGAATGTAATACTTCATTTGTCGACGGCATGTGCACTTGGCCGTGGGCAGAAAAATGTATTTCTCATACCAGAACTGACATTACTACGATCAGTATAAGGACGATATCCTTTGGCACCATGGATTCTCCCACTTGCGAAAGTGGTGTGCCCCGTCATAAAGTAGCATAAACGACCCCCAGCCAATGTAATTCTCAACGGACTATGCTGGATTGGAAGTTGTTTGGTCTCCAGTATGATGTTGAGCCGCCGATTTACCATCCGTCGCAATGGCATTGACGCAGTCATCTTGGGCTGTGGCGATCGGGTGGATTGACAAACCGGCCAAATGATTTATATTCGTATGGAACTTTACAGGCATTCCACCCCAAGCATCCAGGAAATTTCGTCACAGACGGAAAACGGACGGTATATTATCTAAAAGACAATGGTTCCTCGGGTGCTCGAGACCAAAAAGCTATGGAGCAGCCGTCTACACGATCCTGCAGCGTACGAGTGACGAGGGTGCAAGTCAATCAGGCACACTAATTCAGTGAGAGTGGAATTGGCGGAGATCCTATACACAATCAAACTCGCCTCTCCAGGTCAGTTGAAGGATAGCACGGTCTGACTTGAGTTAGGGAGTCGTAATGATCTTACATCAGCGCATTCTTGAGCTGGAGCTGGCTCAACTAGGAAGCAGCGTCGTGTGGTTCACAATACGAATGGTCATTGAGCTGGGTAGTTAGTGGGTGGAGATCTATCCCCAACCCCCACCCATACTCCATAGCCATCATTAGGTTCGAGAACAAGGGAAAAAAAAAAGCGATCGGGTGCTCAGCCACCACAGCACCGACATCCACCGATATTGATAACGCAACCGGACAACGGTCTGGGTAGTCCTGGCCTTGCATAGGATGAACTCCCGAATTATCAGAAATGTGGGAGAGTGCCAGGGAGGCAGGCGGAGACAATTCGGGCGCCGAACAAACCTTGGAGCAGACCGTCTGCCATTTATCACTTGGAAGACCTCAGGATGCCGCCGGGCGCGACGTTGAGCATTCATGAGCTCGAAGCTCATATGGCAAAGTTGATCGATCCTGCAACGGGTCAGTTTCCGTTGGCCGGTGCTCTAGACTTAATACTCAGGTCGTGGCAGATCTCAAGACGCGCCTACAAATTGTCAATGAACTCAAGGAGTCGATAGAACAGCACAAGGAAATGGAGTATACTAAAGTCTACGCCACCGTTTTGCCCCACTTGATCGACGCTCTGAAGAAGAGTCCGTCAGTATGGAAGAAGGGAACCAGGGAGCAGCCCAATCATGAACATGTACGTGTACTGATCAGTATCTAGTATAGTCATATTTTATTCAACTCCACCAGGTGTTCCGAGTTCACCTTTTGGAACTGATCCAACGATTTGCCTCAACTGAGTTTGTCCGTCCGCACGCTGAAACCCTCATTCCGTTGGCTTTGGAGATCATACGGACTGATAATGAAGACATGGGGATCCTTGCCCTCAAAACCTTCATGGATATGTACCGCAATGCCGCCAGCAGACCTTCGATGGAGAGCCATATCGCCGAGTTCTTCAACCTGCTCGTCGACATATATAGTCAGATGCCACAAGTAGTGGGGTCATTGTTTTCTGCCAGTGGTGCCGCTATGAAAGAGCCCGACCAAATGTCCTTCACCAAAGCGAAAGCGTCTCTCAAACTCGTGGCTGAACTTCCAGCTGCGGCTTGCTTCATCTATCAGGGAGTCGGTGCACCCGTCCTCGAGATGTTCATGAAAGGACCAGGTAGAGGCTCTGAAGTTCTCGATACGAGCGTTGCTGTGAGCAATCGGTTCGCTTCTCCGGTATCCACTTACCAAACAAAAACCAGTTCCTCTCATTAGAGACAGAACCGGAGAAGACCGCCCAAATGGAGGATGAAGCGCCTATCATCGGCTCTCCGCAATCAATTGTTAACAAGGCAATCTTTGCCGACCTCTTGAGTGCACAAATCAAGGTATTGATTTTCTTTCTTGTCAACAGTGGCCCTAACTCTATTGTAGAGCAGCAACCTAGTCGCTTGCTTCGTCAAGCTACAAGTGCCCCCTGAAGTATGGTCTCGCCACAAGGAGGCCATCGGTGATGGCAGTGTCAGGATGCTCAGAGTGCTACCCGCGGAGATTTCCGAAAAGCGAAGGGTAAGCTTGCACCTGACGGCACAACACACATGTGCTCATTCATTCCAAGGAATTACTCATTGCACTGCGTCACGTATTCTACACAGACGCGAAGCTTGGATTCCTCCCTCACATTGCGTCGCTGTTGGATGAACGTGTACTTCTTGGTCCTGGTCCGCTTCGCACTGGTCCCTCGTCCCTTGCCATCCTGGGATATTCCACACTTGCAGACCTAATTCATCATGTGCGCAACGAGCTCAGCACAGAACTCCTCCTTCGAATTGTTCGGCGCTACTCGGAGCTCATTGTCGATACGACTGTCACGCATACGTTACATACGTTGGCGTGTAAGCTCATTATCGGTCTGATGGAGATATTCAACCAATTCAAGGATAAAGAAGCTGAAAAACCTATTGCATGTAGTGTGCTGAGCACGCTTCTCGAAACCCTTACCCAACGTATGGTCGCTTCCCAACAGATCACTGTGAACATTCTCGCCATCAGGCAGGACCAAATGTCGGAATCATTATCGAATCTGGTCGCAATCGAAAAAACCAGGGCGATTCCTACGTTAGCGTATCTGGCTGGAGAAACCATCGCTGCCTCTATCCACGGTGCGCAGGATCAGTCATGCGACGTCTTTCAAAGCTGATGCACTATCTGCAGAGGAACGCCTTATTATCTCCGCTTTGTTAGTCGGCGTGAAGAGCGTGATGGCCATGATCCGGACCCTTGATGGCCGTGTCCCCGATGCTGAAGCAATGTCAAAGGTTATCCAAAGCATGTGCAAAGTGTTTCCACTTTTTTGTGGTGAAGGAGAACCTCGACTGGTCGCGAACATCAAAGATGTATTCCTTGAGATGGAGCCTCATGTCTTTCAGGAAGTATGGACGACCCAAATGGACCTCTTTATGGAGACAGCTGTTCACTACAAAGCTCTACTCGTCATTCAGCAGGCGTTATTCTCAAATGATGCTACCTCCAACTCCTTGACAGCTATCGTGCTTCGTTATCTCGTCGACCGACTTGATATCATTGGGGAAGATACACCAATTGCTGCCCTACACCTCCGCGTCTTTCGTCTCGTATTCAACGCAGTGGGTATGAACCCCGAACACAATGAGAGAATGCTACTGCCCCACCTTGGGAAAATGTTGATTGACATATTTCCTCTGGCCGCCAGAACCACTAACTCGATGGCCTACTTCAGCCTGATTCACAACCTCTTCCGAGCTATCGGCGCCAAAACGTCGCGATTTGAGCTCGTTTACAAAGAAGTCATTCCCTTCATTCCCGAACTCTTGGACAACATCAATCGCTTTCTTGAGCTTGTGGAAGAGAGAGCGCTGCAAGAGATTCTGGTGGAGATAGCCCTTACAATGCCCGTCCGTCTCCAGCATCTCATTCCTCACATCACTGCGCTCCTAAAACCACTTGTGTTCGCACTCGGGGGCGGCCCGGAAATGGTCCGGCAGGGTTTGAGGACTCTCGAGCTCTGTATTGACAATATCACGACCGAAGTATTGAACCCGCTGACTTCGCCAGTGGTCAAAGATCTGGTGCTCGCATTGAATAAGGTGCTCCAACCAGGGAAAGAGAATGCAGAAGCGGCCCATACTGCCACCAGGGTACTTGCCAAACTAGGTGGCAAAAACCGCCGCGTCTTTGACTTAGCCCCGACACTGAACTACGAGAAGGAGTGCACCCGGTCAACAGTCGTGGCGGACTTCGGTGGTCAAATGGC
>WNFL01058350.1_pt1 | contig 20963 bp, 16 predicted proteins | sample 5400361 | NCBI WGS metagenome assembly WNFL01 (sample SAMN13153351, study PRJNA577476) | soil metagenome | isolation source: 40 cm soil on Douglas fir-dominated hillslope | place: USA:California | collected 2013-09-17
TCGCGACGTTGGCGCAAGCGATGAGCAGAACCAGAACGAACGCGACCAGGATGGGAAGAAACACGGCCAGCACTTCCTGATTTAACGGGATCATGGTGGCGCGGGATTTCACCAGGACGCTAAGAGCTCGCTGCGCTTCGGGACGATCGGCGGTGATGCGCTGCCCCCAGGCGGTGACCTGCGCCTGCACTTGTTGCGGCGTGGTTCCCGCAGGCAGGCGTCCGATGATGGACATGTCCTCGGCCGGCCGATAGGACTTGGGATCGTCACCGCCGACCTGCGCAGCCATGGTCGCGGGAATCCAGAAATCCGGAGTCATCTGGTCGATCCCGGAGAAATCGGCGCGTGTAACGCCGATTACCTCGAGCGGCTGACCGTGGATGACGACCTTTGAACCTAATAGATTCGGGTCGGCGCCGAACTTGTTTTTCCAGGCCGGGTAGCTGAGCACCAGAACGGAGCCGGCGCCGGGGGCGGAGGTGTCGTCGGGCGTGATCAGGCGCCCGATTCCCGGATTAACGCCCAGGAGGCTGAAATAATTGCCAGACACTAAGTGACCGAAAAGCGGATAAGCGTTTACGCGCGCGACCAGGTTGTTGTACGCAGCGGCTTCGGAGAAGCCAATGCGGCTACGGCGCAAGTCGTCAAACTCCAGCCAGGAGAAGCGGCGCCCACCACGATTGAGGACCCAGTTGAGGTCGTACAGTCCGTGAGGATCGCGGATAGAGACGGGGCGCAGCACGTAGGCGTCGAATACCGTGAACAGCGTGGTGTTGAGTCCCAGCGCGAGGCCGATGGTCGCGATGACGGTCAACGCGAAGAGCGGCGCGCAGAAGAATCCGCGGACGGCGTAACGGAGGTCGATTCGGATGGATTCGAGCCAGCGGAAGCTCCACTGCTCGCGGCTGTTTTCGAGCGCGAGGGTTGCGTTGCCGAAGTCGCGCGGGTGGCCGTCTTGCTCCTCGAGCATTTGCCGGTGGAGCAATAGCTCGTCTTGCAAGTCGGCTTCAAACCGGCGCCGGCGGGGCAGGTGCAGCAGCTTGTTCCAGATTCTTCCCATCGGAATCCTAATCGCAGCGCAAGGCGGTCACCGGGTTGACTTTGACCGCACGGCGCGAGGGCACGAGTGACGCGATCAGCGCGGCGGCGAATACAATCGCGATACCGCCGCCGTAAGCGAGTTTGTCGAACAAGTTGACCATTTCGAGTTGCGATGCGAACAGTTGTGACACGCCGAGGGCGGCGGCAACGCCGATAGCGAGTCCAACCAGCGTGAGGCGAAGCGATTGACTCAGCACCAGGCGCAAGATGCCCGCGGCACTAGCGCCGAGTGCCATGCGAATCCCGATTTCCTTGGAGCGCTGGCCGACCAGGTAAGCCATGACGCCGTACATGCCGGAGATAGTAAGGACCAGCGCTAATCCTCCCAGAAACGAGGAAATCCAAAACGCGACGCGGAATGGATAAATTTGAATCGCCAGCACCTGATTCATGGGATTGATCTGGTCGGCCGCGCCGGGCACGACGCGGTTCAGGGCTTCCTCGGTCGCACGACGCAATGACTCCGGGTCGCCTTTCAGGCGGACCAAGATCGAATTGAGCTGGGTGCTGCTGGCGGCGACCGGAAAATAAATCTTGGTGGCATCCAGTCCGTCGCCGACCCAGCCGCTCATGACGTCGCGTGCGATGCCGATCACCAGGGCGTTTCGCTGGCGCGGCGGCCGGGCGTCGTGGTCGGTGGGGGAGGGCCGAATCTCGACGGATTGGCCCAGCGCGTCTTTACTATGCCAGAGACGGCGCGCGGTGGCTTCGCTGACGATCGCGACTCCGGCTTCCGACTGCGCTTCCTCGGCGGTGAAGTTGCGGCCACGCAGCAGGGGAATGCGAAATACGGAGAAATACTCGGGGCCAACGAAATTGTAGTAGACGAAACTTTGTTCGCGCGACCCGGAGGGCACCATCGGAATGCCCCAGTTGTTGCCGTAGCCGGGTGCCCGCCAGGTCGCCGACACAGCTTCCACCCACGGCATTTCACGCAAAGCATCCGCCACCTTGGCTTGAAACTGCGAGGGCATGCGCACATCAATAACTCCGCTGGTTACCAGGCCTGGATCGCTCGCGGCGATCTGCCGTCCGCCGCGCAGCAGCACGCCCGCCACGATCAGCAACAGAGCGCACACGGTCACCTGGCCGATCACCAGCGCGTTGCGTAGCCGCACCGGACGCAGATCGGCGCTGAAGTCTCCTCGCGAAGCTTGGACCACCGCGCCGCGGGTGGCGTGCAGCGCCGGCGACAGGCCGAAGGCGAACGCTGAGAACAGGGACGCGGCCAGGATGAAACCGAAAACCCGAGCGTCCGGCGACAACTCCGGTATATTGACGATGCGCGCAAACTCCGCCGGCAGGGTGGCATAAAACAGGTCCTGCCCCAGCCGGACGGTCAGCCTTGAGATCGCCAGACCAGCCAGCGCGGCCGGCACGGCGAGCAGCAGACACTCGGTGAGCAGTTGACGAATGAGGCGGGATCGCGCCGCGCCCAAGGAGAGTCGAATCCCGATTTCGCGTTGCCGTGCGAGACCGCGCGCCAGCATCATATTGGCGACGTTCGCGCATGCGATCAGCAGCACCAGCACGAACGCCACCAGGATGGGAGAAAACACGGCGATGATTTTGCGGTTGAGGGGAAACATTGCGGCGCGAGATTCGAGACGCGCGCCGACGGAACGCTGCGGCGCAGGACGATTCTCCGATGCTCGCCGCGCCCACACGGCCAACTGCGCCTGCGCTTGTGCGACTGTCAGGCCGGATCGCAAACGTCCGATGGCAAACACCGATTCGGGCGCGTCGGGTTTAGCGAGGTCGGCTCCCGGATTGATCCGCGCGGACAGGGTGAGGGGCATCCAGAAATCGGGCATGACCGTATCGATGCCCGAGAATTCGGGCCGTGTGACGCCGATTACCTCGAGCGGCTGGCCGTGAATCACTAGCTTGCTGCCAATGATGCTGGGATCCGCGCCGAGTTTGTTTCGCCACGCCGAGTAGCTGAGTACGATCACGGCGTCCGCGGCGCCGGGTGAAAAATCGGCGGGCTGGATGACTCGGCCCAGCGACGCCTCGACACCGAGCAGAGGGAAATAGTTGGCCGTCACCAGATGGCCGAAGATCGGGACGCCGTTCGCGCGCGCCTGAAGATTGTTGTAGGCTGCCAGATCTGAAAACGCGATCCCGGAGTCGCGTAGTTTTTCGAATTCCGACCAGGTGGAAAGCGGGCCGCCCTGGTTGCGCAGCCAGCGAAATTCGTAAAGCCCGTGGGGATCGCGGATAGAGACGGGGCGCAGCACGTAGGCGTTGAAGACGGTGAACAGCGTGGTGTTGAGTCCCAGCGCGAGGCCGATGGTCGCGATGACGGTCAACGCGAAGAGCGGCGCGCGCATGAATCCGCGGATGGCATAGCGGAGGTCGAGGCGGAGAGATTCTAGCCAGCGGAAGCTCCATTGCTCGCGGCTGTTTTCGAGCGCGAGGGTTGTATTGCCGAAGGCGCGCGGGTGGCCGTCTTGCTCTTCGAGCATCTGGCGGTGCAGCAATAGCTCTTCTTGCAGGTCCGCTTCAAACCGGCGGCTGCGAAACAGGTGCAGGAGTTTGTTCCAGGTTCTTCCCATCGTTTATCGATGGAAGCAGCATGACACGAATTCTTGTGGCAGTCAAGAGAGGCGCGCGGGCACCATCAAGCAAAAACGAAAACTTATGAGGCGGGCAATCCGACTACGGCATAGACTGACAAGATGGCAACCCGTCAAGAGGTCGGCACTTTCGACGAGGCGGAGCATCGGCGGCAATTGCGCCGTGCGGTTCTGGCTGGCGCAGTCGGAACGGCGATCGAGTGGTACGACTTCTTTCTGTACAGCACGATCACCGGCTTGGTGTTTGCCCGGCTCTACTTTCCGCGGGCCGATCCGTTTGTCGGCACGCTGGAGGCCTTCGGTGTGTACGCGGTGGGCTTCCTTGCAAGACCAATCGGCGCGGCGATCTTCGGCCACTATGGCGACCGTCTTGGCCGAAAGGCCGCCTTGATCGCGACGCTGCTGCTGATGGGCGTTGCTACTTTTTTAGTGGCGCTGGTGCCTGGCTATGAACGTATCGGGATTTGGGGCGCGGTCATATTGACGTTTCTGCGCTTCATGCAGGGGATCGGCGTAGGTGGCGAATGGGGTGGCTCGGTGCTGCTTTCGATGGAATGGGCGCAGTCGAACCGGCATCGCGGCTTCATTGCGTCTTGGCCGCAGTTCGGCGTCCCGGCTGGCCTGTTCCTGGCTAATCTCGCGGTCCTCGCGGCGAGCGCAGCGTCGGGCGATCAATTTCTGACGTGGGGCTGGCGCATTCCTTTTCTGTTTAGCATTGTCCTTATCGCTGTCGGTGTATATCCGGCTGGGTATCCTCGAAACGCCGGTGTTTGTCCGGTTGGTCGCGGAGCGGCGAATTGAGCGCGCCCCGGTCCTCGCAGTGCTCCGGCAACACCCCCGCGAAATCATCCTGACCGCCCTCTGCCGGATGGCCGAGCAAGCGCCGTTCTATCTGTTCACAGCGTTCGTATTCGCGTATGGCACCGGCGTGTTGCACCTCAGCCGCGACTTTCTCCTGTTAGCGGTGCTCGGCGCAGCGATGCTCTCGTTCATCTCTATTCCGCTCTTCGGGCATTTGTCCGACCGGTTTGGCCGCAAGCGAGTGTACATGCTGGGTGCGGCTCTCACAGGGGTCTATGGCTTCGCGTACTTCGCTCTGCTCGACACGAGAGTAGCGGCTCTGGTGGCGGTCGCGATTGTACTTTCGCTGGTGCCGCACGACATCATGTATGGCCCCCAGGCGGCGCTCATCGCGGAGTCATTCCCGGGACGCCTGCGTTACAGTGGCGCGTCCCTCGGTTATCAACTGTCGTCCCTGATTGCGGGCGGCCCCGCGCCACTCATCGCCTCATCGTTGGTGAGTCGTTATCGTTCGGCCACGCCGATCGCCATATTCATCCTCGTCTGCGCGATCATTTCGTTACTTGCGACAGCGATGCTCAAGGACAAGACGAACAAGGACATCTCCGATGACTGATCGCGAGACCTGCAAACTCGGACTGTTGTGCAGCATTAACGGGCTCACGGGAGGCGAAGAGAACGGGCGACGGCGTCGAGTTCGGTCAACGAGGGCTTGAATGAATCGGGCGCGGCGGCGGCGAGGCGCCGCGCGACCTCCCTCAATGCCGCGGGTGTGTTCGCCCCCGGCTTCGCCAGCGAGGGATGACTGGAAGGTGCACGCAGCATGATGAAAAGTCGACCGTCGCTGCTGACTCCCTGCAAGATGTAGCTTAGTGGATTCGATGGTGGCGTTACGTCCTGCGAAAAATAACCGACGTAGCGCAGTGCGCGAAACGATTGGTTTTCGACGATCTCCTCGCGCGCTCCCAGCCTCAAGGCGGCTTCTTCATTGCCGGGCGGCAACTGTTCCGGCGGAACCATTTTCCCTCCCGGCTTGAGAGCCGCTTCCAGTCGTCCCACCGCTTTGGTCCATTCCAGGTCGCGCGCCATCCTCTTCTTGAGACCTTCGAGGGACATAATCTTAAACTCGATTTTCTCGTTTTCGACCGCGAGGTGCGCGGGCCAGCCGTCGTCCAGTTCACCCGTGAGCCGTGGCGTGAAGGGCCGCCGGGTCAGTTTCGCTTTGCCTCCAAACGCTCCGAGATCGAGCGAAACCTGGTCAGGAGTAACACCCGGATCAAGCCTTGGATCGCGGGGGTCCATCAGTGTGATCACCAGATCGTAGGGTTTCTTGGACGTTGTGCTCACGGCGATCTGGTAGGTACCGGGTTTGGCGAGCACGTTCATCCAGTCGGTCCGGCCGCCGAGTTCGACGGATGGCAACGGCTGGGTGGCTCCCGGACCCAGGACTTGCACTTCTCCTTCGCCATTCTCCAGATCGACCAGCAGCGTGTGTCCGGCAGAAGCCGCTACCGTATAGATTTCCCGGCGGCTCGCGGGAATGTGTTTGGTTATCGACACGGTTGCGCCCGCGGTAATCCGCACGGGCACAGTCTGTCCACTGGCCACAGCCGCAGCCAGACAGCAAAGCGCCGGAAACAGCAGGTGGGTTCTCATGGCCCGTTCAGTCTACTCCATGGATATTCAGGGATCTTCAGACTCTATTGTTGCCCTTTTGTCGGCATCTCGTAGCAGTGATCTGCGCTGCCGTCCTAGCGATTAGGTCCTGGAACCATCGCCGGACGCGACCGTCGTCTTGGGCGCGAGTGCAGACCACGTCGCGGACCAAACGGCTTACAGACCCAGAAGATTGGGCTCCAGCTTCGCATATCCGTGTTCGTCCGCCCAGATGTTTAGAGCAACGGTGGCCAGTTCGTCGACCAGGGGTACGGCGCGCCCGTCCCTGGTAAGATCGACGGTTTTTATGTAAGTCTTGCAGCGGTCGCAGGCTTCCACCCGTACGTGCTCGAAATCGGATGCCGTGTAAATCGGCAGGAGGTCTTTGTCCGGCTCGTTGCAGTTAGGACACAAGACCCGCCGGAAGGGCCACTCTGTCGAACACAGCGAGCACAGCAGCCACCGCTTCGCGCCATCGCCTTCGCCACGCAGCACGCCGGCGACGGGACGGCCACTGCAGAACGGGCAGATCGCGACTGTGCTGTCGTCTGCCGTCCCAGCCAGACTCCCGCGCCCTCGTAAAGCCAGGTGCTCGGCATACGGCTGCAGTAGCACGCGCGCGTAAAATCGGCCCGCTAAGCTGGTGACAATAAGATCGCTGATGGGATCTTCGCCGGCTTCCCAGGATGCGACCAGCAACTCCTGTTGCGCTTCGACGGACTGTAGGTATTCCGCGCCAAACTCCGCCAGCGGCGGGGGAGCGATTTGCTGCGTCAACTCGAGCAGGCCAGGAAAATAACTCAGCAGCGCACGGATGTCGGTCTCGCCTTTCGATTGCAGTTCCGCATCGCCAATTGCCGATAGAAACCGAGCAGTTCGCCGGCGGCGGGATGAACCTCCGCGAGCTGGATGGCGCGTGCGATGCGATCGTCAAAGCTTGCTCTGGTCCCCGCGAGCGCCTTCATTCCTTCGCGCCGGACACCCGCTGGTACCACAAGCGATGATGTGCTCTGGCCCACGCAGCCGGTACACTGCCGAACAGCATCGCCTCCACGCTTCCGGGAACCAGAAAGACGCTCATGTACAGGTGGATGATGAATCCACCGATGGTGAGTAACGCGGCACACACGTGTAGCACCACCGCCAGCGGTCGAATCCAGCTCACGCTGAAGGAAATGTATTCGGGGAACCACATGAACACGCCGGTGAGAACCAACGCCAGCGCGCCGTAGTACATCAGCCAGTAGAACAGCTTCTGTCCGGCATTGAAGCGACCCGACGCAGGGACCTGATCGTCTCCACGAGCAACGTAGTCCTTGGTATGGTCCAGCCATTTTCTATCGTCGGCCGTAACGACCATGTCGCGGCGCCAGACCGCGTGCATCCAGATCGCGACAATCAGAAACGCGACGCCGACAAAAGGATGCCAGAAGCGCGATGTTGCGCCGCCACCCAGCACCTGCGCGATCCAATACAAATGTGGCGAATAAAATGCCAGGCCGGTGAGTAGGCAGTAGCTATACGAAAGCGCGGTGAGCCAGTGCATCAGGCGTTCGCGATAGGTGTAGCGCGGAATCACGGCTTTCTCTCCTCCACCGGTTTTTCCTCCACTCTTTTGGGTCCGTAGCGAACATAATGCGCCGCGGCGCCGACGATTCCCGCGACGATCGCGAGATTCCCGAGCCACTTCAGCGGGCCTTTCCAGATGCGTACCAGCAGCGGCACGTGCGGATCTTTGGGCAAACCGCCGTAGGCTTCCGGATGATTGATGTCGTGCAACACGTACATCACGTGTGTTCCGCCCACGCCCTGCGGATCGTAGACGCCCGCGTCCTTGTGCGCTGTGTGTTGGTGAAGCTGCGTAACGCGCTTATGGGCCAGATCCAGCATGTCTTCCTTACTACCGAAGTGCAGGCACCCGGTCGGGCAGGCTTTGATGCACGCGGGCTCCAGTCCCGCGCCCACGCGATCCGAACACAGCGTGCACTTGTGAACCTTCTTCGTTTCCGAATTGAATTTCGGAATGTTGAAGGGACAGCCGCTGAGGCAATACTGGCAGCCGATGCAGTTCTCCTGCTGGAAATCGACGATGCCGTTCGAATACTGAACGATCGCGCCGTCGGCGGGGCACGCGCGCAGACAGCCGGGATCGGCGCAGTGCATGCACTGATCCTTGCGCATCAACCAACTGAACGTTCCGTCCTCAGCGGTGTGCTCGTTGAAGCGGATCAGGTTGTAATAGTTCCACGCCAGATCCGGCATAGTCTGGTAGGTGTTATCGAAAACGGTTTCACGAAACGGATAGCCATTCCATTCCAGGCACGCGACCTCACACGCCTTACAGCCGATGCAGGTCGTGACGTCGATCAGTTTACAGATCGCGTAGTCGCGCGAAGCGTCGTGTCCGGGAACGGTTCCGGCGTGTCCGGAGATCGCTTTTATTTGCAGGGTTCCGTTGCTCATGGCGCTCGCCTAAGCCTTCTCCAATTTCACCAGGAACCCCTTGAACTCGGGTGTGTAGGCATTCGGATCGGTCACGGTTGGCGAAAGCATGTTGGCGATATAGCGCGGCACTTTTCCCGCGTCCTCCTGAATGCCGCGATAGCCCTGATGAATCGGGATGCCGATCTGATAGACCTTCTTGCCGTCGATCGTCATCGGCCGGATGCGACGCGTGACCATCGCTTTTGCGACGTACGATCCGCGCGCGCTCGAGACCTTTACTTTGTCGCCGCCGCGGATGCTGAGCTCGCCGGCAAGTTCCACTGGAATCTCGACAAACATCTCGGGAACCAGTTGGACGTTCATCGGGTTGTTCTTCGTCCAGTAGTGATAGTGCTCGGTCAGACGGTAGGTCGTGCAGACCACCGTGAAGCCCTGCTCCGGTGTTCCGTACTTGTCCAGGTCGGACTTGTACTTCTTGACTACCGGGTTGTTCGATTGCTTCGCATGCAGCGGATTCGCGATGGGACTTTCGATCGGCTCGTAGTGTTCTGGGAAAGGTCCATCGGCCATTCCGCCCAGTGGCACGAACAGCCGGCCCACGCCCTCCGGATTCATGATGAACGGCCCCATGTGATCCTGGGGCGCCGAGTCGGCCTTGAAATCGGGTACGTCCGTCCCGAGCCACCTCTTCTGCGCTTCGTTCCACCACACTTGGCGGCGATCCGCATCCCACGGCTTGCCGGTAAGATCGCACGAGGCGCGATTGTAAAGCACCCGGCGATTCATGGGCCAGGACCAAGCCCAATTGGGATAGATTCCCAGACCCGACGGATCCTCAGTACCGCGCCGCTGCGTCAGGGCGCCCGCTTCGGTCCAGGAGCCGCAATACAACCAATTACCTGACGCGGTGGTCCCGTCGTCGCGCAGCCACGAAAAACCGGGCAACTGCTGGCCGGCCTTCATGGTCTGCCCCGACACTTTATCGGTCACGTCGTCAAGCGCCCGGCCATTGAGATCGCGGGCGACTTCCGCCAGCGACGGATTCGTGGGTAGCGAATAATTCCACGCGAGATTGAGAATCGGATCGGGAAACTTGCCGCCGTCCTTTTGATATAGATCGCGAACCTTGAGGAAAATTCGCGCGAGGATTTCCTGATCGAGCTTGGCGTCTCCCGGCGGAGGCACAGCCGCCCACTTCCATTGCAGCCAGCGCGCCGAGTTCACGAATGTCCCGTCCTTTTCGGCGAATCCCGCGCCGGGCAGGCGATACACCTCGGTCTTGATGTTCTTCATCTCGTCCGGCGTAATACCGGGCGAGTTCCAGAAGCTGCTGGTTTCCTCGGGATAGATGTCGCACACCGCCAGCCATTCGGCTTTCTTCAGGGCGTCGATATTCTTCTGCGAGTTCGGTCCGATCGCGACTCCGTTCATGCCGAACGCCAGCATGCCCTTGAGCTTGCCAGCGTACATGTCGTCCCACAGGTGCGCCCACGAATATTCGCGATCGACCTTGGGCAGATACGAGAATCCCCAATCATTCGCTTTCGTCGCCGCGTCGCCGTACAGCGACTTCATCAACGAGACCGCGAACTTAGACGTGTTGGACCAGTAGTTGAATGAATCCCATTCCGACGGCTTAGAGGACGTGGGAGTGATGCGCTTCACCCAAGTTTCGAAATCCTTGTCGTTCGGATTGGGGACTTTGAGATAGCCAGGCAGGTTATCGAAGATGCCGGCCATATCGGTCGCGCCCTGAATATTGGAGTGGCCGCGCAGCGCATTCACGCCGCCGCCCGCGCGCCCTACGTTACCCAGGAGCAACTGGAGCATCGCCGCTGTGCGAATGATCTGCGATCCGAAGGTATGTTGCGTCCAGCCGACCGCGTAGATAATCGTTCCGACCTTCTTCGTATCGCCGTCCTTGCGAATGGACGTGAACAGATCGGCTGCCTTCAGGAACTGGTCTTTGGGGATGCCGGTGATGCGTTCGACCATTTCCGGCGTGTAGCGCGAGTAGTGCTTCTTCAGAAGCTGATACACGCAGCGCGGATTTTCGAGCGACGCATCGAACGTGACATTCGGCGGTAACGACGGCGGTCCCGCGGCTGACGCCCCTGCCTTCGCCCCGGCGTGTCCGGACTCTTCGTAATTCCAGGTCGCTTTGTCGTAGGTCTGCGTTCCGCTATCGAAGCCCGAATACAATCCGTCTTCAGGTAGCGTGAAGCCTTCTTTGATCACGAAGGTAGCATTCGTGTAATTAGTTAGGTATTCCTTGGCGACGCGTTGATTTTCAAGGGCGTAATGAATCAGCCCCCCGAGAAACGCGATGTCCGAACCCGCGCGAATCTGCAGAAACAGATCCGCGACTGCTGCGGTCCGCGTGAAGCGCGGATCCACCACGATCATCTTCGCGTTGCGTTGCCGCTTGGCTTCCACCGGCCACTTGAAACCGCACGGATGGTTCTCGGCGGGATTGCCACCCATGATCAACATCACATCGGTGTTCTTGATGTCGATCCAGCCATTGGTCATCGCACCGCGTCCGAATGTGGGCCCCAAACTGGAGACCGTGGGGCCGTGTCAAACTCGGGCCTGGTTTTCCAGGTAGCAGACCCCCAGGCTGCGCATGCTTTTCACGACCAGGTAGTTGAACTCGTTGGTGTCGGTGCAGCCGCCGATGAAAGCGACGCTTTCCAGCCGGTTTACGGTGCGGCCCTGCGCGTCGGCGGCGATGAAAGTCTCGTCGCGCGTCTTTTTGATATGCCGGCCGATCTCGTCGATCGCCTGGTCCCACGCGATATCTTCCCAGCGATCGGAACCCGGCCGCCGCACTTGCGGCTTGAGCAGCCGCCGCTCGTTCAGAATGTCCTGCGCCAGCGACGACCCCTTGGGGCACAGCGTTCCGCGATTGATGGGATGATCCGGATCGCCTTCCACATGGACCACTTGCGGCGTCACGTTCTTAGCTTTGTCGCCGATGGTGTGGATGATGACGCCGCAACTGACCGAGCAGTACGGACAGGTAGAGCGCGTTTCCGTCGTGCGCGCAATCTTCAGTTCCCTGGACTGGGCGTACGCTGGTTTCAGATCGAAACCCAAGACGGAAGCCACCGCGGCGCCCGTTCCGGTCTTAAGGAAGATCCTTCGAGTCGGCTTCACGTGGCCATCCCTCCCTCGTGCTCCGAAGGGCGGGAATAGCCGCCGAGCCCCGCCGCCGGTGCGTATCGACAACTAAATTAGACACCTGAGCGGAGTGCGGGTCAAGGAGTTTCTTAAAGTTTCCGCGTTCCTACGCGACTTTCTGCACTGAATTCTTGCCACGCTGTTCCTAGCGGTATATCCTCAGTTTGATTGTGTAAATGCGCTTACACGTCTAACAAGGGGATGTTACGTATGAAACGCACTTTGGTATTTTTGATATTAGTTCTTAGCACCTTCCGGACCGCTCGCGCAGAGGATGATCCAGCGCGACAATTGGCCCGGATTCTCGCTGAAAAGGGACTTCTGACCATTGAAGAATTGGCCACTATTGAACGAGCCGACACTGGTGGCGCCGTTCGCATGCTCTCGGAACTGCTGCATCAGAAGGGGATTCTGACCCAGTCGGAAATGGCGCGCGTCATGGGCCCTGGCACGCCGCCATCGTCCCAAGGAGTTCGCTTCGTTCCGGCCGTGCTGGAGGCCGCCATTCCGGCAGCCAGTCCCGCAGCCGGGGCCGCGCCGCCCCAGCCGCAACCCGCGGGGCCTAAACAGGAGTCACCGGTTCCGCCGGTGACTTCGGCTGCTCGATTCCCGGTACAGATCTATGGAACCGTGCTGTGGAATGCTTTCTATAACACCGCCGGGACCAACATCGAGGATATTCCGCTGCTGGCTACGAAGCGCGGCACCGATCCCTTCGAGAATTTCGGCATGACCGCGCGCCAGTCTCGCTTTGGCCTGCGTTACCAGGGACCCACTGTGATGGGCGGAAAGCTAAGCGGAACCGTTGAGTTGGATTTGTTGGGCGGAACCGCGTCCTTCGGCAACGGTGTGGGCATGGACCTGCCGCGGCTTCGCTTGGCCTATGGACGCGTGGATTGGAACAGTATTTCGATCGAAGCCGGGCAGGATTGGGCGGTCTTTTCCCCGTTGAATCCGACCTCGCTGGCTTCCTTCGCGATCCCATCCATGTCGGCTTCCGGCAACCCGTGGATCCGTAGCCCGCAGTTCCGGTTTGAGTGGAAGAGTGAGGTCGGTAAGCCTACGCGGATGCTGCTTCAAGCGGCCGCCCTTGACCCAGACGTCGGCGACAATCCGGCTACTCTTGCGGCGGCCCGGGCTCCGGCGGTCGGCGAGCGTGGACGCGGCCCGGCGGGCGAGGTCCGGCTGGCAGTGATCAGCAAGATCGACGACCGCGATTTCACCATAGGATTGAGCTCACATTACGGTCGTGGACTCAATGTGGGGACCCTGGCCGGGGCAACCGTGACGCGACCGGTGGACTCCTGGGGCGTGAACCTGGATTACACGCTGCCGCTGCACAAGTACTTCATCCTGACCGGCGAGGCGTTCGTTGGGCGCGCCCTGGGTCTGTTCAGTGTCTCGACGGGCGAGGCGGTTCTGCCGGTTGGCACACCCGGAGAGCACGGCGTGCTCGCGCGCGGCGGCTGGGCGCAAGGGCAGATCAATTTCAACGCCAAGTGGCAAATGAATCTCGCATACGGTCTGGAGACGATCGATCAGGCCAACCTGCGGACCGGGGACCGCGGCAAAAATCAGACTTATATGACCAATCTCATGTACAAGCTCTCGCCGCATATTACGTGGGCTTGGGAGTGGCGCCGCTTCCTCAGCGATTACCGCAATCAGCAGGTGGCCAATGCCATCGGAGATACCGCCAACATGGCAATTTCGTACATTTTCTGAGCGGAGCGCGCTCCCCAAGTAAGGAGATCGGAACTCGTTGCAACATCCGCGGGCCTGATTGCTTCAAACCACGTCGAGCGGCCAGTCGGTGACCCCTTACAATGCGCCCGATACGGTCTCCAGATTGGTTATCTCACGACCGGCCAGCCCGCCCTTAGACGCCGGCTCGTTCCAGTATCCTGCGTATCCGCGCAAGTAGTAAAAAAGTCCGGCGACGATGGCGTAGTTCATCAATACGAATGTGTACGGAACTGCGAGCATCCTTCGAAACGATTGAGTCATGACTTCCTCTCCGTAGCCAACGCCGGAGCCTGCAACCCGGCGTGATGCGATTGTCGATGCGAGATCCAGCAGCCGGCGGCTGCGAGGATGTAGAACGCCACCTGGCCGGCAAAGATCAACCTATAGAATCCGTCCAACAGCAATAGGTTGGAAATGAAGAATGCGGCCAGGCAGTAGGGAATCAGTAAACGGCCCACCTTGTGGGAGGCGAACTGCACAAAGATGGGATTGCGCCACGGCGCGAGCAGCTCGGGCAGTTCCGCCAGAAGCTGGTAATTCCCCATGAGGGTGCGTCGTTTCTTCTCATACTCGAGCTCGGGACTCAGACTGACCCGGTCGTAGGCGCGCGCTGCGGGATCGAAGACGGCGCGCTTTCCGTTCAGTACAATTCGCAGCGGAATCACCACGTCATCCAGAACGGTTTTTGGCGGCAGCGGCTGGAACAATTCGCGCCGGATCGCATAAATGGCGCCAGTCATTCCCGGCACCGAATGAATCTGGCCTTCCATGGCGCGCAGCACTTTCTCGTAACGCCAGTACATACCGACCGAATCGCTGGCTTCGCGCCCCTCCGCGTCCAGCAGTACAAGTTCCCCCGACACGGCACCAACCGATTCATCCGCGAAGTTAGCGACCAGCTCACGGAGTGCGTTGTGATCCAGCGTTTGGCGCGCATCTGTAAAAAGAACGATGTCGCCGGTGGCGACGGCCATTCCACGATTCAGCGCGACCGCCTTGCCACCGCGTGGCGTGGAACAGAGCACGCGAACCCCTCTAGGAACGTACTCCTGAATCAGAATGTCGGTGCCGTCGGTGGGGGCATCCAGGGAGACGATGATTTGGAGCTTCTCCGGAGGGTAGGCGAGATCAAAGCAGGTTTGCATTTTCGCGCGCACGTTCTGGCACTCGTTGTGCATGACGATAACGATGCTCACGTTGGGCTCCTGCGAGCGCTTACGCACGGGTCGCGAGGCCAGCTTTCGCCACAGCATCAATAGCAGCGGATAGCCGATATAAACGTAAAGGATGTAGGCCAGCGCGCTCCAGAAAACTGCCTTCACGATCATGCCCCTTTCTCCGCCCGATAAAACTTCCTTGCCGGTCACAGAGAGATTGCGACTGTCGTTGTAATCAACTTTCCGTTCATCGCCATTTGGACCGGCCGGTTGTCTAGTAATGCCCGTCTCAGCGCGGACTCCTTGTGGCACCGGTCTTCCTCACCATGCGCCACGGTGGCTATGGAGCACTTTAGGTTCCCTTCAGCACCGGTGACGACCAGAACGGCCGCAGGACGTTCCGGGGCACCACCTTCTCTAAGGCCCTCTTGACCCCTCGGCCACCCGGACTCTCTTTCGGCGACCATCCTTAGTCACCTGACCGGGTATGGTCAAAGATAGCTGTAACAGTAATTTAGGCGCGGAAGCGATCCGTTCGGGACCTTAGAAAACATCGAACGCGTCCACCCAGATCCACGAGCCGCGCGAGTTGGCGCTGTGCGTGCCGGTCACCTCGATGGTCAGCGTGTGTTCGCCGGACGGCAATCCGTTGATCGTAAAGCCGTCCGTACGCGCCTGATCGGTCGGAAAATAAGTATCGACCGTGCAAGTTAGGATTCCGTCCATGTAAATCTTGGCAATACCGGACCATTGGTCGCGATAGGCGACCCACTTTATGCCGGTGCCGGTGAAAGCGATGGTCGCGCGAGAGCCAGCGTCTGTGGCCAGCACAGCCGTACCGCCGCTCTGTACCGGATTGGTGTTCAGGTACCAGGTGCCGTTGTAGTTAACGGATGGATCATTTTGTTCCGTTCGGCCGGTCGGCGCGCTAATACCCCCGCTCACGCCCGATCCGTCTTCGATGTCGAATCCGTCAATCCAAACCCACGATCCGCTCCCGTTGACGTCGCGGGTGTGCATGACCTCGATCGACAAAGTGTGGGGGCCGGCAGCCAGGCCTCTGGCCGTGAAGAGGACCTTTTGATAGACGGTGCTGCCCGCGTAGGTGTCCACGGTGTTCAACACTCCGTCGAGATAGACCCGGGCGAAGCCGGACCATGGATCTGCAACACCAATCCACGAGATACCCTTTCCCGTGAATGTAACTGCGACTCGCGCGTCTAGCGCGTTGGTCAGCATGGCGTGTCCGCCACTGTTGGGGGATGCGGCATTGGAGTACCAGTTGCCGGTGTAGACGACGCTCGGATCGTTATCCTCGATGCGTGTGGTTGAGCCCGTCTGAGCCTGAAGGGGTGAAACACACCAGGAAAGAGCAACAGAAACGAGAACGTTAGACCAGCGAATATGTTTCATAGTATTTGTGATCCGGAGCTACCGGGCCTAGCACTCTTGCTAAGGGCACGCGAAGCCCCATCCCGGGTGATCTCAGCGAATAGTGCGGTGAATCGTCAGTTCGTGGCGTGGGACTGGTCGACACCTTCGACGCGCCCGACCATGGTGGAGCGTCAACGCTTCCCGGCGGGGCTGGAGTCTTTGGTTTTCACGGAGGGGAGCCGGATGAGTTTGCGCTGAATGGCGTACTTGATCACCGCCGAGCGGTCGTGCAGGTCGAGTTTGCGCATCATGTTGGTCTTGTGGGTATCCACGGTTTTCACGCTGAGCACCAGGCGGGTGGCGATTTCCTTCATGGCCAGGCCGTCGGCCAGCAGCTTGAGGACTTCGCGTTCCCGATCGCTCAGGCGCTCATAATCGGTGGCCGCGTTCTGCACGCTCTTGCCGCTCTTGACCTGCCGGGGAATCTTCACATGCTGCGTGACCACCTTCTTCAGCGCCCGTGAGCTCAAGTATTGCCCGCCGCGCTTGACCACATCGATGGCATGAATCAGATCCGACCGCGGAGCGTCTTTCAACACATAACCGGCCGCGCCGGCGCGCAAACAGCGCGTGATCACTTCTTCCTCTTCGTACATGGTGAGGATCAGAACTTTCGATTTTGGATTGGATCGAAGAATGCGGCTGGTAGCCTCAAAGCCACCCAGGTCCGGCATGGCGATATCCATGAGGACCACGTCGGGACGCAGCCGCTCGGCTTTGGTCACCGCATCGCGACCGTTGTCAGCTTCGTCGACGATCTCTATCGACGGTTCATCCCGCAGAATGGCCTTGATCCCTTCGCGAAACAAGGTGTGATCGTCACACAGCAGAACCGTGGTTTTATCCTTCATGTTGTTCACTTCCGTGCAGCGGCAGATGGAACTCGATGCTGGTGCCGCGGCGCGCCGTGCGCTGCCGCGCCGGATGCGACGAAAAGTTGATGACGCCGCCCAGCAGCTCGACACGATCCCGCATGGCGCGCAGTCCATACGATTTCGGAGGCGCGCTCAGCTTGCGCCCCACGTCGAACCCTTTCCCATCGTCTTCCACTCGCATGATCACCCAATCCCGCCGGTTTTCGAGCAGGATCCCCACGCGCTGCGCATCGGCATGCGCGGCGATATTAGAGAGCGATCCCTGCAGCAGTTTGTAGAGCGCGGTTTCGTAACGCGCGGGCAGATTCACTTTCAAGCGCGCCGCGCGCAGGCTGACTTTCAGCCCGGTCCGCACCGCAAACTGGCGCGCGTACAAGCGCACCGCGGGCAGGAATCCCTGCTCGTTCCAGATGGCCGGGCCTAAATCGAAAGTGAGGTGCCGCACTCCCTGCAAGGCGTGCTTGATCAGCGATACCGATTCCTTCAGCTTGCGGCGCAACTGGCCGATATCGCCCTTCTGCAGGTCCAGCGCGATCACCTGCGTGTACAGCTTCAGCACAATCAGGTCGTGACCGATTTCGTCGTGAAGATCCTGGGCCAGACGGCGCCGCTCTTTTTCATAGGCGTCGGCGATCTCTACCGAAAAGTCCTGCGCGCGGCGCTCCGCCGTGCCGATTTTTTCTTCGAGCGATTCCCGCTCGGCCGTTGCGTAGCGCGCGTAACCGGAGAGCAGGAAGAACTGATACACCGAAGCCCAACGCGCCAGGGCCCGGATCCAGCGCACGGCATCGCAATCGGCCGCCAGCAAGTAGGGCAGGCAGCTTTCCACGTACAGCGCGATCGCCGCGGCGATACACTCGGCGGGGATGCCGCGGCGAGCCAGGTCTTCGCCCTGTTGCTCGGCCTCCTCGCGGTACGCGCGCGGATCGTTGGACGCCAGATCGCGGACGCGCGCCGCCAGGTGCAGCCCCGAAAGCACGCTTGCGTATTCGGCGCAGGAACCACAGCGATCCAAAAGCCGGGCCCAGGCCTTGCGGATTCTGGAGAGGTGCGGAGACAAGTATGCGAAGGCGTGCGCCAGCGACTGCCGGGCTTCGAGCACGGTCCGTTCGATACCGTTATTTTTCATCGCTCCCGTTTGCCGGACGCGTGCGCGCGAGCCGGTCCAACGTGGCACCCATTTCCTGGCGCACTTTGAGAAAGACTTCCGGGCGCGCCTCCCATACATAAGGTTTGGTGACGATTCGATTCGCAAACTCGTCAGCCAGATTCGGCCCGCCCAGTTTCGCGAGGAGCGCCAGATATTCGTAATCCTCCATGCCTTCGCGAATCAGTTTCAGCCGGATGCTTTCGACCGGAATGTCAGCCATGCCGCCGATGCGCGCGGGCCGCCCCGGATAAAACAAAGTTCCGTCGCCATTGCCTCCGAAGAGACGAACATCGGTCCACGGATCCTGGCCGTGGCCGTAAGCTTCATTCATGCTGAAATACAGTTCGCCTTCGATCCGGTATTTCCAGGCCAGCCACTGCATCACACGATTGGCGGCACCGGAGGTATCGATCATATAGCTGGGCCAGCCGGCGAAATACTCGCCGCCCGGCGCGTTGCAGCCGTGGCTCGCGCAGGATTGATAAAACCACAAGCTTTTGCCGCGCGCTTTTTCGCGCGCATAGGTTTCGAGCGGCGGCGCCGCGGCGCAAAAATCGTCGAAGCCCGGCTTGCGATCCAGGCAGTTGACCAGCGGAACCCAGATATCGACCACGCTTTCGAGCTCGCTGGTGAAGGGCACCGTCAGCAGTTTTCGTACCGGCGGCTGGCTGCGCAACGACACTCGCCCGCGCTCGAGCACCTTTTCAAAATCGCCACGCGCCGGCTCATCCCACAGATACAGGAACAAACGGTCGTTCCAGCCGCGCTGCTCAAAATGCCGGACCCAGGCGCTCAGATAGGCCACCTGCTGCTCCTCGCTTGAAAAGCTGGCGGGAGTTCTGAGATCGGCCGTGGTGGCGCGCGCGCCCGAAAGCGGTTCGCCCGCGGCGATCGCCGTGCCCTCGAGAAACGGCGCCATTTCGGCATCGTAGGCACGCCAGTCCAGTTGCCCGCGGCCGCTTTCTTTCGGCGGCGTCTGGCTTCCTCCATGAATACTGATGCGGTGTTGCAGCGCCGCCTGGGCATAGCGGCGCGTGAGCGTATACAGATCTTCGTCGGTGGTGTAGCGCCCCAGATGCTGTTTGAGCGCCGCAGTTCCATTCAATCCGAAAGAAGATTTGAGGGTGGCGGTCGACGGCAGCGCGAACGACCACACCGTGACGCGGATCGGAATCTGAAGCGCCACTTTCCCGCCGCGCGAGATGCTCGCCCAGCCCGCATACTCTCCCGGCCGCGCCTCTTCCGGAACAAAGACGTCCACCCACAGCGGCTGATTGCGTCCGCGCCGGAGCGCGAAAGGAAACGCATTGCGCCGCTCATGTGTGTAGCGATCGACGCGCGGAATCAGCGCGTCCGGCCACAGGCCGCTCTCTCCGCCGATCAAGGAAGGCTGCGTGATATTCAGGAATTGCTCGAAATAAACGGTTATATGATTCCGCGAGATTTCGGCTCCCTGGCTGCTCCGTAAATCCGAAAACTCAATATCGATGTCCGCTACATCCTTATCATCGGAGCGCAGCACGATCTGGAAGGGCTCAAACTCGTTGCGCGCGGCCTGCACAACGGCGCTCTTGACCGGCGCATTCGGGAATGGATCCTGCGGCTTGATCTTCGCCAGCGGATCGGCAATCCACCACCGCAAGGTCGACGGCGCTCCCGCGGCCGGGCGCGACCCGGCCTCGATCAGGAATAGAGTCAAGAGCAGCAGCGCGCGCATGGTCAGGCTGCTTGCGCGTCCGCCACGCGCACCCCACAGGCTTCCGGGCGGCTGGGCAAGCGCGTAATGAGCTCGCTCAACAGTTCCACTTTCCCATCCCACGACTCGGAATCCATCTGCCGCGAAACCGCCAGATCGGGACCGCGCCGGCCCGCGTCGAGCAATGCGTCGCACTGCTCAAGAAACTCCTCCGGCGTTTTCGCCAGGCGGATCAGCTCCCCCAGCTTTTGAACTTCCGGCAAGGGCGTCGCAACCACCGGCAGGCCGGCCGCCAGATACTCGCGAAGTTTCAGCGGATTCGCAGCCAGTGTCAGTTCGTTCCACACGAACGGCAGCACCGCGATATCAAACTTCTTGCAGTAGCCGGGCAGCGACTGGTACCGGCGCCTTCCGGGCAGATGCACGTTCGGCAATGAGCGCAGCGCCGAGGTATCCGTTTTTATTTCTCCGATCAGAAGGAACGACCAGGCCGGCCGCGCGGTGGCCATGTGGCGAATGACTTCCAGATCCACCCAGTCTTCGATCAATCCGTAAAAACCAATCACCGGACCCGCTAGCGTCGCGGCATCTTCCGGCACCGGCGTTGCTTCGAAACAAGCCGTGCGGAAATGATCGACGTCCACGCCGTGGGTGAGCAGCGCGGTGTTGGGATTCGACGCGCGCTTGGTGTCATACAGGCGGCTGGCCGAGACCACCACCAGGTCCGACTTTTCCATCAGCCGGCGCTCCATATCGAGTATCGCCGCGCGATCGGCGCCGGTGAACTCGGAGTATTCGTCGACACAGTAATAAATGATGGAGCGCTCGCCCAGCGATCCCGCCACGTCCACCGAGTTCGGCACAAAGGTCAGCGTGACCGGCTCCCGGAATCCCAGTTTCCGGCAGGCCCGCCGCAGTCCCCAGCGCAGCAGCCGCCGATTGACCCAGCGCGCGGCTGGATTCGCGTGAAACGGAAGCACCAGCGGACAAAATCGGAAAATGTTCTCGGCCACCGGCCGGCATCCCAGGAAAAACTGCCAAAGTTTCTTCACAGCACGGCGCAGATCGTGAGCGGAAACCGTCGGGTTCCGATTGCCCATCGAGTTGACCCACAGAATCCGATTCTTCTTCGCCAGCCGC
>WNFL01138585.1_pt1 | contig 20945 bp, 18 predicted proteins | sample 5400361 | NCBI WGS metagenome assembly WNFL01 (sample SAMN13153351, study PRJNA577476) | soil metagenome | isolation source: 40 cm soil on Douglas fir-dominated hillslope | place: USA:California | collected 2013-09-17
GACCTGCAGCGGGGCGTGGTGCAGAACGAGCGGCGCCAGAGCTACGAGAACCGTCCCTACGGGCTGGCCGACGAAAACATCCTGAAGCGGCTGTACCCGCCGACGCATCCCTATAGCTGGCCGGTGATCGGATCGATGGCCGACCTGTCGGCGGCGACGCTCGAGGACGTGCGCAACTTCTTCCGCACCTACTACACGCCCAACAATGCCACGCTGGCGATCGCCGGCGACGTGACGCCCGGGGACGCGCGGCAGCTGGCGCAGCGCTACTTCGGCGACATTCCCCGCGGACCCACGGTGACAAGGCCCACGCCCCCGCCCGTCGCGTTGATGGCGGATGTGTACGCGACGCTCGAGGATCGGGTACAGACGCCGCGCGTGTACAACGCGTGGCACACGCAGAAGGCATTCGCAGCGGACGACGCCGGCCTCGACGTGCTCGCCAACATCCTCGCCGGCGGGCGCTCGTCGCGGCTCTACCGGCGGCTCGTCTATGAGCTGCAGATCGCCAGTGACGTGGTCGCGTTCCAGGACGGCAGCCGGCTCGACGGGAAATTCGAGCTGTGGGTCACCGCGCGGCCCGGGCACACGCTGGGTGAGCTGCAGCGGGTGGTCGACGAGGAGGTACGCAAGGTGGCCGATGCTGGAGCCACCGTGCGGGAGGTCCAGCGCGCGCAGAACACGTTCGAGGCACAGTTCCTCTCGCGCATGGAGCGCGTCGGCAGTTTCGGCGGCAAGGCCGACCAGCTCAGCTTCTATGCCTACTTCGTGGGCACCCCAGACTATTTCCAGCGCGACCTCGACCGTTACTTGAAGGTGACGCCCGCCGACGTGCAGCGCATCGCGCGCGTGTATCTCGCCAATGCGCACCGCGTCGTGCTGAGCGTCGTGCCCCAGGGCAAACCGGAGTTGGCGGTGCCCTCCCAGCCCGCGGTGCAGCCATGAGCGGCGTCGTCCTGGCGCTCCTGTTGGTGCAAGGTGTGGGAGTCGATCGCACCAAGCCTCCGACGCTGCCGCCGCCGCCCACGCTGAAGCTGCCGCCGGTCCGGACGGCCACGCTGCCGAACGGCCTCGAGCTGGCGGTGGTCGAGATCCACAAAGTGCCGGTCGTGGACATCTCGCTCGTGCTCGATGCCGGCGCGGTGCGCGACCCCGCGAACCTGCCGGGCCTGGCGACGTTCACGGCGACCATGCTGCAGCAAGGTGCCGGTCGGCGCAGCGCGCTCGACATCGCCGATGAAGCCGCCTTTCTCGGCGCCCAGCTCTCGAGCGCCGCGGGGTTCGACGTGGCGACCGTGTCGCTGCACGTCCCCAAGCGGCGCCTCGCGGCGGCGCTCGACCTGCTGTCCGATGTCGTGTTGCGCCCCACCTTTCCCGATTCGGAGGTCACGCGGCAACGCGAGCTGCGACGGACCCAGCTGATTCAGCAACGCGACGAACCGACCCAGGTGGCCAATGTCGCGTTTCCGGCGATCGTCTATGGCGCGACGCACCCTTACGGCCGTCCCCTGGTGGGGAACGACAGCTCGGTCACGGGTCTGTCGCGCGAGCGGGTCGCCGGGTTCTATGGCGCTTTCTACCGGCCCAACGTCGCGCGCCTGCTCGTGGTGGGTGACGTAACACTGGAGGAAGCGCGGCAGCTCGTCACGGCGCGCTTCGGTGCGTGGGCGCGCGGTGACGTGCCGACCACGGCGGTGGGCGCCCCTCCCGAGCCCTCGCCCCGCACGATTTACCTGATCGACAAACCCGGTGCGGCGCAGTCGGTCGTGCGCATCGGGCACCTCGGGCCGCCGCGCGACACGCCGGACTACTTCGCCCTCCAGGTCCTGAACACGATTTTGGGTGGCGCGTTCACGTCACGGTTGAACCAGAATCTGCGTGAGACGCACGGCTACACCTACGGCGCCGGGTCGGCGTTCGCCCTGCGCCGCGCCGGCGGTCCCTTCGTCGCGCAGGCGTCGGTCGTCACGGCCAAGACCGACAGCTCCCTGATCGAGTTCCTCAAGGAGCTGCGACGCATCCGCGACGAAACGGTGCCGGCGGCCGAGCTCGAGAAGGCCAAGCAGTACCTCAATCTGGGATTGCCTGGTGACTTCGAGACGACAGCGGGTGCCGCGTTCCGCTTCCGGGACCTGCTCGTGTACGGATTGCCGCTCGACTTCTTCAGCGGCTACGCCGACCGGATCAACGCCGTCACGGCGGCGGACGTGCAGCGCGTGGCCCGCCACTACATCGATCCCGAGCACTTCGACATCGTGATCGTCGGCGACCGTAGCCAGATCGAAGCGGGCCTCAAGGCGTTGAACGAGGGGCCGATCGCGTACCGCGACCTGTGGGGGCAGGTGCGGCCGTAGACCATCCGCTGAAGGACGTCGATTCCGCCGAGCGCGCGTACCTCCTGAAGGTCGCGATCTTCTTCGGGCCGCCCTGCTTTGTGATGTTGTCGATGGCGTGGTACTTCTGCCAGCGCCAGGGATGGATCTCGAGCGGCGTCTTCCTGCTGCTCCTCGTGCTCAACGTGCCCCTGACCATCGCGGGGATCTTCGCGATCCACCATATGGCCAACGCGACCTCGACCGGTCTCGTCAAGACGATCTTCGCGGCCGGCAACATTCCGCCGCCGCGCACGTATCCGCGCCAAGACGTCTTGATCGTCCGCGGGCAGTACGCGGAAGCGGCCGATTACTTCCGCGATCACATCCGCATCGAGCCCGGCGATCACGAGGCGCGACTGCAGCTGGCGCACCTGCTCGAGACGCGCCTGCACGGAGACGACGAGGCGGAACGGCTGTATCAAGACGTACGGCGGATGCAGCCGGACCCGCGGCAGGAGATGCGGGCCGGGAACGGATTGATCGATCTGTACCGGCGGACGCGCCGGATCGACCGTCTCCGGGTCGAGCTGGCGCGCTTCGCGGACCGCCACCGGGGGACCGCGGCGGGTGATGCCGCCGCGCGCGAGCTCAGCGGCCTGAGACTCGAGTCGCGCTGAGAATCGCCGCGGCCACGTCGGGAAGCGGCAGCACCCGGTCCGCCGCGCCGCGTTCGATCGCTTCCTTGGGCATCCCGAACACGACCGACGTGCGCTCGTCCTGCGCCAGCGTCGCCGCTCCGGCGCGCTTCATTTCGAGCAGGCCGGCGGCGCCGTCGTCGCCCATGCCCGTCAGGATCACACCGACGGCGTGCGCGCCCGCCGCCTGGGCCACCGACCGAAACAGCACGTCCACACTGGGCCGGTGCCGCGAGACGCGCGGGCCGCCGGCCAGATCGACCTCGTAGTTCGCGCCGTGACGCCGCAGCACCAAATGCCGGTTTCCAGGAGCAATCAGCGCGCGGCCCCGCACGACGGGGTCGCCCGGGACGGCCTCCTTGACCTCAATGCGGCACATCTGATCGAGACGTTGCGCGAAGGCGGCCGTGAACCGCTCCGGCATGTGCTGCACGATGACGATCCCCGGTGCGTCGTCCGGCATGGCGGTGAGGATGGTTCGCAGGGCCTCGGTGCCGCCGGTCGATGCGCCGATCGCGACGACCACGTCCGCCGCGCGGTCCGTCCGCCGCCGCGCGTGGTGTGTCGCCAGCGCCGCCGACGGAGGCAGCACGACGTCGGCACTGTGGCGCGGCTCCTGGGATGTCGCCACCTCGCGCCGGCGTACACGGACTTCGGCCGCGTCGCGGATGACCTCGATCAGCTCCGCGGCCGAGTCGAGCAGGAAGTCGCGCACGCCGAGCTGCGGCTTGGCGATGACTTCGACGGCGCCCTCCTCGAGCGCCCGGATCGCCGTGGCGGTGCCCCGCGCCGCGAGGCCCGAGCACACTACGACCGGGATCGGGTCTTCCGTCATGATCTTCCGGAGGAACGTCAGGCCGTCCATCCGCGGCATCTCGAGATCCAGCAGGATCACATCCGGCCGCGAGCGGCCCATTTTATCCAACGCGATGTAGGGATCCGCCGCGACCGTGACGACAATGCCGGGGTCTTGGGACAGGATCGCGGTGGCGGCTTGCCGCACGACGGCCGAGTCGTCGACGACGAGGACGCTGAGCACGCGCTTCGCCATCGGGAGTTAGCGCGGGGTCCGCGAGTAGACGGTCGGGATGATGGCGCGCGGTTGATCGCGCATTCCCGTCAGCGACTCCGCGTGCCCGAGGAAGAGGAGGCCGTCTTCTGCGAGGCGTCCCAGGAGCCGTGTGACGACGTGCTCCTTGGAGGCCGCATTGAAATAGATCAAGACATTGCGGCAGAAGATCAGGTCGAGCCCGTCGCCCACCGCATATGAGTCGGCTTGCAGGTTGAGCTGCTGGAACCGCACGACGCTGCGGATTTCCGGCCCCGCCTTCATCCGGTTTTGGTGCTCACCGGTGCCGCGCAGCATGAAGCGCTTCAAGTACGTCGGCGGGATCTGCCCCGCCCGCTCGATAGCCCACGTCGCCGCCCGCGCCTTGTCGAGGACGCGCGTGGAGATGTCCGTCGCCAGGACCTCGACCGTCCAGCCGGCACTCGCGGGGAAGTGGTGGAGCAGGCTCATCGCCAACGAGACTGGCTCCTCACCGGACGAACAGGCGGCGCTCCAGGCCCGGACCTGCTTGGGACGCGTGCCCGCTTCACCCTCGGCGCGCCAGCGCGGTGCCAGGGTCTGCTCCAGGAACTCGAACTGGCGCGGCTCCCGGAAGAACTGCGTCTCGTGGGTGCAGATATTGTTGATCAGCTCGACCCGCTCCGCCGGATGCGACCCTTCCACGACGTGGCGGTAGTAAGCTTCGAAACTGTCGAGCCCCAGCTCGCGGATGCGCCGGGATAGCCGGCCGACGAGCAGCGCCTTCTTCACCTCCGAGAGGTAGATCCCCGCCTCTTTGTGAATCAGCGACTGGAAGAGCTTGAACTCCCGGTCGGTGAGGGGACGGACGCCTAGCCCGGCCGACAGCACGGTCAGTTCCGCACGCCCGCGAGGGCCGCGGTCCTGAAGTATCCGACGACGTCCCGCAAGCCGGTCGCCTGGCCCGCCATCTCTTCAGCGGTTGACGCCAGCTCCTCGGCCGCCGAGGCGGCGCGTTGCGTGACTTGGTCGACGCTCGTCAGAGCGCGATTGATCTGCGAGATCCCTGACGCCTGTTCGCCCGAAGCCGCCGCGACTTCCTGCACCAGATCCGCCGTGCGGCGGATCGCCGGCACGAGGGCGCTGAGCAGCTTGCCGGAACGCTCGGCGACTTTCACACTCGAGATCGCCAGCCCGCCGATTTCCCTGGCGGCCGTCTGGCTGCGCTCGGCGAGCTTCCGGACCTCGACGGCGACCACGGCGAAGCCCTTGCCGTGCTCCCCCGCCCGCGCCGCTTCGATGGCGGCGTTCAAGGCGAGGAGGTTCGTCTGGTAGGCGATCTCTTCGACGATCGAGATCTTTTCCGCGATCGTGTTCATCGCCTGGACGGTGTCGAGCACGGCCTTGCCGCTCTCTTCCCCGTCCTTGGCGCCCCGCAATGCTGTTTGCTCGGTCTCCCGGCTGCTCTCGGCGTTCCGGGCGATCGAGGCGCTCATCTCCTCGAGGCTCGACGTCGTCTCTTCGACCGACGCGGCCTGCTCGCTCGTGCCCTGAGACAGGGCGTGCGAGGTGGCGGAGACCTGCTCGGAGGCGGAGCTCAACGCCACGGCGCCGGCCTTCACCTCGCCGATCACCTGTGAGAGCCGTCCTACCATCTGCGCGAGCGCGTTGCCCAACGTGTCGCGGCCCGAACGGGGGACGACTAGGACGGTGAGATCACCACCCGCGACGCGGGCTGCGGCATCGGCCATGGCTTCGGTGGTGCGGATCACGCTGGCCATCGACGTGAGCAGCTGCCCGACTTCGTCTTGCGTCTCGGCGGCCACCTTGAGGGACGTGTCGCCCTCGGCGAGGCGCTCCGCCACGGCGACGCTGCGCCGCAGGGCGCGAGTGACACCACGGATGATCACGACGGACAGCACGCTGCATGCGAGCAGCGTGACCAGGGTGATCAAGAGCGTTCCCGCTTCGGTCCGCGTGTTGAGCTGCCGCGCGGCCCCAAACTCGCGGGCCACGTCAGCCGTCCGGCGGACCGTGGCGGAATCGAGCGCCAGGCGCAGCGCCGCGAAGCTTGCCCGCATGGTCTCGAGGTTGCCGGCGATAATGTCGGTCCCGCGGCCCGCGATCAACGTCTCGGTCGTGTGCCGTGCGACCTCGTAATAGCCCGTGAACTCGTTGCGTAACCGGGTGATCTCGGTCTTCGACGCGACGGGGTTGGCTTCAGCCCCGTCGAGGGCGCGCTGAAACTCGTCGCGCAGCGAGTCCGCCTCGGCCAGCCCGTCGCTATCGCTGGCCGCGGCGGCATCCTGCAACCGCCGCTGCAGCGATCCCAGCAGCCCCTGGAGGCGCTGCTGGGTCTGCAGGGCGGGGTAGTAGCCGCGCTCGATGCGCGACAGCGCCCCCCGCTGCGCACCACCGAAGATGATGGTGGCCGCGAGAATCGCGGTGAGCGCCAACCCGGCCAGCGCCGGCGCCAACGCGATCTTGCGGGCGAGCGTCCAACGACGAAGCACCGCGGCCTACCTGACCACCGCGATGACGCGGACTTCACTGGTGAGCGGAGTCGACGCGGACACGTAGCCGACGCCGTACGGGTGCTGGCGCACGAACTCCAGCACGGCGGCGTCAGTGTCGAGCGCCGGCGGCGGAACGGCCCGTCCCGAGAAGACCTGCTGTTGCCAATAGCTCTTCACCGAACCGGTGTCGCGGTTCAGGACGCGCGCCGTGAAGCGGCGCCGCAGGTTGGACCCTTCACTCTGGTCCACGGGCTGCGCTGTCTGGCCGTTGCTCCACGTCGCGGTCTTCTTGAGGAAGATGCGCGACAGGTCGTCGGTCCGGATCGTCACGAATGGATTGAACGCGTTCACGATCACGACGAAGTCCTTGTCCTGGGCGTGGACGGGGGCCGCGAGGACCCCCGCCACGAGCGCCAGGCCGATCAGTGTTCGCTTCATGCGGCCTCCACTGCTGGGATCGCCGGCGTGGGCAACGTGACGTCGCCGAGCAGCCGGTTGATGTCGAGAATCAGCACGAACTTCTTGTCGTCGAGCTTGCCCATCCCCACCAGATACTCGACCCTGACCCTGCTGCCGAACGCGGGCGGGGGCTCGATGGACTCGGGCGCCAGGTCGATCACCTGACTCACCGCATCCGCCAGCACACCCATCACCAGGTCCAGGCCGTCCACCTCGGCTTCGACGATCACGACGCAGGTGCGCTTCGTGATCGCGGTCGGCGCGAGGCCGAACTGCAGCGCGAGATCCACCACCGGAACCACGCTGCCGCGGAGATTGATCACTCCGCGGACGGCGACCGGCGCATTGGGCACGCGCGTGATCGTGTCATACTCGAGGATCTCCTTCACCCTCAGGATGCCGAAGGCGAACTCTTCGCCTGCGAGCTGGAAGGAGAGGTATTGCATGGTCATGTGCGTCTCCTTCCTAGAAGCGGGTGAACCCGTGGTCGTCATGCGCCAGAACCGGCAACGCCGGGGCGCGCTTGTGTCCGTTGCCGTCCGGCTTCGGCGCGGGCTTCGGTGCCGGCGCCTTGGCCTTCACCGGAGCGTCAGCCATGCCGGTCACGCGGAAGAAGGCCATGAGCTGCTGCAGGCTTTCGGCCTGGCTGGCCATCTCCTCGGCCGTGGAGGCGAGCTCCTCGGACGCGGACGCGTTGCGCTGCGTGACCTGATCCACGCCCGTCAGGGCGCGGTTGATCTGTGAGACGCCGGACGCCTGCTCGGCCGTGGCCGCGGCCACTTCCTGCACCGTCTCGGCCGACTTGCGAATCGACGGCACCAGCTCGGTGAGCAGTTGCCCCGAGCGCTCGGCAACCTTCACGCTCGAGCTTGCCAGCCCGCCGATTTCCTTCGCGGCCGTCTGGCTGCGCTCGGCGAGCTTGCGGACTTCCGTGGCGACGACGGCGAAGCCCTTGCCGTGCTCGCCGGCGCGCGCCGCTTCGATCGCGGCGTTCAAGGCGAGCAGGTTGGTCTGGTACGCGATCTCCTCGACGATCGTGATCTTCTCGGCGATCGCGATCATGGCCTGCACGGTGTCGAGAACAGCCTTGCCGCTCTCTTCACCATCGCGCGCCGCCTTGACAGCGGTCTGCTCGAGCTGCCGGCTGTTGTCGGCATTCTTGGCGATCGAGGCGCTCATCTGCTCGAGGCTCGACGTGGTCTCTTCGACCGACGCGGCCTGCTCGCTCGTGCCCTGCGACAGCCCCTGCGACGTCGACGACACTTGCGAAGCCGCGGCGCTGAGCGCATTCGCGCCGGCCCGTACCTCACCGATGACCTGGGACAGCTTGGCGATCATGGCCTGCAGAGCTGTGCCGAGCGCGTCCTTGTTCGACTGCGGCGTGACCGCGATCGTGAGGTCGCCGTTGGCGATCTGCACGGCCGCGTCCACTTTCTCTTTGGTCGATGCGATCATGCGGCCCATCGCCTGCAGCAGCTGGCCGGTCTCGTCGCGCGTGGTCGAATCGACCCGCACGTCGACGTCACCTTCCGCCACTTGATTGGCCGCCGCGACCGCCGCGAGCAGCGGCGTCGTGATCGAGCGGGCGATCAGCATGCTCAGCGCGATACCCAAGAGCAGCGCCAGGCTCAGCGCGATCAGCGTGATCGCGAGGGCCCTACTGATCTGGGCGCTCACGATGGGCGCGCGCTTCGCCATTTGCTCCGAATGGTGCAGGGCGTAGTCGTATGCGGACTGCTCGAGGCGATGCACCTCGTCCTTCACGTCCGTCATGGCCGCATTTGCGTCCGCGGGCGTCTTGATCTTGCCCTGCTCGATGAGCGCGAGGACCTTATTGAAGCCCTGCTCGTACGTGGACGCGTCGGCGCGCATCGACCGAATCACGGCCTTGCCGGAATCCTCGGTGTCCAAGCTGTCGAGTACCGCGATCCGCTCGAGCAGCCGGTCGCGCTGGTCTTTCCACTTCGTGAGGTACTCGGCGACCTTCTCGGGCGTCGCGATGTTCAAGAAGACGTCCTTCTCGAAACGGCGCATGCCGAGGGTGTTCGCCCGGGCGCGCTGCGAGTGCTCCACCAGCGGGGACTCGACTTTGAGCACCTGCATCGCGAGGCTTGATGCGAGGCGTGTGCTCCGGTATCCGGAGCCCGCTACCAGGGCGACCAGCGCGAGCAGCAGGCCGAAGCCCAGTGCGAGGCGCTTGCCGATCGACATGTTCTTCAACATTGGTGTGCTTCCTTTCCCTTCTTCGAGGAGAGTGTAGAGGCCACTGCTTCGCGCAGGAGGGCCGCTACATCGAGAATGAGTGCGACACGTCCATCGCCGAGAATCGTGGAACCCGAGAGGCCCGACAGGCCGTCGAGTCCCGCGCCCAGCGACTTGATGACTGCCTGGCGTTCGCCGTACAGCGCGTCCACCGCGATCCCCGCCCGTCCGCCGGCGTACTGCACCACCAGCACGTGCTCGCGCTGGGTGGCCGCGCCGGTCGCGTTGAACCGGTCACGCAGGCGGAGGTAGGGCAGGGGTTCACCGCGCAGATTGATTACGCCACGTCCATGCGCATCGCGGTGGGGATCGACCGGCAGCGACAGGCATTCGAGCACGGCGTCGAGCGGGACGATGTACGTCTCGTCGCCGACGCCGACGGCGAACCCGTCGATGATCGCGAGCGTCAGCGGCAAGCGAATCGTGATGGTCGCCCCGGCGCCGTCAGCGCTCGCGATGGCGAGCGTGCCGCGCAGGCCTTCGATGTTGCGGCGCACCACGTCCATGCCCACGCCGCGTCCGGACAGATCGGTGACGGTCTCCGCTGTGGAGAACCCGGGGGCGAACACGAGGGCGAGCAGCTCGGCGTCGGGCAGGTGTTGCGGATCGGCGGCGAGCCCCGTTTCGCGGGCGCGCTCGGCGATGCGGGGCCGGTTGAAGCCGGCGCCGTCGTCGCGTACTTCGATCACGATCAACCCGCCGTCGTGGGCGGCGCGCAGGGTGAGACACCCTTCCGGGGGCTTCCCCAACGCGGCCCGCAGCTCGGGCGACTCGATGCCGTGATCGATCGAGTTGCGAATCATGTGGGTGAGGGGATCGCGCAGGCGCTCGACGACGCGCGTGTCCATCTCGACGTCGTCTCCCTCGATCACGAGCCGCACGGCCTTGCCGTGCGCGCGCGCGACGTCCCGCACCGTCCGGGCGTACTGCCGGAAGAACGGGCCGACCGGCACCATGCGGGCCTTCATGACCTGCTCTTGGAGCTCGAGCTGCAGGAGATCGGCGTCGCGGTGTGCCTCGAGGATCTCCTGGCCGACGTGCGCCGGGAGTGCGGCCATCATTTGGGCTACACGCCCGCGGGCGATCGCAATCTCGCCGGTCAGATTGAGCATCCGATCGAGCTTCGCGACGTCGACCCGCAGCGTTCCCGCTTCCGCCGTGACGGCGGCGTTCGGGACCGCACCGTGCTCGGCCGGTGCGGCAGCCGCCGCGTCGGGGCCGGCGCAGGCAGCGACGAGCGCGGCTTGAGCGGCGCCCAAGTCGGCGGGGACCGTGTCCTGCCCCGCGGCGGCACCGGCGAGCAGGGCTCGCAGGACGTCGACGGCGCGCAGCAGCAGCGAGATCAGGTCCGCGTCGACCGCCAGCGCACCGTCGCGCAGGCGCTCGAGCAGATCTTCCAGGCCATGCGCGAAATCGGCGATGCGCGGGAAGCCCACCATCAACGCGTCGCCCTTGAGGCTGTGCGCCACGCGGAAGATCCCGTTTAGGAGCTCCGCATCCTCGGGCCGGGCTTCGAGCGCCACCAGCGCCTCTTCGAGGGCGCGGAGGTGCTCGCCCGCCTCGGTGAGGAAGGTCTGGAGCAACAGGTCGCGGTCGCGATCGGTAAGAGCCATCGTCAGATCTTTCGGACCCAAGCGGCGCCGTCACCGGTCTGGAAGACCAACTTGCGGCCCTGCGCGCCGCCGACGTCTTCGGCGACGATCGGGATGCCCGCATCGGCGAGCAACCGGCGCGCGAGGTCGACGTTCTTCATGCCGAGCGACTCGTTCGCCGACTGGAACGCGTCGATGACGCTGGCGCCGCCGAAGATCTTGGCTTTGAGCCGCTGACGCGCGCTACCCAGGTTCGCGAGCTCGTCCAGCAGGCGGTGAATCGCCACGTTGCCGAAGCGCGGGGAGGAGATGCCGTTCTCCACGCATTGCGGCAGCAGAAAGTGATTGAGTCCGCCGGCGCCGGTGGTCGGATCCCACAGGCAGACCGACACGCAAGAGCCGAGGATCGTCGTGACGGTGCACGCCGCGGGGGACGTGAACAGCTGTCCCACGTGGACGTACGCGGTCGCCGCGTCCGTGGCGACCTCCACCGTCTCCGCTGCGGCCGAGTCGCCGACGAGCGCCGCCATCCGTTCGGCCAGGTTGCCCAGGCCGAACAGGACCTCGCGACTCACAGGCACACCCCCTGCGACCGCGCCCAGGCGCGGAGACCCGCGTGATGGAGCGCACGGGCAGCGTGCGTGGACAGGACCTCGAACAGCTCCTGGTCGACCGGTTCGATGCCGGTCTTCTGCGGCAGCAGCTTGAACAGCGCGATGAGCCCGACAACCCGCTGGTTCAGATGGAGCGGGATGGATACGATCGCGGTCGCCTCGGTGCCTTCGTGATCGGCGTCGACGCCGATGCCGTCGAGCAGCGTGAGGCCGCCGTCGGGCCGGCGCGCGTAGATGCCCATCTCTTCACAGCCGATGAGATTCGCGACGATCTCCTTGATCGTCGTGAGGACGTCGGCCGGCATCGCCGCTTCGTGCAGCTCGCGGACGGCGGCCTGGAGCTTCGCGAGGTGGCCGATGCGCTGCTCCGCCGCCGCCAACTGCTCCACGCAGCGGCGGTTGCCCTCGACCTGGTCGTCGAGTCGCTGGCGCAGCACCTGCTCGCGCTCGGCCTGATGATCGTGCTCGGCGCGCCACAGCTCGACCTGCTCCTCCAGTCGCACGAGGCGTTGCTCCGCGGATTCTACGCGCATGCCCATGGTGGTCTCAGTTCCCCAGGATGCTGCGCACTTTGGCGAGCAGCACCGCGCCGTCGACCGGCTTGTTGATGTAGTCGTTGCACCCGCACTGGAAGCAGATCTCGAGGATCTTCGGCTCCGCGCGCGTGGTGACCATGATGACCGGGATGCCCTTGGTCGTCTCCTGCTTGCGCAGGAACCGTGTCGCCTCGAACCCGGTCTTCCGCGGCATGACCACGTCCATCAGGATGAGGTCCGGCCGCTCCGCCGTGGCCACGTCGATCGCTTCCTGCCCGTCCTGGGCGGTCAGCAGGTCGTAGCCCGCACCCGCGAGGATCATGCGGTGCATGGTCAGCGCGGTGACGGAATCGTCGGCCAACAGAATTCGCTTGCTCGGCATGGTCGGTCCTTGCTCGTGAGTGGTCAGGCCGCCGGTTGCGGCTGGGGGGGGCGGCTCGGCAGCCAACCGCTTCCGAGCAATTCGGAGGCGGACAGCGGCGCGGCGAAGAGGTAGCCTTGGGCGAGGTCGATGCCGAAGTCCCGCAGGGACAGGAGGTCTGTCGCATCTTCCACGCCCTCGCCGACGACGCGCGCGCCGAGCTTCAAGCCCAGCTGGGCGATGGAGTCCAGCACGGCGCGGCGGTGCAAATCGCCGAACGCGCCATGGACGAAGTACCGGTCGATCTTCAGGTATTCCGGCTGGGTGTCGAGCATCATCCCGTAGTTGGAGTGCCCGAGCCCAACGTCATCGAGCGCGATGCGCGCGCCCAGCGTGCGGAGCGCTTGCAGCGCCCGCGAAAATGTGACGCCGTCCCAGGCCCGCGCGTGCTCGACGATTTCGATCGTGAGACGAGATGGGTGAATACCCAGGCGGTCGGTGACGGCGTCCAAGAACGATGGAAAGTCCGCATCCCGGCCCAACGTCGAAGCGTGCACGTTCAACGACAGCCGCGGCGCTCCCGGCAGGGGCTCCGCGGCGTGCAGCGCGGCCGTGATGCAGGCGCGGTCGACGATCGGCTCGACGCGCTTACGGCGCACGTACTCGAACATCACGTCCGCCCGGGCGGCGTTGGTGTCACGCGGGCCACGGGTCAGGCATTCGAGCGTGTGCAGACGGAGGGTCTCGCCCTCGAGCTCCACGACCGGCTGAAACACGATCGTGAGCCCGTCGGTGGCGAGAATGTGATCGATCAGTTGCATTGGGCGGCACACCCCAGCACCTGCATCGCGACGCGCGCGACCTCAGAGAGTGCCGTGGACTTGTGAAGGAATGCGTCCGCGCCGCGCCGCAGCGCTTCCTGCGCGACGTCGGCCGAGCTGTACGCGGTGAGGACGATGATGCGCGTCTTGGGACAGCAGGCGCGCACCATGCTCACCAGGTCGAGACCCTCGACGCCGTAGATCCCGCTCAGGCGGAGGTCGGCGATCACGAGGTCGTAGCGGATGTTGTCCAGCAGGGCCTGCGCTTCTTCTATTTCGCGCGCGCAGTCCACGGTGCAGTCCTGCGCGATGATGTACTGCTCCAGCGCGAACAGGATCGATTCTTCATCGTCGACGACCAGGAAGTGAGGCACTCCATCTCCAGCGGAACAGGGTGAATCGACTGCTTCCGGAGACGTGGTAAGGCAAGCGTCGTGCCCAATCGGGACCAGACGCTAAGAGTCTGCAGTTGCGCGAGTTGTAAATTGGAGCGGTGAAACGGGAGAGGCCGATTCTGAATTCGAGACTGCGGGCTTCTAGGACTTGGACACGTCGATGCGAAGTGCTTTGATCTTTTGATACAGCGTGCTACGCGGAATGCCCAGCCGCGTCGCCGCCTCCGCCACGCGTCCGCTCACGTCCTGGAGCACGTGCTCGATGTGACGCCGCTCCAGCTCGGCGAGCGTGAGCGTCCCGTCGTGACTTGGCGCGAGGGCGGCGCCCGAGGAGGGGGGCAGGGGGTCGAAGTGTAGGTCGCCGGGACCGAGGGTGGTGTCGGTCGAGAGCAGTACAGCGCGCTCCAGCACGTTGCGCAGCTCGCGGATGTTGCCCGGCCAGGGATAGCCTTGCAGGGCCGCGAGCGCGGCGGCGTTAAGGGTGCAGCGGCGGCCGCGCGGCACCGACAGGCGCTCGAGCAGGTCGGCCGCGAGGAGCGGTGTGTCCTCACGCCGCTCCCGCAGCGGCGGCACGCGGAGCACCAGCGTACTGATCCTGAAATACAGGTCGCTCCGGAACCGCTGCTCCTGGGACAGGCGGGCCAGGTCGTGGGACGTCGCCGCGATGAGTCGCAGGTCGACCGTGCGGTCGCGCACGTCGCCGAGGCGGCGGAAGCGCTTGTCCTCGAGCACCGTGAGGAGCTTCGGCTGGATCAGGGGATCGACGTCGCCGATCTCGTCGAGAAACACGGTCCCACGGTGCGCCACCTCGAGCAGTCCGAGTTTGTTGCCGGCGGCCCCGGTGAACGCCCCTTTGGCGTACCCGAACAGCTCGGACTCAAGCAGCTCGCGCGACAGCCCGGCGCAATTCAAGTCCACGAACGCCTCGCGGGCTCGCGGGGAGTGCTCGTGCAGCCAGCGCGCGAGCACTCCCTTTCCGGCGCCCGTCTCCCCCAGGATCAGCACCGGGCTATCGGCTTCGGCCATCTTTTCGGCCTGCTCGGCGAGACGCCGCATCGCCGCGCTCGCGCCCAGGAAGGGATTCAATTCGGTGCGGCCCCGCCGCGCTTCGCCCGCCAGGTCGCGGCGGTGCGTCCGCTCGCGCTCGATCAGGCGCTGCACCAGCACCAGCAGGGCGGGGAGCTCGACCGGCTTCATCAGAAAGTGGTCGGCGCCCTCTTTGATGGCCCGGACCGCCAGATCGATCGTACCCTGGCCCGTGAGGATGACTACGGGAAGATCGGGATCGATCGTCTTGAGGCGCGGCAGCAGCTCGAGCGCATTGCCGTCGGGCAGTCCGTAGTCGAGCACGGCGGCGTCCGGGCGGGCGTCGCGACAGACCTCCTCGGCGGACGCGCACGTGTCGGCTTCCACGACTTCATAGTCCTGGAGCTCGAGGAAGTCGCGAACCGCGAAGCGGATCCGCGCTTCGTCATCGACGATGAGGATCTTGGGGTGCGTCATGCCGGCACTTGCGCGGGCCGGCACAGGCGCACGGTGATGAGCGCGCCACCGGTCTCGCGGTTCTGGGCCTCGACCTCCCCGCCGTGCTGCTCGACGATCCGCTGCACGATGGAGAGCCCGAGGCCGGTGCCGCCACGCCGCCGGGTGAAGAACGGTTCGAAGATGTTGGCCATGTCCTCCGCGCGGATTCCTGGTCCCTCATCGGCCACGGAAAGCTCCAGCCCGTCGGCGTTGGGCGCCAGGACCGCGGCCGCGCGCACCACGACCTGGCTGCCCCGCGGGGAGTGCTGAATCGCGTTGTCGATCAGGTTCTGGAGCACCTGGAGCATGCGGGCCGGGTCGAGGGGCAGGAGCGGCAGGTCGTCAGCGACCTCGGCGACGAGGCGAATGCCGGTCTGCTCGGCGAGCGGCGTGCAAGCGGCGATCGCGCGCGTCACGACGGGCCCGACGGGGCTGTCGGTCAGGTCGAGCCGGGGCGGTCGGCCGTAGTCGAGCAAGTCGCTCATGAGGCGGCTCAGGCGGTTGACCTCCTGGCGCAGCGTCTCGGTGTAGCGCGCGTAGGCCGGCTGCGGGCCGAAGCGCGCTTCCAGGGCATCGACGGTGGCGGAGATCGCAAACAACGGGTTGCGTACTTCGTGAGCGACGCCGGCGACCACCGCGCCGAGCGCCGACATCGTTTCGGCACGGCGTAACGACTCCTGCAGCTGTCGCGCCTGTGCTTCGGTGTGTTTGCGCTCCGTGATGTCGCTCGACACGCCCATCAGGGCGATGACCTGCCCCTCCGCGTCCTTCACTTGGGCGGTCGTCAGGGCGATCGCGAAGTCCGTCCCGTCCTTGCGCCGGTTGTACAGCTCGCCGCTCCACCCGCCGGCTGCGGTCGCGGTCATGATCTCGTCCCTGAGGCTGGGTGGATTCCGGGGAGAATCGAGCATCGAGACGTGCCGGCCGACGACCTCCTGCTCGGCATAGCCGGCCTGCTTCAGGAAGCTGCGGTTGACGAACGTGAACCGATCCTGAAGATCGGTGATCGTGATGGCTTCCGTCGTGCTCTCGACCGCCAGGGCGAGGAGCCGGAGCTGCCGCTCTGCTCGCTTGCGGTCGGTGATGTCGCGGTGGATCACCAACACGGCATCGCGGCCTTCGTACGGCATCCGGATGGCGATCGCCTCCACGTCCACCGGGGAGCCGTCCAGTCGTATCAACCGGACTTCGCCCACCGTGTCCCGGTGCCCCTGCAGGACCGCCTCGATCCGTCGCGCTGCCGCCGGCAGCGACTCCTCCGCGATGAACTCGAACGCCATGCGCCCGATGACTTCCCCCGACTCCCGCGCGCCCACCAGGGCGATGGCGGCGGGATTGGCGTAGCGGATGCGGCCCTGCTCGACCACCGAGACCGCATCGGGGCTCGTTTCGACCAAACGCCGGTATCGTTCCTCACTCTCGCGCAGCGCCTCGACGGCGCGCTTGCGCTCAGTGATATCAGAGAACGACACGATCACGTTGCGCACCGCCCCCTGCGCGTCCCGTTGCGGATCCACGTTATAAGTCGCCCATTGCATCTCCTCTCTACCAGGGGGCCGATGGCCCAGCACGACGTTGCGCAGCGGATTTCCCATGCGCACCGCGTTCAGGATCGGCCGCTCGTGGTCGGCGTAGGGCGTGCCATCCTCGTGCAAGGCGACCAGCTCGCGCTGCCAGAATCCCTCCTTACCCACGTCCTCGGCCGTCACGCCCAGCATTTCGAGCCCCGCCGGGTTGCACAACAACACCCGTCCTGCGCCGTCCAACAACGCCACGCCCACGCTCAGGTCCTGAACCAGGCGCCGAAAACGCTGCTCGCTCTCGCGCAGCGCTTCGGCGACCCGGTTGCGCTCCGTGATGTCGATGGCGGCCCCCAACGTGTGGGGCACGCCCTCGATGTCGATGACATCGACCGACACGAGCACGTCGAGCATCGGCCCGCTCTTGGTTCGCATCTTCAGGTCCACATGGCGCAGCCGACCGTGCGCCGTCAGCTGGCGCATCATCTCGTCACGTCCCTCGGGGACCGGCCAGAGGACCTCTCTGGCGGACTTCCCAAGCACCTCTGCGCGTGTGAATCCGGTCACCTCCAGGTACGCCTCGTTCACATCGACCAGGAGACCGTCGTTCATGCGCGCGATCACGCTCGGGTTCGGATTCAGCCGGAACGCGGTGGCGAACTTCTCCTCCGACTTGCGCAGCGCGACTCCGGTGCGTGCCCGCTCGGCCGCTTCGAGCGCGAGGGCCGCCAGATCGGCGATCGAGCCGGCGAAGCTCTGGGCGGCCGGACTCCAGTCGCGCGGCGTCCCAACGTGCTCGAGACCCACCATCCCCGCAACGCGTCCCCCCACGCGGATCGGTGCGGCGAGCAGGGACGTGATACTCAAGGGCGCCAAGTACGCGGCGTTCAATTCCCCGAGGCGTCGCTCGGTGCGGGCGTCGGAAACCGCGATCACCCGGTTGTTGTCGAGGGCGCGCACGTAGGCGGGAATGCGATCGCGGGCGAGCGCCACGCCCTCCGAATGGCGATCCCGGCTCAGATCATACAGGTCGTCGCAGCGCAGCGTCGCCCGCTCCGCATCGAATAGCCAGACGCCGACACGCGCTACCTCCAACGTGCGAGCGGCCGCTTCCGTGAGCTCCTGCGCGAGCTCGACCAGCGCCGCCTGCTCTTGGCGCAAGCGTTCCTCCACCTGCCGCGTCGCCGCGTCGCGCTCCCGTTCCTCCGTCACGTCTTCGGTCAACGACACCGTATGTATCAGCTTGCCGGTGTCATCCCGCACCGCAGCCACCATGAGTCGACCCCACACCACCGCGCCGTCTTTCCGCTTGTAGCGCTTCTCAATGTGAAAACGGTCGCGAGCGCCGCCCACCATTTCCTGGAACAGATCCCTGGTCAGGCCGACGTCCGCCGGCAGAGTCACATCCGTGAAGCTCATGGTGCGGAGCTCCGCTTCGGTGTAGCCCAGGAAGCGCTCCAACGCCGGGTTGGCGTGCACATATCGTCCCGCGGCATCGACGACCGCGATGCCGAGCGGTGCGAACTCGACGATCGCCTGGTAGCGCTCCTCGCTCTCGCGCAGCGCCGCCTGGGCATGGCGCCGGGTCTCCTCGGCTCGCTGGCGCAGCAGCGCCGTGGTTTCGTTGAAGTGACCGCTCAGCCGCCCCAGCTCGTCCTGACGCAGGACGGGGATCATGCCTTCGAGGTCGCCATGCGCGACGCGGACGAGGGCGCGGTCCAGCTCCGAGAGCGGGTCGTAGAAGCGGCGCCGCAGGAACACCACGAAGAAGGGGGCGACGACGATGCCCAGGCCGAGCCACCAGCCGATGGCGCTGAGACTCGCCGTGGTGGCGTCGGCCAGGGCACTTTCGCGCCGGATCAGGTCCACGAGGCCGAGGCGCTGGGCTTCGGCCACGTGCCGATCGAGCAGGCCGGCGATCGAGTCCGCCGCCTCGAGGCGGCGCGTCGCCACCGCCGCGCGCCGCAGCTCAAGGTTCGCCAGGGTCTCCGTCAGCGCCACCTCGAGCTCCGACTGTTCCACGCTGCCCGCCGCGAACTCGACGCGCATTTCGGTTGGGATGAAGGCGATCTCCGGGACGCCACTCGCCCTCGCGGACAGGGAGTCCACTCGCTCCCGGAGCGCCGTGAGGCGAGGTCGCAACGGGTCGGGTAGTGCGCCCCGCGCGACGGCAATGAGCAGCGGGTGGATGTCGTCGATCGTCGCATGAAACGCCAACGTGCGGAGGCGCATGCCGTTGTACCCGCCCAGCATGCGCTGGCTGTAGCGCCGCAGCCCGATGGCCGTCGGTCCGAGCCGACCCGCGATGATGGCCGCGATGATGGCTACGTAGGCCATCGCGCCCAGCCCGAGCAGGCGCAGGCTGCCGCGAAGGGTGAGCGAGCGCCTCACGGAACGGGCACCGCGCTCGCCGCGCCGTTACTCACATGCAGCATGTAGAGGGGACGGTGCCGTTCGGGGCCGAAGGTAATCGGTCCGGTGACGCCTTGGTACGCGGGACGGGCCTTCCCGAGCTGGGTGAGATAGACCTGGATCGCCTTGGGGCTCGGCCCCGCGTCACGCACCGCCTGCATCACGAGCATGAGGGCATCGTAATGCATCGCGGCGCCGGGTTTCGGTGCCCCGCCAACGATTCGACGGTAGGCGCTCGTGAACGCCGCCGAACGCTCGTCGATGAGGCCGCTGTACCAAAACGCTACGACGTATGTCGATCCCGACCCGGCGCCCGCCGCGGCGAGCAGACTATCGTTGATCTCCACAGCATCGCCGGCGATGACGCGAAGCGCGGGGATTCGCCGGCGCGCCTGGCGGACGATGCAGCCGGCGTCGTGCGGGCGGCTGGCGATCACGAGGAGATCTGGAGGGTGCCCGCGCGGCGTCACGAGCGCGAGCGACGCGTCACTCCCACCGCCGGGCTCACAGATTGCGCCGATCGGTGCCTCGGCGCTGAGCGCCGTGCCGGCCGCGGCGAGCGCCGCTTGGACCCCGTCTCGCAGACCGCGCCCGTATTCGTCGTTGTCATACAACAGGGCGATGGCCTTCGCCCCCAACCTGCGAGTGGCGAATTCGGCGATGAAGACTCCCTCCTGGGAATCGTTCGGGGCCAACGGGAAGATCCAGGGACTCGCGACGCCGATCGCCCGGCTCGTCGCGGTTGGCACGACCAGGGGAACATGGGCTTCGTGGTACACTGGCGCCGCCAAGAGGGTGGAGCGACTGTCCTGGTGCCCGACCACCGCCACGACGCCGGGCAGCCTCGTGAGTTGGGCGGCGCCATCCACCTCGCGCTCTGCATGGGTTTCCAGGTACGACGAGGGCTGACGGATCTCCGCGGGGGCACCGCCCGGCCAGCGCCCGACCTCCTCGCGCACCACGTCGATCACACTCGGGGCTGGGTCCCAGTAGGTAATCCCGACGATGGCGGGCCGCCGGTCGCACGCAGCGATTCCGCCGCCCCCCAAGACGGCGCCCAGCATGACCAACCGCGTGACCAGCATTCTCCCACGCCACTCTACAGCTCGCATCCGCCATCCTCGGAACCTGCTGCGGCTAAGGTACCAGCGAGGTGGACGCGCGGTTAGAGGCTACCAGCGAATCGCGGCGCTCCCCCACGTGAAACCCGAGCCGAACGCCGTCATCACGAGCAGATCCCCGCGACCGAGGCGCTTCTCGGCCAGCGCTTCGTCGAGCGCGATCGGGATCGAGGCGGCCGTGGTGTTGCCATAACGTTGAATGTTGGCGTACACCTGATCGTCGCGCAGGCCCGTCGCCTTCTGCACCATCTCGATGATCCGCAGGTTGGCTTGATGGGGAACGAGCAATTTGACGTCGGCGGGCGTGAGACCGTTGGCCTTGAGGGCGATCGCCACCGATTCCGGCATCTTCACGGACGCGAACTTGAATACATCCCGACCCTCCATCACCGCGCGATGCAGGCCGCGCTCGAGCATCTCGACGCTGACATACGGATCGTGCGCGAGCCCCGGCCCGTCCACCCACAGCTTTTCCGCGTAGCGGCCGTCCGCGAAGATGTGGGTCGACAGCACGCCGCGGCCGGCGTCCTCCGTCGGGCCGAGCACAACGGCGCCCGCACCGTCGCCGAACAGCACCGCGGTGTCGCGTCCCCGGGTCGTCTTGTCGAGTCCCCGCGAGTGGACCTCGGCGCCGACGAGCAGGATCCGCGTGTACTGGCCGGTCTGAATCCAGGCATCCGCGATCGACAGCCCGTAGATGAAGCCACTGCACTGATTCCGCACGTCGACGGCGGGGATGTCCGTAATGCCCAGCTCGCGCTGCAGAAAGACGCCG
>WNFL01270922.1_pt2 | contig 20945 bp, 17 predicted proteins | sample 5400361 | NCBI WGS metagenome assembly WNFL01 (sample SAMN13153351, study PRJNA577476) | soil metagenome | isolation source: 40 cm soil on Douglas fir-dominated hillslope | place: USA:California | collected 2013-09-17
GTGCTGAACCACGTCGAGTCGGAAACGGTGACGGTCGCCATGGGCGACTCGAACTCGAGCGCCCTGGTGCAGATGCCCGGCCGCGAGGACTTCAAGTACGTCGTGATGCCGATGCGCATCTAGCATCACGAAACGCGCAGACGAAAGACAGGAACCGAATTGGCAACGCTTCCCGAGCAGCTGAATTCCAACGGCCGCATGTCGGCCGAGTACGACTCGTCCAGCATCAAGATCCTCAAGGGTCTCGACGCGGTCCGCAAGCGCCCCGGCATGTACATCGGCGATACGGCGGACGGTACCGGCCTGCATCACATGGTCTTCGAGGTCGTCGACAACGCGATCGACGAGGCGCTTGCCGGCCACTGCGACGACATCAAGGTGGTGATCCACACCGACAACTCGATCTCGGTCGTCGATAACGGGCGCGGCATCCCGACGGACATCAAGGAAGACGACGATCTCAAGCGCTCGGCAGCCGAGATCGTGATGACGGAGCTGCACGCCGGCGGCAAGTTCGACCAGAACTCGTACAAGGTCTCCGGCGGCCTGCACGGCGTGGGTGTCTCCGTCGTGAACGCGCTCTCCGAATGGCTGAAGCTTCGCATCTGGCGCGACGGCAAGGCGCATTACCTGGAGTTCCACGACGGCGCGCTCATGAAGCCCCTCGAGGTGACCGGCGAGACGGACAAGCGCGGCACGGAGGTGCACTTCCTCGCCTCGAAGGAGACGTTCGGCACGATCGAGTTCCACTACGACATCCTCGCCAAGCGGCTGCGCGAGCTGTCGTTCCTGAATAACGGTTGCGCGATCGAGCTGATCGACCAGCGCACCGGCAAGAGCGAAAGCTTCGCCCAGGTCGGGGGAGTGAAGGGTTTCGTCGATTACATGAATCGCTCGAAGACCGTCCTGCACAACAACATCTTCTACGCGATCGGCGAGAAGGACGGCATCACGGTCGAGGTCGCGATGCAGTGGAACGACTCCTACGGCGAGTCGGTGCAGGTCTTCACCAACAACATCCCGCAACGCGACGGCGGCACGCACCTCACGGGCCTGCGCAGCGCCATGACGCGTACCATCAACAACTACATCGAGAAGGAAGAGATCGCCAAGAAGGCGAAGGTCGAGACGACCGGCGACGACTTGCGCGAGGGCCTCACCTGCGTACTGTCGGTGAAGGTGCCGGAGCCGAAGTTCTCCTCGCAGACGAAGGACCGCCTCGTCTCCTCCGAGGTCCAGCCGGTGGTCTCGGAAATCGTCGGGCAGAAGCTGGGCGACTTCCTCATGGAAAAGCCCAGCGACGCACGTATCATCTGCACCAAGATCGTGGAGGCGGCGCGCGCGCGGGAGGCCGCGCGCAAGGCGCGCGAGCTCACGCGCCGCAAGGGGGTTCTCGACGGCAGCGGGTTGCCCGGCAAGCTCGCCGACTGCCAGGAGCGCGACCCGTCGCTGTGCGAGCTCTACCTCGTCGAGGGTGATTCCGCCGGAGGCTCGGCCAAGCAAGGTCGGGACCGCCGCAACCAGGCGATCCTTCCGCTCAAGGGCAAGATCCTCAACGTCGAGCGCGCGCGCATCGACAAGATCATCACGTCACAGGAAGTCGCGACCCTCATCACCGCGCTGGGCGCCGGCATCGGCGAGGACTTCAACCTCGAGAAGCTGCGCTACCACCGCATCATCATCATGACGGACGCGGACGTGGACGGCGCGCACATCCGCACGCTGCTGCTCACGTTCTTCTACCGTGGCGCAGCCGCCGCTCTACAAGGTGAAGAGCGGCAAGGAGGAGCGCTACCTCAAGGATGAGCTCGAGCTCAAGCAGCACCAGCTGCGCAAGGCGCTGCACGGAGCGGCGCTGATGCCGCACGCCAATGCCTCACCCTTGTCCGGAGATGCGCTCGAGAAGATCGCTTCCGAATACCTCACCACCGAGGCGGTGATCGAACGCCTGTCCATCGCGATGGACTCGTCGGTCCTGCGCGCGCTTCTGGGCATGCCGCGCATCTCGCTCGCGGACAAGGACGGGGCGACGCAGGCGGCGAAGGCCATTCACGCCGCGTTGGTGCCCCACCCCCCGAAGGCGCACATCGAGCGCGATCCCACCTCGGACGGGTGGCGCCTGCGCCTGGAGAAGATGGTCCACGGCAACAAGGTGGAGACCGTCATCGACCACGCCTTCGTCGAGGGTGGAGACTATGCCCGGATCGTGACGACCGCCCAGACGCTCTCAGGCCTCATCGGCCCCGACGCGCAGGTTCGGCGCGGCGAGACGGTGCGCTCGATCCGCTCGTTCAAGGAGGGCCTGGATTGGCTGCTCGCGGAGGCCAAGGGTTCGATGGCGATCCAGCGCTACAAGGGACTGGGCGAGATGAACCCCGAGCAGTTGTGGGAAACGACGATGGATCCCTCCAAGCGCATATTGCTGAAGGTCCAGATCGAGGACGCGATCAGCGCCGGGGAGATCTTTTCCACGCTGATGGGCGACGAGGTTGAACCGCGCCGCCAGTTCATCGAGACGAACGCGCTCGGAGTCACGAACCTCGACGTGTGAGGCGGGTCGCACAGGGCATGGCTCCGGTGACCCGTTGCTGAAGGAAACCTTTCGTTCACTCAACGGCCGCAACTATCGGCTCTGGGCCGCGGGTGCCTTCGTTTCCAACATCGGCACGTGGATGCAGCGCACGGCCCAGGACTGGATCGTCCTTGCGGAGCTCACACCTCATAGCGCCACCGCCGTGGGAATCGTGATGGCGCTGCAATTCGGGCCGTCACTCCTGCTCCTGCCCTTCATCGGGTTCGCCGCGGATCATTTCGATCGCCGCAAGCTGCTGCTTGCGACGCAGACGGCGCAGGGCCTGCTCGCCCTGGCTCTCGGATTGCTGACCGTCACGGGAGCCGTTCAGCTATGGCACGTTTACGCGTTCGCCTTCCTCCTGGGCTGCGTGACCGCTTTCGATGCACCCGCGCGCCAGACATTCGTGGCCGAACTCGTTTCCGATTCGCTCCTGTCGAATGCCGTGGCACTGAACTCCACATCGTTCAACGCCGCAAGGATGATCGGTCCTGCGATCGCGGGACTTCTCATTGCCGCCGTGGGAACCGGCTGGATATTCCTCATCAACGCGGCCTCATTCGTCGCGGTGATCGCCGCGTTGTCGTTCCTGCGCGTCGATGAGCTGCACCGGCGTGAACGCGCGGCGCGCGGCCCCGGCAGGTTCGCCGAGGGGTTGCGCTATCTCGCGGGCCGCCCCGACCTGCTCACGATCCTCGGGATGCTGTTCCTCATCATGACCTTCGGCATCAACTTTCCCGTCTTCGTGTCCGCGATGGCGATCGAGGCATTCCATGCGGATGCGAGCGCCTTCGGGCTGCTCTCATCCATGCTCGCGATCGGGTCGGTCACGGGAGCGCTTTCCGCCGCGCGGCGCGACAAGCCGCGCCTCGTCTTCCTTCTGGCCGGCGCGACGATATTCGGCATCGGCCTTGCGCTCGCGGCGGTCATGCCGACGTATGCGCTCTTCGGGGTCTCGCTCGTCCTCGTCGGCTGGTCCGCGCAGACCTTCAACACGACCGCCAACAGCTCCGTGCAGCTGCTCACGGCGCCGGCCCTGCGTGGTCGAGTGATGGCGATCTACATGGCGATCGCGATGGGATGCACGCCGCTGGGCGCACCGCTCGTCGGATGGGTCGCGGATGCCTTCGGTCCGCGCTGGTCACTCGCGGTCGGCGCCACCTCGGGCTTCCTCGCCGCGCTCCTGGGCATCAACTACCTTGCACGCTACCGCGGGCTTCGCTTGCGCATCGTCGATGGGGTGCCACGGGTCACCATGCGGGGCCGCGAGCCTGCCGCAGACCCGCGCCGACCGGACTACCGCGCTCCCGACCCCGAACCGAAATAGGCCTTCACGCGGCCTTCTTCCTCGTAGCCGCCTTCGTTTTCGATGCGGGCGGCCTTGCCCTGGCCGAGCCCTTGCCTTTCGCCTTTCCCTTGCCGGCCTTCGCCGCGAGAAGATCGATGGCTTCCTCGAGAGTGACGGTGTTGATCATCTTTTCGTCGGGGAGCGTGGCATTCACCTTGCCGTGCTTCACGTACGGGCCGTACCGTCCCGAATAGAGCGCGACACTCTGGTTGTCGGCCGGATGTTTTCCCAGCACCTTCAGGGCGCCGCGCGCGTTGAATTGCTTGGGCTCCTTGAGCAGAGCGACCGCCCGGTCCAGACCGATGTCGAAAACGCTTTCGTCCTTTGGGATCGACTTGAACTGGCCGTCATGGCTCACGTAGGGGCCGAAGCGGCCGATGGCGGCGTGCACCTTCTTGCCCGACTCGGGGTGCGGGCCCAGGTCGCGCGGCAGCGCGAGGAGCTCCAACGCCGTCTCGAGCACCACCGAATCGGGGGCGATGTTCTTGGGCACTGAAACGCGCTTGGGCTTCTTGTCGCCTTCGGGCTCGCCCAGCTGGACGTATGGACCGAATGGACCGAAGAGGAGCTGGATCAGCTTGTGGGTCTTCGGATCGACGCCCAGCTCGCGCTTCTGCGACTCGCCGCCCTCCGCGCCGTCGAGGTTGCGCGTGTAGTCGCAGTCGGGGTAGCCGGCACAGCCGATGAATCGGCCGCGCCTGCCCAGGCGGATGGTCAGATGATGCTTGCCGCACTTGGGGCAGGTCTCCTCGAGCTGCTCCTGGGTCACGTCCTTGCGCGAAACCGACTCCTTCTCGCCAATCTGCGCGGAAAAGTCCTTCCAGAATTTCTCGAGCATCGGCACCCACTCCTCCTTGCCGTTGGAGATGTCGTCGAGCTCGTCCTCGAGCTTCGCGGTGTACTCGTAGTCCACCCAGTGCGCGAAATGCTCCGTGAGGAACTTGTTCACGACACGGCCGACGTCGGTTGGCGTGAAGCGCTTCTTGTCGAGAATCACGTACTCCCGGTTCACGAGCGTGGAGATGATCGAGGCATACGTCGAGGGACGCCCGATGCCGTACTGTTCGAGCGTCTTCACCAGGCTCGCTTCCGAATAGCGCGGCGGTGGTTGCGTGAAGTGCTGCTCGCCGTAGAGCTTGCGGATCTTCACCGCTTCGCCCTTCTCGAACGGTGGCAGGCGCTTTTCCTCTTCCTCGACAGCGTCGTCCTGGTCCTCGTGGTACACGGCATAGAAGCCGGGGAACACCATCGTCTGGCCGGTCGCCCGGAACAGGTTGTGTTCCCCGCCCACGGTGAAATCGACGGCTACCGTGTCGAACCTGGCGGGCGCCATCTGGGAAGCGATCGCCCGCTTCCAGATCATTTCGTAGAGCTTGCGTTGCTCGTCGTTCAGGAACGGCGCGACGGATTCCGGCGTGCGCGTAATCGACGTTGGCCGGATCGCCTCGTGGGCCTCCTGCGCGTTCTTGGAGGTGCTGCGGTATTCGACCGGCGCTTTCGGCAGGTAGTCGGGACCGTAGTTCTTGGTGATGTAGCCACGCATCTCGGAGACAGCGTCCTTCGACAGCGTGACCGAATCCGTTCGCATGTAAGTGATGAGACCGGTGACGACCCTCCCCACGCTCACGCCTTCATAGAGACTTTGCGCGACTTTCATCGCGCGGTCGGTCGAGAATCCGAGCTTGCGCACCGCCTCCTGCTGCAGGGTCGAAGTGGTGAAGGGCGCCGCCGGCGAGCGCAGCTTGCGCTTCTTCTCGACCTCGTGGACGCGCGCTTCGCCGCGGCCATGGGCGTCGAGGAACCGGCGGATCTCCTCCTCGCGCGCAGCATTGCCGACGGCGAACTGGTCGAGCTTTTCCCCGTTGAAATGGGTGAGCTTCGCGGAGAAGGCGACGCCGCCCTTCTCGCTGTCGAAGTGGATCGTCCAGTATTCCTGGCTCTTGAAGCGCTCGATCTCGAGCTCGCGCTCGACGATGAGCCGCAGGGCCGGGCTCTGCACGCGGCCGGCTGAAAGGCCGCGGCGGATCTTCTTCCAGAGCAGGGGCGAGAGGTTGAAGCCCACGAGGTAATCGAGGGCGCGGCGCGCCTGCTGGGCGTTTACCAGCTCCATCGAGATCGGGCGCGGATTCTTCACCGCGTCCTTCACCGCGCCTTCCGTGATCTCGTAGAAGACGACGCGCTTCACCTTCTTGTCCTTCAGGACCTTGCGCGACTTCAGGATCTCCGACAGGTGCCAGGCGATGGCCTCGCCTTCGCGGTCCGGGTCGGTCGCGAGCAGGATGGTGTCCGAATCCTTGACCGCCCTCGCGATCGCATCGACGTGCTTCGCGTTGCGCTCGATGAGCTCGTACTTCATGCGGAAGTTGTCCTCGGGATCCACGGCGCCCGTCTTGGGCACAAGATCGCGCACGTGCCCGTACGAGGCGAGGATTTCGTAATCCTTCCCGAGATACTTCTTGAGCGTCTTCGCCTTCGAGGGCGACTCGACGATGAGCAGATTCAATGCCATTGGATTGGGAGGAGACCTTCTCTTTTCATTCTATAACGCGTTTTCACGCGCGCTGGAACCAACCGCCAGGGAGCGGCAGGACCCGCCCTTCGATCTCCAGACATGAAAGGCGGGCCGCGAGTGTAGCAGCGTCGAGGCCGGTGCGGTGCGCGATGTGCTCCGGCGTGACAGGCGCGAATCCCATGGCGTCGAGCACCTCGTCCTTCGTTTCAGCGCCGAGCTGTGCGCACTCCACGGGCGCGCGCATCCCGATCTCCTGCAGGACGTCTTCCACGCAATCGACCAGTTTCGCGCCTTCCTTGATCAGCCAATGACAGCCCTTCGAAAGTGGCGAGTGGATGGATCCCGGCATGGCGAGCACTTCGCGATCCTGTTCCAGCGCCGCGCGCGCGGTGCCGAGCGACCCGCTGCGTTGCGCCGCCTCGACCACCAGAACGCCGCGCGCGAGACCACTGATGAGACGATTGCGGCGCGGGAAGTTCCTTTCGAGGGGCGCTGTGCCGATCGCGAATTCGGAGACGATGCAGCCGAGACGCGCGATTTCGCCGGCGAGCTGCGCATGTTGCTGCGGATACACGCGATCCGGCCCCGTGCCGATCACCGCGACGGTCGATGCCGCGCCCTCGAGCGCGCCGCGATGCGCGGCGCCGTCGATTCCGAGCGCGAGACCGCTCGCGATCACCACGCCGGCATCGGCGATCTCGCGCGCGAATGCATGCGCGTCGCTTGCACCGCGCGGTGTCGCATTTCGGCTCCCGACGATCGCAAGGCAGGGTTCATTGAGCAGTTCGACGCGGCCCTGCGCGTAGAACGCCGACGGGGGATTGGCGATGTGTTTCCAAAGCGCCGGATATTGGGGATCACCCAGGGTGATGAGGCGGCAGCCGGGGCGTTCGAGCCAGCGCTGCGCGTCCTCGAGGTCACGCTGCTGCGCGCCTCGCGCGATCGCTTGTGCGGCCGTATTTCCGATCAGCGCCACCAGCTCGCCATGAGGCGCGCAAAGCGCCGCCTCGGGGGATCCGTAGTGCTGGAGCAACGCGCGCTGCCGGTGCGCAGGTGCCGCGAGCGTGAAGCGCAGCCATGCGAGCGTGCCCGCAGGAGCGATCGATTCGAGATCGTGGGCCATGGTGGAACAACGAAGCGAGCCGGACAGGCGACGACGCGTGTCCCGAAAAAGAAAAAGGGGCTCGCGCCCCTTTTTTCGTATGCGGCCCGCGGGCCTACGGCGTTTGCAATATGTCGCCCACGTAGATCGGCTTGACCGCCTTCACCACGAGGCCGTAGGACATCTTTTCGAAGACACGGAAGACGATCACGATGCCGTTTCGCTCATCCGGCAAGCGCAGCTCGCTGCCTTCGAGGACGGCGCCCGCCTTCGCGGTGTCGCCGGTCGTCGCGCTTCCCGGCGAATCGGGCACGACAGGAACGGGCTTCGTGTCGCCCCAGCGGCTCGTCATCGACGACCACCAGCCGGTGGGTTCGACATACGGCTCGCTGCGCAGTTGGCCGGAGGAGCTCACGTAGGCGCCGCGCCGGTAGCTCGCGAGCACATGGCCCACTTCCAGGCCGTCGCGCGCCCCGCGGTTGATCGTGATGATCTGGAACTGGCCCAGCTCGGAGACCCCGTCCTCCACGGACATGATGGTCGCCTTGATGGGCTTGTCGGGGGCGCGCGGCATGTAGCTGGGATACGTCGTTTCGCGTGCCGGCGTGAGGCGATCGCCCCGGTTGATTTCCTGGCGAGCCTTGGTGATTTCGAGGGTCGTGGGATTGCCGAACCGACGCACCCGCGCGTCGCCGACGTACTTCGCTTCGACGCCGAGGACTTCACCGGTATCCGGGTCGACGAGCGTGCGCCCCTGGCGGAAGACCTGCCAATTCACCGGTGCCTGCAATCCGATGCGGTCGGCGTATGCGAGATCGCCCTGACCCACGATGACCCGGCTTTCCTCAGTCGCGACGATCGCAGGTGAGGAATCGAGCGCGCCCGCCTCGACCACCAGCGGCTGAGTGAGGAACGGCCCGATCACGCTTCCGGGGATTGTCGGAATCGCTTCCTGCAGTGCCTCGACACGCACGCGCGGTTCGACTACGACCACGTTGGCTTGGGCCTGGGCTTCGGTGCCCCCACTCGGGCCACCGTCAACTCCACCCGGCCCACCCATGGTCAGGCGGGGTGAGGCGCCGGACGTATCGAGGCGGATCACGTTGCCCGGATAGATCCAGTGGGGGTCCTTGATCTGGTCGCGGTTCGCCTCCCAGATTTGGGGCCACTTCCACGGGTCCTTCAGGAAGCGTCCGGAGATGCCCCACAGGGTATCGCCCTTGACGACGGTGTACTCGTTGGGGGCGTTCGGCTGGAGGTCCGACATCGTCACCTTGGAGCCGTCAGCAGGGGCTCCAGGCGCCCCGGCAGCGGGCGCTTTCTCGGGTGGTGTGGACATTCCATTCGCAAGAATGCCCGCCGGAACCAAACCGGCCACCGTGACAACTAAAGTTATAATTGTCTTTCGCATGGCGGTACTCACTTGTGGATATGGAGCTCGGGACCCATATTCAGAAAAAGGGTTACGCCCCCTTTTTCATGTAGTGCAGTAGATTCTGCACATAATTTCTTCAATTAGCAAGCTTTTATGCCCATTCTCGAGATCCTGCTATACCCCGACGCGCGTCTTAATACTCCCGCCCAGCGCGTGGAAAAAATCGATGCGGCCACCCGAAAGCTCATCGACGACATGACCGAGACCATGTACGCGGCGCCCGGCGTGGGCCTCGCGGCCACCCAGGTCGACGTCCACAAGCAAATCATCGTGATCGACGTGAGCGACGACCGCAGCGACCTGCGTGTCTTCGTGAATCCGGAGATCACGCGGCGTGAGGGTGTGGCGGTGAACCAGGAAGGCTGCCTGTCGCTGCCCGGCATCTACGACAACGTCGAACGCGCGGAGAGCGTGACGGTCACCGCGCTCGACCGCAACGGGTCCCGCTTTACGCTCAACGCGTCGGGGATGTTGGCCGCGTGCATCCAGCACGAGATGGACCACCTCCACGGGAAGATCTTCATCGATTACCTGTCGGAGCTGAAGCAGAACCGCGTCCGGGCGAAGCTCAAGAAACGCCAGCGCAAAGCCGCGTGAGCGGCGCGCCCTTGCGCGTCGCCTTCGCAGGCACACCCCCCTTCGCAGCCGCGGCTCTCGAGGCCATTCGCGCCTCGGGAAACGACGTTGTCCTCGTTCTTACGCAGCCTGATCGACCGGCGGGGCGCGGCATGCGGCTCACCGCCTCCGCGGTTTCCGAAGCTGCGGCGCGAGCCGCGATTCCCGTTCTCAAGCCGGCTTCGCTGCGCGATGAATCGATCCAGCAGGCGCTGCGCACCGCAGACCTCGACGTCATGGTGGTGGCGGCGTATGGCCTGCTGCTTCCCCAGGCCGTGCTCGACATTCCGCCCCGCGGCTGCCTCAACATCCACGCCTCGCTGCTGCCACGTTGGCGTGGCGCGGCGCCGATCCAGCGCGCGATCCTCGCGGGCGACCGCCAGACCGGTGTGAGCATCATGCAGATGGAAGCGGGCCTCGACACGGGCCCGGTCCTCCTCGCTGAGCCCATCGGCATCGATGCCACCTCCACGACCGGAACTCTCACGGACGCGCTCGCAAGGCTGGGCGCGCGGCTGATCGTGTCAGTGTTGAAAGAGCTCGATTCGCTGCCTGCGGTCCCCCAGGATTCAGCTCTCGCGACGCATGCGCCGAAGATCGCGAAGGCCGACGCCGCGATCGACTGGACGCAGCCGAGCGAGTTCATCGAACGCCAGGTACGCGCATTCAACCCGGCTCCAGGAGCGGAGACGCGCCTGGGCTCCGAGGCCGTCAAGATCTGGGAGGCGGTCACGATCGCGCTTTCTGGCAGCGCCGGCGAGATCCTCGTCTGCGACGCTCGAAGCCTTGTCGTGGCGTGTGGGCGCGGTGCCATCGAGTTGCGGCGCGTCCAGCGGGCGGGAGGAAAACCGGTGTCGGGAACCGAGTTGGCCCGGGGGCTTCGGCTCGCGACCGGCAGCCGATTTGGGACCGCAGCCGCTGCAGCCAGCTAAGCAATTGAAATAACTAAGATATTTCAATGCTCATCGCCTGCGACATACTGGAAGTTTCCTATAATTCGTTGTAAACTGTGGCACGGCCGCATCAGTTGTCTCAGAACTACCACACTTCCGACTCCGGGGAGTCGATGAGCCTCGCCTTTTACGTGGGACGCTTTTTACTTGCCGCACGCGCAGCGCTGCGGCACGGTGGCGTTCGCTGGGCGCTGGCCCTCGCTTTCGTTATCGCTGCCCCGGCAGTCCACGCGCAAGGCATCACGCTCAAATCCGCGCGGGTCGAAGCAGTAGAAGAGGGCTGGCAGCTCGACGCGGAATTCGACATCCAGTTCAGCCCCAAGCTCGAGGAAGCCGTGAACCGCGGCGTGCCGCTCTATTTCGTCCTCGACTTCGAGATGACGCGACCGCGCTGGTACTGGTTCGACGAGAAGCCGGTGCACTTCTCGCAGACTTACAAGATCAGCTACACCCCGTTGCTGCGGCAATATCGGCTGTCCGTCGGCAACGTCTACCAGAACTTCACCACCTTCGAGGAAGTCACGCGTGTGCTCTCGAGGTTGCGTGCAGTCGCGATCGCCGACCATAACGCAGTCAAAAAGGATAGTGCTTACCAGGCAAGCGTGCGCTTGCGCCTGGACACGGCCCAGCTGCCCAAGCCCTTCCAGCTGAACGCCATCGCCTCGCGCGATTGGTCGTTGAGCTCGGAATGGCAGCGCTGGTCGCTCTCGCCGTAGATGAAAGCGCTGATTTTCCTGTGCGTGGTCACCGGCGCGGCGCTGGTGTACCTGATGTCGGTCGCCTCGTCGAACAACGAGCTCTTCGCGAAGAACTACCAGCTTCTTCTCTACCTGGGCGTGGGATTCGCCGTGGGGCTCGCAAGCCTCGTGGGTTACCAGCTGTGGTTGCTGCGCCGCAAGCTTCGCGACCGCGTGTTCGGCTCCAAGCTCACGCTTCGGCTGATGCTCGTGTTCGCCCTGATGGCCCTCATCCCCGGCGGCCTGATGTACGCGATTTCGTTCCAGTTCCTGCAGCGATCCATCGAGTCGTGGTTCGACGTGCGCATCGACGAGTCCCTCGAGCGCGGCCTCAAGCTCGCGCGAAACGCCATCGAGAACTCGCTGCGCGACCTGGAGAAGAAGGCCGAATCGATGGCGACTTCGCTCGCCAATTCACAGGCCATCGACGGCGCATCGCTGGAGCGCCTTCGCGAGCAGCACTCGGTCGAGGAAGCCACGCTCATGACCCCGCGCGGGCGCATCATCGCGCAGTCCGGGTCCGAGCCCGTGGCGCTGTTGCCGGACCTGCCCACGCCCGACATGCTGCGGCTCGTGCGCGCGCAACAGAAGATCAGCAAGGTGGAGCAGATCGGCGAGCGCGGCATGTACATGCGCGTGATCGTGCCGGTGAACGTGCTCACCATCGCGGACGACATCCGCATCCTGCAGGTCCTGCAGCGCGTGCCTCCCGCGATCGCCCAGGACGCCGACCTCGTCCAGCAGGGAAAGACCGACTACACCACCCTGTTGGAGGCGCGCGTGGGGCTCAAGCGCATCTTCGGGCTCACTCTCACGCTCGCGCTGTTGTTGACGCTGTTCTCGTCGATGGCGCTTGCCTTCGTGCTCTCGGAGAAGGTCTCCGCGCCGCTTGCCGCCCTCGCCGAGGCCACCCGCGCGATCGCCAAGGGCGACTACTCGAAGGTGAACCCGGTCAAGAGCCGCGACGAGTTCGGCGTGCTGACCCAATCCTTCAACACGATGACGCGGCAGATCGCCGATGCCACCGAGGCGATGGAGCGCAACCAGCAGCAGCTGGAGAATTCCAAGGCGTACCTCGAGAGCATCCTGTCGAACCTCACTTCGGGCGTGCTGACGTTCGATGAGCGCCTGTACGTGAAGACGATGAACGCCGCGGCCAACAAGATCCTCGCGGTCGAGCAGGGCGCATTCCACGGCCTCAAGCTTCCCGACTGGCCACGGCACGTGCAGGCGGTGGCGCCTTTTGCGGAGATCGCGCTGCGGCACTTCGGAGGATCGAGCGACAAGCAGTGGGAAGAGCAGATGGAATACCGGCGCGCCGACGGCCCGAGGACGCTACTCATGCGGGGGACACGATTGGGCACGCGCGGCGAGCCCGGGTACGTGCTCGTGTTCGACGACATCACCCACCTCATCCAGGCGCAGCGCGACGCGGCGTGGGGCGAGGTGGCGCGGCGCCTTGCGCATGAGATCAAGAATCCGCTCACGCCGATCCAGCTGTCGGCCGAGCGCCTGCAGCACAAGCTCCACGACAAGCTTCCCGAAATCGAGGCCGACATCCTCAAGCGCGCGACCGGGACGATCGTGAACCACGTCGCGGCCCTCAAGGGGATGGTTGACGACTTCACCCAGTACGCGCACGCCTCGCGCATGAGCGCGCGCGCCGTGAACCTGAACGAGCTGGTCCGGGAAGTGCTCGTGCTCTACGAGTCGATGGGCGTGGCAATCGAGCCGCGGCTCGCCGACAACGTCCCGCAGATCTACGCCGATCCGTCGATGCTGCGGCAGGTGCTGCACAACCTCTTCCAGAACGCGATCGACGCGCTCACGGGCGTCGACAATCCGCGTATCCTCGTGTCCACGAGCCTCGGCACCGGGGGGGTCCTCCTCACCGTGCGCGACAACGGCACGGGCATCGCGGAGGGAGTGATGGGACGCATTTTCGAGCCGTATGTGACCACCAAGCCGAAGGGAACGGGCCTGGGTCTCGCCATCGTGAAGAAGATCGTCGACGAGCACCACGGGCGCATCCTGGTGGAGAATGTGAAACCCCACGGTGCCAACGTCAGCATCGTCCTGCCCTCCAAGGCCGCGTAACCAGGCGAACCCCGGATGTCCGCGAACCAGATCCTCGTGGTCGACGACGAAGTTGGCATTCGCGAGTTGCTCTTCGAAATCCTGCGCGACGAAGGCTATGGCGTGCGCCTTGCCGAAAACGCGCAGACCGCGCGCTCCGCGCGCAAGGAGATGAGGCCGGACCTCGTCCTGCTCGACATCTGGATGCCGGACACCGACGGCATCACGCTGCTCAAGGAGTGGGCGGGCAGCGGTCTGCTCACGATGCCGGTCGTGATGATGTCCGGGCACGGCACCATCGATTCGGCCGTCGAGGCGACGCGCATCGGCGCGTTCGACTTCCTCGAGAAACCCATCAGCCTGCCAAAGCTGCTCGCCACGGTCGGCAAGGCGCTTGCCGGCGGCCGCGTGCTTCCCAAGACCGGGCTCGCGCTCGTGAACCTGGGGCGCGCGCGCGTGGTCCAGGAGCTGCGCCAGCGCCTCGAGCAGGTCGCGCGCCTGCGCACGCCGGTCCTTTTCCTCGGAGGTGCAGGTTGCGGGTTCGAGCTGTGCGCGCGCCATTTGCACATCCCCAACACGCCGTGGGTCGCGCCCGAGGAGACGGAGTGGCTCGCTTCGAATCCATTCGAGCCGCTGAACGAGGCGCGCGAGGGAACGCTTTTCGTGCCCGAGATCTCGAACCTCACCAAGCCGGAGCAGAAAGGCCTCGCTCTGGTGCTGGGCAAGCTCGACAAGCTCAATGTCCGGCTCATCTGCGCGGCCACCGGCCCGCTCGCGGCGATGGCGGAGGACGGCCGGTTCGACGCGAATCTCTACAACCAGCTATCGGGTCTCACCATCCGGGTGCCTTCGCTCGCCGACCATGCCGAGGACATTCCCGACATCGCGCTCACCATGCTCACGCAACTCGTGGACGCGAACGAGGTTCCGCTGCGCACGCTCACCGTGGGCGCGCTCAACGTGATGCGCAACCTCGATTGGCCGGGCAACCTGCCGGTCCTGCAGAACGTCGTGAAGACACTCGCTCTCACCTCGCTCGGCAACGACATCATGGGTGAAGACGTGAATCGCGTGGCGCGGGAATTCAACCTCGGCCCGCGCGAGCAGACGACCACCGAGGTGGGAGTGTCCCTGGACCTGCCCCTGCGCGACGCGCGCGAGCAGTTCGAGAAGCAGTACTTCCTGCACCACATCCGCCGCGAGGAGGGCAACATGTCGCGTGTCGCCGATCGCGTCGGTCTCGAGCGCACGCACCTCTATCGCAAGCTGAAGCAGCTCGGCATCCGGCCCTCGGGCAAGAGCGAGGACGTCGTCGGCTAGCGGGTCTCCTCGCGCCCCAGGCGCACCGCGGTAAGGCCCGTCTTCACGTTGTTCGGAACCGGCATCACCAGCACGCAATTGTCATACGGGGCGCGCACGGGCTGGTCGCCGTCCCAGGCGATCACGTCGCCGCGGTGCGGCACCACGTCCAGGCCCGTGAAGCTGCGCGCGAACCGGAACGCGGGCGAGTTGGCTATCACCGCCTCGGTCACGCGGATGAGGCGCTGCGGCGCCTGGGCCGGTTCGATCTCTCGCTCTGCGGCTTCGGGTTGCGCGACGCCAAGCGTGCGCAGGAAACGCCATAACGTCTGCCAGGCCACGCGCTCGGAGTTACGTTCCCAGTGCTGGCCGCATTCGACGAGCAATGCGTTCTTCGGGCTGGCCGGGTCGCCGAATCCGCCGTAATCGCGCATGCGTGTGCCATTCGAGTGACCGGTGTCGCTCACGATGTTGCGCGGGACGCCGACGTCGAACGCGAACCGTATGCCCTTCTCGAGCGGACCGCAGATCATCACGGGCGGGCTGGGTTCGAGCATCGAGTGAATGTCCAGGAGGAAGTCCGACGACTCCACGAACGGCCGCAGCGCGCGGGCCCGCCGCAGCTCCACGCTCTGGCGCGGACCGTCCAGCACGTCGCGCGTCCACACGCGATTGAAATCCTCGTCGACGAAACGCGACGCGTACGGGTTCGCCGGATCGAAGCGCCCGAAGGCCTCGATGTTCGCGAAAGCGAGCACGAGCCGCCCGCGCGACGGGCGCGCGCCCATTCGCAGGAGCCGGTCGAGGGCGATGGAGCCGCAGATCTCGTTGCCGTGCGTGAGCGCCATGACCATGACTTGAGGTCCGGGCTGGCCGCTGTCGAGGACGTGGACGAATTCGGTGCCGGATCCCGAGCGCCGGTAGGGCTCGATGTCCGGGGCTTGCAGCTCTACGGCGATGGCCATGTCAGTGTTCGTGCTTGTGGTCGTGGTCGTGGTGGTGGTGCTCATGATCGAGGCCGTGATGGTCATGGCCATGGTGATGCTCGTGATCGTGGTGGTGATGGTGGCCGTGGGCACACTCGTGCGACCGCTCGGCGCAGTACGCGGCCACCCTGGAAACGAGCGCGGCGATGTCGCGCTGGAGCGCCGCGAATCCCGGGGTCTTCAGGCGCGTGCGTTCATCCATGTAGAGCTTGCGGTTCACCTCGATCTGCAGGCTGTGGCGGCCCGCCTGCGGATCCGAGAATGCGCGCACCAGCTCGACGCCCTTGTAAGGGTCGTTCACCTTCACGGAGTAGCCCATCCCCTTCAGCGTCTCGGCAACGAACGCGGTGAAGCCGGGCTCGCATGTGGTGCCGTCGCGATCGCCGAGCACGAAATCGGCGCGCGTCTTTCCCGGCCCCTCTTCGGATACGGTGCCCGAGAGCGCGGACATCGAGTGGCAATTGATGTGCCACACGGCGCCAAAATGGTCGAACGCCTCGTCGAGGGCGTCCTTCACCGCGCGCTGATACGGCTGGTGATAGCTCACGATGCGCTGCTTCACCTCGTCCACGGTCAGCTTGCGCGCATAGATCGGCTCGCCGGTATCGAGCAGGCGCCAGATGAGGCCGATCCCCAGCTGCGTCTTGCGGCTGGGAATCGCCGGGCCCGGCCATGGCGCATCCATGAGGGAGGCGTCGATGTCCAGGAACGACCGGTTGGGATCGATGTAGCTGCGCGGGAAGCGCGCGGCGATCAGAGTCGCGCCGGATACGGGCCCCGAGGCGTAAAGCTCGTCCACGAAGCCGTCCTCGGCCTGGCGCAGCTGCTCGCGCGTCACATGCGCGCGGAAATCGTCCGGATACTCGGTGCCGCTGTGGGGCGAATCGAGCACGAGCGGGACTCGGACGGCGGTGGGCTTGATGAGCGTGAAGGGCGGATTCATGAGCGGGGAACGTCGTTCAGGTGGCAGGCGGAAAGGCGGCCCGGCGCGATCTCGCGCAGGGCCGGGACCTCGGCGCGGCATCGTTCGAAGGCATGCGGGCACCGTGGATGGAAATGACAGCCTGAAGGTGGGGCCAGAGGCGATGGTATCTCGCCCCGGATCGGGACGTAGCTGCGATGACGCGCATCTATCCGGGGCACTTCGTCGATGAGCGCGGCGGTGTACGGATGATTCGGCCGCGCGTAAAGCTCCGCGGTGGGACCGGATTCGACCACGCGGCCCAGGTACATGACGACCACGCGATCCGACACGTGGCGAATCACCCCGAGGTCGTGGCTTATGAACAGGTACGTGAGCTTCAGCTCCTCGCGCAGCTGGATGAAGAGGTTCAGCACCTGCGCCTGGATCGACACATCGAGTGCGGCGACGGCCTCGTCGCACACGAGGAAGCGCGGGCTCACGGCGAGAGCGCGGGCGATGCCGATGCGGCTGCGCTGCCCGCCCGAGAACTGGTGCGGAAAGCGGCGCATGAGCGTCGCATCCATGCCCACCCGCTCGAGCGTCCGGGCAACGAACGCATCGCGCTCGCGCCGCGGGACCAGACCGTGAACCACCGGCGCTTCACCCACGATATCCACGATGCGAAGGCGCGGGTTCAGCGAAGCGAACGGGTCCTGGAAAATCATCTGAACGGCGAGCCGCTCGCCGTGCGACTCGCGGCCCTGGTACTGCGCGTACGGCCGACCGCGCCACAGACGTTCGCCCGCGCTGGGCTCGAGGATGCGGGCAACCAACCGGCCCAGCGTCGACTTGCCGCAACCCGATTCGCCCACGAGTCCCACGACTTCACCTTCGCGCACGGAAAGGCTCACAGCGTCCACCGCGTGAACCGTGCTCTCCCGAAGGTTGGCGCCCAGGCGCCTCGCCACGCGCCCGGCAAGGTCCAGCCGGCGCTCGAATCGCTTCGACACGTTGCGCAGTTCCAGCAGCACGGTGGCGTCGTTCATGCGAGCGGATTCACGCAACGAAGCGTGCGCGCTCCCGAGACATGCGCGGGCGGCGCGGCGCGGCAGCCCTCGACCACACGGGAGCATCGCTCGCGAAACGCGCATGCCTCGCCCAGATGCAGCAAGGAAGGCGTCATGCCCCGGATCTGCGCAAGCGGGCGGCCCGGCGTATTGCGGCTGGGCACGGAGTCGAGGAGCCCGCGCGTGTACGGGTGCATGGGACGATCCAGCACGTCGTCGACCGATCCGGCCTCGACGATGCGTCCGGCGTACATGACGCACACGTCATCGGCGAGGCCCGCGATCACCGACAGGTCGTGCGTGATCCAGAGGAGCGCCGTTCCGCTCTCGCGGCAAAGCCGCTGCATTTCGTGAAGAATCTGGCCCTGGATCGTGACGTCGAGCGCGGTGGTGGGTTCGTCGGCGATGATCAGGTCGGGCTTGTTGACCAGCGCGATCGCGATCGCCACGCGCTGGCGCATGCCTCCCGAAAACTGGTGCGGATACCCTTGCAGGCGCTCGTCGGGCGAGGCGATGCCGACCTGTACGAGAGCTTCACGGCAGCGATCGAGCGCGGTGGCGCGCGTCACGTCGTGATGCGCCCGCACCGTCTCGACCATCTGCGTGTCGATGCGCAGCACCGGATTCAACGTCATCATCGGGTCCTGGAACACCATCGCGATTCGGTTGCCGCGCAGTCGCCGCCATTCGGTCGCGCCGAGCGTGGTGAGCTCCGCGCCATTCAGGCGGATGCGTCCCTCGACGATCCGGCCCGGCGGATCGACCAGCCCCAGGATCGAGTAACCCGTCATCGATTTGCCCGAACCCGATTCACCCACGAGTCCCAGCACACGTCCACGATCCACGGCGAACGTCACGTCATCGACCGCCTTCACCACGCCCGCCTTCGTGAAGAAGTGCGTGCGCAGCCCGTCGACTTCGAGCAGCCGCGTGTTCACCTGCTCAGCCTCGGATTGAGCACGTCGCGCAACTGGTCGGCAACGAGGTTGATGGCCATGATCGACAGCAGCAACGCGAGCCCGGGATAGAAGCTGATCCAGTACTTGCCCGAGAGCAGGTACTGGAATCCGTTGGCGATCAAAAGCCCCAGGGACGGCTCGGTGATCGGCAGGCCCAGGCCCAGGAACGAAAGCGTCGACTCCAGCAGGATCGCGTGCGCGACCTGAACGGTGGCGACGACGATGAGCGGCGGCAGGCAATTGGGCAGCAGGTGCCGGAAGACGATTCGCGCGCGAGAAAGGGCCAGCACGTGCGCGGCCTCGATGTATTCCTTCTGCCGCTCGACCAGGGCCGACGATCTTACGGTGCGCGCGTAGTACGCCCACTGCACGGTGACCAGCGCGGCGATGATCTTGTCGATACCCTGGCCCAGCACCGCGAGCAGGATGAGGGCGATCAGGATCGCGGGAAACGAAAGCTGGATGTCGGCGATGCGCATGATGAGCGCGTCCACCCAGCCGCCGAAATACGCGGCCGCGAGTCCCATCGCAAGGCCGATCGCAAGCGCGATGACTGTGCTCGAGGCACCTACGGCGAGCGAGATGCGCAGCCCGTAGAAGATTCCCGAGAGCATGTCGCGGCCTTGGTCGTCGGTGCCCAGCCAATAGGTCCTGTCCGTGGACGAGGAGCGCTCGCCCGGAGGCAGCTTCGAATCGAGGACGTCGAGCTGCGCGAGGTCGTACGGATTCTGCGGCGAGATGATCGGTGCCGTGATGGCCGCGATGACGATGACCACGAGTGTCGCGAGGCCCGCGAGCGCCAGCCTGCTTTCAGCGAATTCCGCCGCGAACCGCCGCCACGGCGACGCCACGCGCGGTGCTGTGGCTTCGGCGGACGGGATGTCGGTGGCGATGCGCACGGAATCAATGCGCCGCGGCGGCCTGGCCGAGGCGAACGCGCGGGTCGAGCAGCGAGTAGAGGATGTCGACCACGAAATTGATCACGATGAAGATCGTCACGATGACCAGCAGGTAGGCGACGACCACGGGCCGATCGAGCTGGTTGATCGAGTCGATGAGAAGCTTGCCGCTGCCCGGCCATGCGAAGATCGACTCGGTCACCACGGCGAATGCGATCACCGATCCCAGCTCGAGGCCGATCACAGTCACGATGGGAATGAGGATGTTCTTCAGGACGTGCACGCCGATAACGCGCCGCGCGGGCAGGCCCTTCGCGCGCGCGAACTTCACGTAGTCCTGGAGCAACGCCTCGCGGGTCCCCGCACGGGTGAGGCGCACGAGCAGCGAAAGCTTGAACACGGCGAGGTTCACCGCCGGCATGGCGAGGTGCTTGAGGCCGTCGATCGTGAGGAAGCTCACCGGCACTCCGAAGAGCAGCGTGGTCTCGCCGCGGCCGTTGGGCGGCAGCCAGCCGAGTTGCACCGAGAACACCATGATCAGCACAAGGGCCACCCAGAACGTTGGCAGGCTGAAGCCGAGGATGGAACCGGCCATGATCGCGCGGCCGATGGGCGAATCGGGCTTCAGGCCCGCGAGGAGCCCGAGCGGGATTCCGAGGACGACCGCGATCACCATCGCCGCGCCCGCAAGCTCCAGCGTGGCCGGAAGCCGGTCGAAGATGAGCTGGATCGCGGGAACGTTGAAGACGAAGGAGCGACCGAGGTCGCCGCGCACGGCGCCCGCCAGGAACGAAATGAATTGCTCCGCGAAAGGTTTGTCCAGGCCAAGCGCCGCAGTGGCGCGAGCGCGCTCCGCCGTGTCCGCCTGGGGATTTACCAGGAGCTCGATCGGATCGCCGATCGCGTATACGCCGACGAACACGATGAACGCCATCACCACGAGCACGAAAGCGCTCTGGCCGAGACGGCGGATCGTGAACGCCAGCATGGGAGGCTACTTCGCGGGTTTCAGGTCCATCGCCAGCGTGTACTGGTCCGTCCGCGGCGTGTACCTGTATCCCTTCGCGGTCGCCCACGTGCTCACTTCGAAGTGGATCGGGATGAGCCCCGTGTCGTTCATCACGGTCTCCGCGGCCTGCTGCAGCATCCCTTCGCGCTTCGTGTCGTCCATGGTGAAGAGCGCGTCGGCGAGCTGCTTGTCGAAGGCGGGATTCGAATAGCGCCCGCGATTGTTCACACCCATCCCCTTGTCCAGATCGCGGGTCGCGAGCAGCGAGCGCATCGCCGAGCCCTGCTCGCCCGATTCGGTGCCCCAGCCGAGCAGCATGTAGCCGAAGTCACCCGCGGTGGCCTTGTTGAAGTACACCGCCGAGGGCAACGTTTCCACCTTCGCCTGGATGCCGACGCGGGAATAGAACTGCGCGATCGCCTGCGCGATCTTGTCGTCGTTGATGTAGCGGTTGTTGGGACCGTGGATCGTG
>WNFL01223742.1_pt3 | contig 20925 bp, 16 predicted proteins | sample 5400361 | NCBI WGS metagenome assembly WNFL01 (sample SAMN13153351, study PRJNA577476) | soil metagenome | isolation source: 40 cm soil on Douglas fir-dominated hillslope | place: USA:California | collected 2013-09-17
CGCGGGCTCCAGGGTCCGCAGGGCACCGCCGGGCCGCAGGGACCTACCGGTGCCGTGGGTCCAGTGGGCGAGATGGGACCCGCAGGATCCGCCGGGCCGCAGGGCGCCTCAGGTCCCCAGGGCGCAGGCGGTCCGCAAGGGCCGTCGGGGCTCCAGGGGTTCACGGGCCCGGCAGGCCCGGCAGGGCCCACGGGACCGACGGGAGCGACCGGCACGACCGGAGCAGCCGGCGCCACCGGTCCGGCCGGTCCGAAGGGGGACCAAGGGACCCGAGGCGATCAGGGTGCGATGGGGCCGCCTGGTCAACTCTTCGTAGCGCCCGGCACCACGACAACGCTCGTGGCCGGCTCGGTCGCGACCGCCTCGACGGACGGCACGCGCCTCGTCACAGGGACCACCAACCTGTGCACCGCCCCGAGGGCGACCGGCTGCTTCGTCGCGGCAGGGCCCTTCGTGCTCACCGACGCGCGCGCGGTAGATCGAGCCAATTACACCTGGTTCTTCACGCTGCCTCTAACAACGGATTGCAGCACGGTGACCTGCAACCCCGGTGCGTTCGGCCCCGCAGGCCCGGACCTCGAATTGTTGGTCTCCGTGAGCGCGTTCAAGCCGACCTCCACGACCGCATGGGAATTCCCCAGTCACCTGACCGGCGGACGCTATTTCGTACCGGCCGAGCGCCGTCTGTGCGTCTGCGCAACCGTCGCGGGCTTTGGTGGGGAATTGTGGCGCGCCTCCTGGGCGGGATTCGTCCCCTACCAGTAGCCGCGCCGTCTCACGCCTCCAGCCAAGGCTCCGAGGCGCGGAGCGCCGCCAGGATGGCGCGGGTCGCCGGGGATCTATTCAGTGTATAGAAGTGGATCCCGGGCGCGCCCTGGCGGAGCAGGTCCGCGCACTGCAGGGTGGCGTGGGCGACTCCCAGCTGCAGCGCGCCTTCCGGATCGTCCTTGCGGACCTTCATCGCGGCGGCGAGCTTCGCCGGCACATGCGCGCCGCACATGGCGGTGAAGCGCTGCACCTGCTCCACGTTGGTGATGGGCATGATGCCCGGGATGATCGGGACGTCGATCCCGGCGGCGCGGGCGCGGCCCACGAAATCGAAATAGCAGCGGTTGTCGAAGAAGAGCTGGGTGATGAGGAACTGCGCGCCGGCGTCCACCTTCTTCTTGCAGTTGCGCAGGTCGGCCTGCAGGTCGCGCGTCTCGACGTGCCCTTCGGGGTAGCAGGCGCCCCCGACGCAGAGCGGCCGGCCCTTCGCCTCGGACACCTCGCGGACCAGCTGGACCAGCTCGCTCGCGTACCGCAGGCCGCCTTCGGTGGGCACGAAGGTGGGCTGGCCCCGCGGGGGATCTCCGCGGAGAGCGAGCACGTTGTCGATCCCCTCGGCCATCACCGACTGGACGGCCGCCTTCAGCTCCTCGCGCGTCGCGCCGGCGCAGGTGACGTGCGCCATCGCCTCGATCTCCAGCTCCCGCTTGATGCGGGTGACCATCTCCAGCGTGCGCCCGCGGGTCGAGCCTCCCGCGCCCCAGGTGACGCTGACGAACGCCGGCGCCAGCGGATGGAGCTGGCGGACCGTCTCGAAGAGCGCCTGCACTCCCGCGTCGGTCTTGGGAGGGAAGAACTCGAAGGAGAACACCGGCTCGCCGCGTTCGCCGGCGAAGCGCAGCAGGTCGCAGATCCTCAAGGAGCCCCTCCCTTCGCGGCCAGCGGGGTGCCGCACGGCTCCTTGCAACTGGACAGCGTGAAGGAGTCCAGCACCCGGCCGGCGATGTCCTTCGCCTTGCCGGACACATGGCAGCCGCACACCTCCAGGGTGACGAAGGAGAGCGCCTTGTGGGCGGCCTCCACCGTCGGGAAGGTGGGGTCGGGGTCCTCCAGCGGAGCCCCGCCGCCGCCGATCACCAGGTAGCGCAGCCCGTCGACCTCGCCCCGCTCGTAGAAGTTCTCGTGCCCGGCGAACACGGCCTGGATGGGATGCCTGCGCGCGGCGGCCTGGATGGCGAGCCGGACGCGCTCGCTGCCGCCGTGCCCGGGACGCACGTGCAAAGGATGCGCGAACGGGCCCTGGTGCACCAGCACCCAGACGTGCTTGTCGGCCGGCACGCCGCGCACGTCCTCCTCCACCCAGGCGAGCTGGGCGTCGGAGACGGCGCCGGAATGTGGATCGGCGCCGGCCGCGATTTCGAACGAGTCGAGCACGACGAGGTGCAGGGGCCCGTAGTCGAGAGAGCGGTAGGCCGGACGGGACGGCTGCTTGAACCAGCGGCCGTAGGCCACGCCGTTGTCGGTGATCTCGTGATTGCCCACCGTGGGCACCAAGGGCGTACGCAGCAGCAGATCGGCCTCGTCGGCGAACCAGCGGACCCACAGCTGGTCGTCCGCCGCGTTGACCACCATGTTGCCCGTGTGCAGCGCGAGGTGCGCCCCTTCCGCCGCCACAGCGCGCGCGACCAAGGCATGGTCGCCTCCATTGGTCCGGTTGGCCCCAGAGATCACCACCCGGAACGGCGAGTGTGGCGCCGGGGCAGTCCGGAAGGTTCCCGCGACGGGCGGTGAGGCCTCGATGCGATAGCGCACCTCGGCGTCGTGGGGCAGCGAGCGCAGGGTCACTCGATGGTCGGTGCGGGCCGTATCTTCCTGGGCCAGGCGGTCCTCCAGGTACCAGACGCGGCCCTTGACCGGTTCGGCGGTGGTCCAGGCGACGGTCATCTGGCCCGGGTCTGGATCGAGGAGCCACGGGCCCATCGCCACCTGGGGCGGGGACACGGAGCGCCGGTCCCTCGCCCCGAAGAGCGCGGGAACGGAGTCGCAGCCGCACAGGGCCAGGCACAGCGCAGCCGCGACGGAACGCATGGGTGGACGATACCCGGGGAAGCGCCGGACCGGCCAGTGAAAGTCCGCTTGGACCACGGCGGCACCCCGCCGGCGGCGGCCGGAATCCTTCGCTAGAGCCGCACCGTGCCGGCGTGTCGGACCCCCGTGGTAGGAGGAACCGATGCGCAGGGTTGCCCAGCTCAGCTTCGACGACGCGCGGCGGAAGGCGCCGATCGGGCCTGCGCTCACCGTCCTGCCCGACGCCGCCCGGGTCGAAGAGCACCTCGTCCGGCGGGCAGCCCCGTTCGTCGCGGGCCCGGTGGCGTGCACACTCTTCCAGTTGGAGCGCGAGCTGGTCCGGAAGGCCCGGGCCGACGGCGCCTGCCCCAGGGTCGCCTCGCCGGAGGCGCTGGCGCTGCTCTTCCGCGACGTTTGCCGGGAGGAGACGCCGCGCGAGGGCCCGTTCTGGGGTATCCGCGATCAGCCGGGTTTCGCGCGCGCGGCGCAAGATCTGATGTCGGCGCTGGCCCAGGGACTGATCGAACCGGCCGAGTTGCTGCGGTTGCCGCTCCCGGACGCTGCTCAGGAGCGCATCGCGCCGCTCGCGACCCTCCTGGTCCGCGCGCAAAAGGCCCTCGACCGCCGCGGGCTCGCCGACCCCAATCGCGCGCTGCGCCTCGCCGTCGACGCCCTGGCCGGAGGAGGTGACCTTCCGTCCCTGGTGCGCAATGCACCGGAGCTCACCTTCGAGGCCATCCTCGATTGGACTCCGCTGCGCGTGCGAATGGTCGCGTCGCTGGCAGCGCGGACGCGGGTCCGCGTGCGGCTGCCTTGGTCCGCCCAGCCCGACTTGCGCGAAGCCGTCGAGCCCGCGCTGCGCGCGTTCGAATCCCTGGGCGGCGCCCAGGCGGCCCCCGAGCTCGAGCTGTTCGATCCGGCCGACAGCTCGCCCCTTTCGGGCTTCTTGCACGCGCTGTTCGGCGGAGCAGCGCCGGCCCGCGGCGCGAACGTCACCCTGCGGGCCTGCGCCTCGCCGGCGGCGCAGGCCCGCGAGGTGGCGCGGACCTGCGCCGACCTCCTCGCCGCCGGGACGCCGCCCGATTCGATCGCGGTCGCCGCGCGGAGCCTCGCCGGCGGGGTGGCCGAAGAGCTTGCCGCGGCGCTCGACCGCCTCGGCATCCCCTGGCGCGAGCGGCGCGGCCGGCCCGCGCTGCCGGCGCCGCCCGTCCAGCTCGCGCTGCGCATCCTCGGCCTTCTCGAGCGGCATTTCCCGCGCGAGGAGCTGGAGCAGATCCTCAGCTCGCGGCTCCTGTGGCTGCCCGATCGCGGTCGTCCCCTTCCTCCGCAGGCGGCGCTTCGCCGGCTGCGCGAGGCGCACGTGCGGGACGACGCGCTCGACGGCGGATACGCAGAGCGGCTCCGCGCGCTGGCCGCCCGTCTGCAGGCGCGGGCCAGGTCGCGCGCGAGCGAGGCGACGGATCCGGCCGCCGCCGCGTCCACTTTGGAGGACGCCTCCCGAGCCGCCGCCGACGTGGGCGAGGTGGCCGCGCGCATCCAGTCCATCCTCGATGACGTCCGATCCCTGCCCGAGCGCGCCACGGTGCGCGCCCACGGCGACGCGCTGCTGGCGCTCCTCGACCGCTGGGGGATGCCCCGCAGGCTCCGCCGCGGCGAGCACGAGCCCGGCAGCGAGGAGCCTGGGCCCTTCAGCCGGGCGGCGGCGGCCGCGCTTGCGCGCGATCAGGCGGCGTTGCGCGCCCTGGAAGACGCGTGCCGTACCCTGGCCGCAGGGGCTGCCGAGCTCGGCGACGGCGATCGCGCATTCTCCCGCGCCGAGTGGGTGCAGGCGCTCACCTCGGTGCTCGCGGCGGCATCGCTGCCCGCGGGAGGAGCCCGCGGGGGTGCGGTGCAGCTCGCCGAGCTGCGCGAGCTGGCAGGGCGGAAGTTCGATCACGTCCTGGTGGTGGGGCTGGTCGACGGAGAGCTGCCCGCCACTCCCGCCGTCGATCCGCTGCTGTCCGATGACGATCGGCGCGCGGTCAACCGGGCGGCCGGCCGCGGCGTCTTCCGCGCACCGGCCGCCGAGGGCGAGGCGGTGCTCCTCCCGCCCCGCCAATCCGAGGAACCGCTGCTCTTCCAGCTCGGCCTGTGCGCCGCTGGCCGGAGCGCGTGGCTCTTCTGGCCGCGCGCCGACGCCCGGGGCCGCCCGGCGCTGCGGTCTCCTTTCGTCGACGAGGTGGTCCGGGCGCTGGGGCTCTCTCCCGAGGAGGATCGCGCTTGTGCCGCGCCGCTCTCCCCGGTGCCAGGCTTGGACGCCTGCCGTTCCACGGGCGATCTGCTCGCGCGGGCGGCGCTGGAGGCCTTCGCCGACCCCGCGTGGCGAGTCTCCGCTCCGCTGCCCCGTGGCGAGGCATGGGCGCTGACCGCGGCAGTGGCCGGATCGCCATTGGGCGCGCGCCTGTCCCGCATCGCTCGCGCGGCGGCGGCAGAGCGCGAACGGCTGCGGGCGTTCGTGGGGGAGGTTGCGCCCGGCCGCTTCTCCGGAAAGCTGTCCGGGGCGGCGCTCGAGGCGGTCGGGGAGAAAGTGCGCTTCGGGCCCGAGGCCCCGCTCTCGGCCCACCAGCTCGAGGAGCACGCCACCTGCGGCTTCCGCACGCTCGCGCACAAGCTTCTCGGGGTCGAGCAGGAGGAGCCCGGCGAAGACGATCTGGCGGCGCGCGAGCGCGGCTCGCTCCTGCACCGCTGCCTGGATGCGTTCTTCCGCAGGCTCGACGAGGAGGGCCGCCTGCCCTTGCGCGGCGACCCGAGCGAGCTGGAGACGCTCACCGAGGTCGCCGCGGAGGAGATGGAAGCGTTCGCCGCCGAGGAGCACGTCGGGCGGCGGGCGCTCTGGGAGCTGCGGCGGGGCGAGCTCTCGCGCACGCTCCAGGACATCGTCGAGTCGGAGACCCAGCCCGGCGGGCGTCCGATCGAGTTCGAGCGGAGGTTCGGGTACCCGGGCTCCTGGGAGGCGCTGCGCATCCCCGACCCGTCCGGCCGGGAGATCGCCTTCGTCCGCGGCGCCGTCGACCGCATCGACCGCAACGCGAGCGGATCGCTGCTGGTCATCGACTACAAGTCGAGCAGCAAGCAGACGCTCTCGCGCAAGCTCCAGCCGGCCACGCTCTTCGCGCCCGAGTTCCAGCTCGCGCTGTACGCCGCCATGCTCCGCCAGCGGGAGCCATCGACCGACGTCGATGCCGCCTACATCAGCCTGCGCGACGCGGAGCGATCGGCCGGGTTGCGCGACGCGCTCGCCGGCGCGGTCGATTTCGGCGCCCTGCTCGAGATGGACCCGGCCCGACGGGCCGAGCTCCGCCGGCTTCCCGGCCCGCCGGCCAACCTCGCCGATCAGGTGTGGTCTCGGGTGGCCAGGATGCGCCAGGGCCTTTTCCCGGTGCAGCCGCTCAGCTGCGACTTCTGCGAGCTGAAACCAGCCTGCCGCATCGTCGCCCTGCCCGTCGATCCGGAAGAGAACGGCGGGACCGCGGGCACGGTCCCGACCGCCGCCGAGGTGCCGCATGGCTGAGCTGCGGCCCCTCTTCGCCCTCGCCGAGAGCGCCGTGGTGCAAGCGGGCGCCGGGACCGGGAAGACGCACAACCTGGTGACGCTCTGCCTGCACTTGCTCGGCGGAGCCGGCCGCGCAGAGCCGCTTCCCGCGGCTCGCTTGTGGGCGGTCACCTTCACGGAGAAGGCGGCCGCCGAGCTGAAGGGGCGCATCCGCGAGCGCGTCGACGCCTTGGCAGAGTGCCCGCCCGAGCAGGTTGCGCGCATCGAGCCCGAGCTGGCCGGATCGGGTGCGCCGGCGGCGGCGCTCTGGCGGCGGGTGCGGCGGGACCTGGGCGCCGCGCAGATCGGCACCATCCACGGCCTGTGCGGGCAGATCCTGCGGCGGCATGCTGCGGCCGCCGGCCTCGACCCGGACTTCACCGTGCTCGACGAGGTCGAGGCGCGGCAGCTGCGCGCGGACGCTTGCCTCGCTGCCGCGCTGGAAGCGCTGGAAGGACAAGGCCCGCTGCGCGACGCCGCCCGCCGGCTCTGCGCGGAGCTCGGCTTCCGCGGCGCCGGCCGATTCGGCCGCGGGCTCGCGGACGAGCTGTCCTTCCTGCTCGCCGCGTTGGGCGAGAGCGGGCGTCAAGTCTCGGAGGTGGTCGACTCCACTCCGGCCTTGCACGCCGGGAACGCCGTCGCCGCGGAAGGCGAGGCGAGGCGCGCGTTCGCCACCGCGCTCGACGATCTCGAGGCCGAGCTGCGCGCCGCCCGGATGCGCCGTGCGCCGAGCCCCACGGCGATCAAGGCGCTCTCCGGCATCGAGGAGTATCGCGCGCGCGGCTCGGCCGCGATGGCCGCGGCTCCTCCGGGAGAGCTGCTGCAGGCGTGGAGGCACATCCGCGCTCTGCGCGGCGCACTGCCGCGCTCGTTGGGGGGACGGCCCGGCGAGCTGATGCGCGCTGCCCGCGAGACGCTGGAGACGCTGCTCGAGGCCGACGCGCAGGTGCGCTCCGCCCGGCTGTCCCGCGAGCTCGCGCTCATCGCCGGCGAGGCGCAGCGCCGGTATCGCGCGGAAAAGTCCCGCGCGTCGGCGGTCGACTTCGACGATCTGACGCGGCTGACCCGCGATCTCCTCGCGCGGGACCTTCCCGTCCGCCGGCTGGAGAAGGCGCGGCTCGGCGTGCTGCTGGTCGACGAGTTCCAGGACACCAGCGGGGCGCAGCTGGAGCTGTTCGGGTGGCTGGTCGAGGACGGCGAAGGGACGGCGCCGGCCGGCTCCGGCCTCCCCGGTGCGAGGCCGGTGGCGCGCGGCAAGCTGGTGGTGGTCGGGGACCGCAAGCAGTCGATCTACGAGTTCCGCGGGGCCGACGTCGCCGGGGCGCAGGCATTCGCTGCGCGCGCCTTGCAGGACGGAGCGCAGCGCTTCGTGCTGCGCACCTCGCGAAGGTCCCTGCCCGCGCTGGTGGAGTTCGCAAACCGCCTCTTCCGCACCGCGCTCGCCGCCGCCGAGCGGCCGTTCGACACGCCCTTCGGCGACGAGGACGCCCTGGCCGCGCACCGCGCGGGACCCAGCACGGGCCCCTGCGCCGAGCTGCTCGACGTGCTCGGATCCGGGGTCGAAGCCGAGGCCGAGGTGGTCAGCCGCCGCATCGCGCTGCTCCTTTCACCGGGCGCTCCGGAACGAATCCAGGAGGAAGACGGCCAGCGGCCGGTACAGGGTGGCGACATCGCCATCCTGCTGCGCCGCTTCACCAACGTCGACGTGTTCCGTCGCGCGCTCCTCAAGCGGCGCATTCCGCACCTCGTCTTCAAGGGACGCGGCTTCTACCAGGCCCGCGAGGTGATGGACCTGACCCAGCTGCTCGCGCTGGCGGCCGACCCCGACGACGACCTGGCGCTGCTCTCCGTGCTGCGCTCGCCGCTCGGGCCGGTATCCGACGAGGGCCTGGTGCTCCTCGCGCAGGCCGGCAGGCGTGGTCTCAGGCTCCGAGTGGCCCGCGAGCCGGCCGCGCGGGCATCGCTTCTCCCCGACGACGCCGAGGCGCTCGAGCGCGTCCTCGCGCTCGTCTCGCCGATGCAGCGCGAATGCGACCGGCTGGGGCCCGCCGCGCTCCTCGAGGCGGCGCTCGCAGAAAGCGACTTCCTCGCCGCCATCGCCGGCGGCCTCTACGGGGAGCAGGCGGCGGCCAACGTGGAGAAGCTGGTCGGTTTCGCGCGCCAGCACGAGCTGCACGGGGGCAACGCGCGCAGCTTCGTCGCCCAGGTGAGGAGGCTGGCCGACGACGACGTCGGCGAGGCCGATGCGGGCGTGGTCGAGGAGAGCGATCCGCACGCGGTACGGCTACTCACGGTTCACGCGGCGAAAGGCCTCGAGTTTCCCGTGGTGGTGGTCCCGGAGTGCGCCGCGCAGCCCCGCGCCGGAACCGAGGGCGTCCTGCTCGATCGCGATCTGGGCCTCGGGCTCAAAGTGCGCGGAGCGGGCTGGAAGCGGTGGGGCACGCACGGGCTGCGCATCCGCGACCTGCGCAAGGAGCGCGAGGCCGCGCAGGGCCGTCGGCTGTTCTACGTCGCGGCCACCCGGGCGCGGGACCTGCTCGTCTTGTCCGGGAGAGCGGCGCCGCGGGTCGAGACCTGGCGGCAGTGGATCGACCGGGCCTTGCCTTCGTGCACGGGCCTGGTCCGCGTCCTGCCCGATGGAGCGACGGGACAGACGGAGCCGGCAACCGTCGGCGGCACGGCCCTGGTCGAGAGCGACCCGGCGCTCGCGGAAGCGGTCGCGCGAGCCGCGCTTCCCGCCGTCGCCGGTCCGCAGCAGGCGGCAGCGGTCGAGCGCGCGCGCGAGCTGGTCGAGCGCGCCGGCCGTCGCGGCGGAGAGCAGTCGCAGGGCACGGTGCTGGCGCCGGTCACCCAGCTCGCCGACGCGAGCGCGTGCGCGCGGCGGTACCAGCTGCTGCACGAGCTGGGGCTCGAGGAGAGGCCGCGCGGCGCCGGGGAGTCGGGCACCGGCGGCGCGGCCGAGCGGGGCACGCTGGCGCACCGCCTCCTCGAGCTCGCCTCGCTCGACTTGCCCGACGGGCGCGCACGGCGCGAGGAGTTGCGGCAGGTCGCCGAGCTGGAAGGCGAGGATCCCGATTCGCCCGAGGTCGCCGAGGTGATCGACGCGGTGGCGGCCTTCCTGAAAACGGGCCTCGCCCGGCGGATGGCCGACGCGGGTTCGCGGAAGCTCCACCGCGAGCTGCCGTTTGCCCTGCGGGTCGAGCCGCGGGAGGGCGATCCGGCCGGTCCCGGCCTGGTGGTCCGCGGCCAGCTCGATGCGCTGCTGCTCGATTCCGACCAGGCGACCGTGGTGGACTACAAGCTGTCGCGCGCCGCTCCGCCCGGGCGGTATCGGTTCCAGCTCGACGCGTACGCTCTGGCGGCGCGGGAGCTGACCGGATCCACCCTTCCCGTCCGCAGCGGACTCGTCTTCCTGCGCTCTCCCGGATCTCCCTTCGCTCCCCGGGAGGCGCCGGGGCCGGCGGAGCTGGAATCGATCCGCCGGCGCCTCCTGGAAGCCGCAGGCACCGTCGCTTCCGGGCGGCGGACGGGGGTGTGGCCCAGGACGGAGCCGGCCCGCTGCCGCGAGCTGGAGTGCGGCTTCATCCATCGGTGCCATCCGGAGGAGGTGGTGCCGGCCGGCTGACAGCGCCTCGTCAGTGCGCCCGGAACAGCCCGAACCAGGCAGCGAGAGCGATCGCAGCCAGCACCAGTCCCGCGGCGAGCAGCGCGATCGGGTCGAGACCGGACTCGGCCAGCGGGCGGGAGGTGCCGCCGCCGGGTACGCCAGACGAGCGGCCCGCGGAGCCGGGCGCGGCCTGCGCCTGCCCCGGAGAGCCGGGCGTCGCCTGTGGACGCGCCGGAGCACCCGGCGCGCGCGGAGGAGGTGCGGCCGCTTGCCCGCCTGTTCCGCCGCCGGTCCGTGGACGTGCTTTCGCCACGGATGGGACAGTACACCACCGGGCACTGGTGGGCAGCCGCCGGTATAACAAGGGATCGATGCCCGGAACCTCCGAGCTGATCGACTTCCGCCGAGCTTTCGTCTGGCTGCTCTGCGGAATGCTGCTGCCCAGCGTGGCGCTGATCGCCTTTGGCGTGGTCGCGGTGGTCAACGAGCGCGTGGCGGTCGAGAAACGGCTGGAGACGGAGTACGGCGCCCGCCTGCGGGCGCTGGACGCGGACGTGCGGGCGCGGCTGCAGCTCGCCGCCGGCACAGCGGCGACCGAGGCGCTGGCGAGGACGGGCGCGCGATCGGCTCCGTGGGGAGCACGTCGACAATCGCCGACGCGGGACCCGGCGACCACCCGCCCGACCGGGGCAGGACGGCGCGGCGGGGCCAGTGGCGCGGGCGGCGACGCGCAGCCGTGCTCTTGAGCATCGCTCCGGCGCAGGAGCAGGGCGCCGACCCCGTCTTCGCCGAGGCCATCCGGAGGGCGCAGGCATTGGCGCCCGGCGGGCACATGCTCGTGGGGAGCGACGCGGGCGGAGATCGCCACCTCTTCGCGCTGGTGCGAGTCCCGGGGCCGCCGGCTTCCAGCGTCGTCGCGGCGCAGCTCGACCTGGTGGGCCTCACGGCCGAGGTGCCCCGGCTGGCGGCGGCGCGGTTCCCCCGCGAGTTCGCCGCGTTCCGTCTGCTCCCGCCCGCGGAGCGCGGCGGCGCCACCATCGCCACCCTGCGCCGCCTGCTCAACGAGGTCGCGCCGCCCGACCGCACCACCGTGGTCGCTCGCCTCCCGCTGCAGGCGCCGCTGGACGGGTTCACCCTGGCGGCGGAGATCTCCGGCGACGACCCCGCCGCGAGCCTCGCCTTCCGCAACCGCACCTGGTACATCGCGCTGCTCGCCCTGCTCTACACCGGGATCGGCGTGGGCTTCGGCCTCACCATCCGGGAGATGCGCCGCGCCTACAAGCTGTCGCGCCTGAAGACCGATTTCGTCGCCAACATCTCGCATGAGCTGCGCACGCCGCTGACCAGCGTGCGGCTCTTCGCCGAGACGCTCAAGCAGGGACGCGCGCAGGGCCCCCGCGAGGTGCAGGAATGCCTCGATCTGCTCACCAAGGAGACGCAGCGCCTGTCCAGCCTGGTGGAGAAGCTGCTCGACTGGTCCCGCCTGGAGAGCGGCCGCAAGCTCCTGCGCCGCGAGCCCACCGAAGTGCCGGCCCTCCTGGCCCACGTCGCCGACGTCTTCAAGGCCCAGCAGCTGGGCGCCACGTACCAGACGCACATCGACCCTGACCTGCCCAAGGTGTCCCTCGATCGCGACGCCATGGCCCAGGTGGTGCTGAACCTCCTCCACAACGCGGTCAAGTTCACCGGCCCCGACAAGCAGATCCGGCTGAGCGCGCGCCGCAGGGACGGCGGCGTCGCCATCGAGGTGGAGGACAACGGCATCGGCGTGCGGGAGAAGGACCGCAAGCGCATCTTCGAGCGCTTCTACCGCGCCGACGACCTGCTCTCCCGCCGCACCGAGGGCACCGGGTTGGGGCTCTCCATCGCCAAGCGCCTCGTCGAGGCGCACGGCGGCCGCATCGACGTCGAGTCCCGCCTCGGCACCGGTTCGGTCTTCCGCGTCCAGCTCCCCGCCTCGGCGTAAGCCCGCGTCCGATGCAGCCGCGAAATGACGCACCGCGTCCCGCCCCGGGGCGGGACGCGTTGCGTCATGATCCTATCCTTCTGCTTTTTCGCGCGCGTGCGCACTCTGGTCGCGCGCGGAACGTCTTGTCGAGCGCTTGGTGTCCCGCTCCGCGTCCGTCTGAGCGCGTGGTTCACCCGGTTGAGCTCACTGTCTGGTTTGGAACACTTTCGGCGGAGATGCCCGGTCCAGCTGCGGGCGATGCTGCGGTCAAACGCAGCGACGGTGCCCTTCCCTTGCACGCGAGCGGAATCTCTTCCGCCGGTGCGGTCTACCCTCCTTGAAGAGCAATGGAGACCCCAGGTCGCGCGTCCTCGGACCGGGAGTGGACACCTGGTGCTCGACCGCATTGCCGACCCTTTCACACCGGGAAAGTTGTGCGCTCCCTTCCCTCTGCGTGGCGCATCCCGCAGACGCCCGGATGCGCGATCTGGCGTCCCCGTGGGCGCCGTCGCGGCTGCGAGAACAATGCTGCGGCCGTTTCGATGTGCGGTAGAAACCGGGCGTGGCCCGCGTGCTGGTCATCGAGGACGATCGCGCCATCGCGCTCGGGCTGCGCCTGAACCTGCGCCGGGAGGGGCACGAGGTGGTCTTGATCCACGACGGCGAGGTGGGTCTCGCCGAGGCGCAGAAGCCGGACGTGGACCTGGTCCTGCTCGACGTGATGCTCCCCGGCCGGAACGGGTACGAGCTGCTCAAGGAGCTCCGGCGGCGCGCGGTGCAGACGCCGGTCCTGATGCTCACCGCCAAGGGGATGGAGGGGGACAAGATCCTGGGCCTCAAGCTGGGCGCCGACGACTACCTCGCCAAACCCTTCGGCCTGGGCGAGCTGCTCGCGCGCGTGGAGGCGCTCTTGCGCCGCCGGCCGCCCCGCGACGACCGCGCCGCCGACCGCATCAAGTTCGGCGAGATCGAGGCGGACCTCGGCGCGCAGACGGTGGCGCGCAACGGAGCGCCGGTCGAGGTGACCCCGCAGGAGTTCAAGGTGCTGCGGCTCTTCCTCCAGTCCGGCGGCCGGGCGCTGAGCCGCGACGACATCCTCGCCCGCTGCTGGGGCGCGGAGTACGAGGGGACGCCGCGCACGGTCGACAACTTCGTCCGATCGCTGCGGGTCAAGCTGGAGCGCGATCCGGAGCAGCCGCGCCATTTCCTGACCGTGCGCGGCCACGGGTACCGCTTCGAAAGGTGAGCTGCCGTCAATGCGTATACTGAATACCGATCTGCCGGGCGTCCTCCTCGTCGACCCGGACCTGTTCCGCGACCCGCGCGGCTACTTCCTGGAGACCTTCCACGAGCGCAAGTACCGCGAAGCGGGCATCGCGCACTCGTTCGTCCAGGACAACCAGTCGCGCTCCACCCGCGGCACCCTGCGCGGCCTGCACGCGCAGCTCCGGAAGCCCCAGGGCAAGCTGGTCCGCGCGCTGCAAGGCGAGATCTTCGACGTGGCGGTGGACATCCGCCCCGGCTCCCCCACCTTCGGGAAGTGGACCGGCGCGAAGCTCTCCGCGGACGACTTCCGCCAGATGTTCATCCCGCCCGGCTTCGCCCACGGCTTCTGCGTCCTGAGCGACGTCGCAGAGGTGGCCTACAAGTGCACCGATTTCTACGACCGTTCCGACGAGATCGGCCTGCGCTGGAACGACCCCGCCGTCGGCATCGCCTGGCCCATCCGCGACCCGCTGCTCTCGGACAAGGACGCCGCGCTCCCCACGCTCGCGGAGCTGCGTCCCCGCCTGGGGAAGTGAGCCGCCTGCTTCGGCGTGATCACGACGCCATGCCGCTCCCTGATCCGGGCCGCATCGACCGTCTCGGGGTACAAATCTAGCGGTTTCCGGCGGGGAAGAACTTCCCGCCGCTGCGGGACAGATCGACCAGCATGGGTGCCGGGGTGAAGCGGGGGCCGAAGCGGTCCCGGTACGCCGAGAGGCGATGCACGACTTGCTCCGCGCCTAGTGAGTCCGCGTAGCGGAACGGGCCGCCGCGGAAGGGAGGGAAGCCCAGGCCGAACACGGCGCCTACGTCTCCGTCGCGCGCGGAGCGGAGGATCTTCTCCCCGAGGCAGTGCGCCGCCTCGTTCACCATCTGCAGAACGCACCGCTCGGCGATCTCCTCGCGCGGCGGCGAGCTGCGCTTCTGCCCCCCGGGGAGAAGATCGTAGACGCCGCGGTCGACTTCCTTGTGGCCCTTCTCCTTGCCTTCGCCGTACCGGTAGAAGCCCTTCTTCGCCTTGCGCCCGAGGCGCCCGTCCTGGGCCACCTTCTCGAATCCCTCCGGCGGCTTCATCCGCTCGCCGAACGCCTCGGACATGATGTGCGCCACCTTGCCGCCCACGTCGATGCCCACCTCGTCGAGGAGCTGCATGGGACCGACCGGGAACCCGAAGTCGACCAGCGCCGCGTCGATGTCCTCGACCGCCGCTCCCTCGACGAGCAGGTACGACGCCTCGTTCATGTACGGCGCCAGGATGCGGCTGGTGTAGAAGCCGACCCCGTCGTTCACCACGATCACCGTCTTGCCGATGCGCTTCCCCAGCGCGACCGCGGTGGCGACCGCCTGCGGGCCGGTCTTCGGCGCGCGCACCACCTCCAGGAGCGGCATCTTGTCGACAGGGGAGAAGAAGTGCATCCCGACCACGCCCTCGGGACGCGCGGCGGGCTCCGCGATCCGTCCGATGGGAATGGACGACGTATTCGAGGCGAACAGCGCGGACGGCGCCTCCCGCTCGACCTCGCGGAGCGTGTCCTGCTTGAGCTTCAGGTCCTCGAACACGGCCTCGACCACCACCTCGCAGGTCTTGAACCCCGACCAGTCGGTGGTGGCGGTGATCAACGCCATCTTCTCCTCGCGCTCGGCGCGGGTGAGGCGGCGGCGCTTGACCCGCTCGTCGAAGATGCCGGCGATCTGGCGCAGCCCGCGGCCCAGCGCCGCGTCGTCCTTGTCGCGAAGCCGCACCGCGACACCGGCGTCGGCCGCCACCGCGGCGATGCCCGCGCCCATCAGCCCGGCCCCGACCATTCCCACCTTGGAGACGGGCAAAGGCTTCACGGAAGGATCGTCCACCCCGGTGTCCTTCTTCAGCGCCGTGGTGGCGAAGAAGATCTGCACCAGGTTCCGGGACACCTCGCTCACCACCAGCTCGCCGAAGCGCTCCGCCTCGGCCTCGAGCCCCGCGGCCATCCCGTTCTCGATGCCGATGCGGACCGCCTCCAGCGCCTTTTCGGGCGCCGGGTAGTGGCCGCGGGTCTTCTTCAAGAGCGCCTTGCGTGCCTGCTGGAAGAGGATGCGCCGGCCGATGGGATTCTCCTCCAGCGCGACGGCCTGCAGGACCTCGCGGTCGGCGAGCTGCCGCAGATGCAAGCGCGACCGGTCGGGCCGCAGCTCGCCGGAGGCCAGCTCCGCGGCGCGCCTGCGGGCGACCTCGAGCAGGATCGGCCTGGGCACCACTTCGTCGACCAGCCCGAGACGCCGCGCCTTCGAGGGCCGCACCGACTTGCCGGTGAGGATCAAGTCCAGAGCCTCGGCGATGCCGATCAGCCGCGGCAGCCGCTGCGTCCCGCCCGCGCCCGGGATGAGCCCCAGCTGCACCTCCGGCTGCCCGAGCTGCGTCCTGCGGTCGTCCGTCGCGATGCGGTAGCTGCAGGCGAGCGCCACCTCCAGGCCGCCGCCGAGCGCCGCGCCGTGGATCGCCGCGACGATGGGCTTGCGCTTCCCCAGCTCCTCGAGCCTGGCCATCGCCTGCTGCCCGCCGCGGGCGAGCTCCGCCGCCTCCTCGCGCGTCTTCACCCGCTGCAGCATCTGCACGTCCGCGCCGGCGATGAACCCCTCGGGCTTGCCGCTGGTCAGGACGAGCGAGGTGATGCCCGGATCGTCCGCCGCGCGCCGCAGCAACTCCTCCAACTCGTCGGCGAAGTCCGCCCGCAGCGTGTTCACCGGCTCGCCGGGGACGTCCATCCACACCACGCCCACGCCGCCGCCGGGCGTCTCCAGGCGGAAGGTCTTCGCGGCCATCTCTACTCCCGGGTGAGGATGCAGGCCCCGCCCAGGCCGCCGGCGGCGCAGATGGAGACGAGGGCGGTGCCCAGCCCGCGCGTGGACATCTCGCGCAGCGCCTGGTGCACGAGCCGGGCGCCGGTGGCGCCAAACGGATGCCCGAGCGCGATGGACCCGCCGTTCGGATTGATCTTCTCCTCCGGCGGCTCGCCGATCGGCTCGGCTCCTCCGAGGTGCTCGTCGGCGAACTTCTTCGAGCCCCAGGCCTGGAGGTTGGAGAGGACCTGCGCGGCGAACGCCTCGTGGATCTCGAACAGGTCGATGTCGGGCACCCGCATGCCCGCGCGGCGCAGCACCTTGGGGACCGCGAAGGCGGGCGCCTGCAGGAGCTGCCAGGCCGGATCCACCGCGGTGTACGCGTACTCCTTGAGGAAGCCCAGCGGCTTCATCCCCAGCGCACGCGCCTTCTCCTCGGCCATGACCACCAGCGCGGCGGAGCCGTCGGTGAGGGGCGACGAGTTGCCGGCGGTCACGCTGCCGTACTTCTTGTCGAACACCGGCTTCAAGTTCGCGTACGCCTCGAGCTTCGAATCCTTGCGGACGACGTTGTCCTCGACCGCCACTTCCTCGAAGCGCGGCGGCACCAGGACGCGCATGACCTCCTTGCGGAAGGTGCCGTCCTCCCAGGCGCGCGCCGCGCGGGTGTGCGACCTGTGCGCCCACGCGTCCTGCGCCTCGCGGGAGATGCCGTTCTCCTTGGCCATCTTCTCGGCGCTCTCCCCCATCGACAGGCCGGTCGAGTACTCGGCGATGGCCGGAGGCACGGGCAACAGGTCGCGCGGGGAGATCTCGCGGAACGCCTTGAGCTTGTCGACCAGCGTCTTGCCCTTCGCCGCCGCCACCACGGCCTGCGCCACGGGCCGAGAGTAGGTGATCGGCACGTCGCTCATCGCCTCGGCGCCGCCGACGATCGCCACGTCGACCTCGCCCAGCGCGATTGCGTCGGCCGCGGTGGTGAGCGCCTGCAGGCTGGTCGCGCACGCCCGCGCCACCGAATGCGCCTCGATGTTCTTGGGCAGCCCGGCCGCGAGCCCCACCTCGCGCGCGATGTTGGGCCACTGCACGATGGGGATCACCACGCCGAAGACGATCTGGTCGATCTCCTTGGCCGGCAGCTCGGATCGCTGCACCAGCTCCGAGACCGCGATGCGTCCCAGGTCGAGGGCAGTCAGCCCCTTGAAGGAGGTGCCGGACTTGACGAACGGAGTGCGCAGGCCGGCGACGATGGCCGCGCGGCGGCCGGGCCTTGTTGCCATGGGGCCTCCGGGGGTGGGTGCGGAGGAATAGGCGCCTCGACGCACCGGGTCAAGCGGTCCGAGTCAGGTGGTCCCAGACGGCCCGGGAAATGGCTCGGATGGCGCCCAGCGCCGCCCGCTCGTCCTGAAAGCCGCGGGTCAGCACGGCGAGCGCGTACGGCGGGCGACCGGGCGGGAAGACCAACGCGGCATCGTGCGAATGGCCGGCGATGCGCCCCGGCTTGTGCGCCACCCGAGTACCGATCGGCAGGGCGGCCGGAATGCCGTCGCGCGGCTCGGCGCGCTCGAGCAGCCCGAGCATCTCCGCGGAGCCGGGAAGGCTGCGCTCGGCGACGGCGCGCAGCAGCGCCAGGAGGCCCCGGGCGGTGGCGGTGTTGTCGAGGCCGCGGGCGTGCGCCTTCGCGTCCTCGACTCCCCGCAGCACCGTCACCTCGGCGCCCAGCTCCGCGCAGAGGGCGGAGACGCGCGCCGGCGGGACGCGCCCGAGCACCAGGTTGGTGGCGAGATTTCCCGAGACCATGATCATGCGCTCGAGCAGCGAGCGCAGCGGGACCGCCCGCCCGATGCGCGCGCGGGTCCACTCGTCGCCGTCGTCCCCGACCGCGAAGTCGCTTCCGTCCGCCAGGGAGACGAATCGGTCCTCGATGAGCACCGGGTCGTCGAGCCGCAGCTCCCCGGCCGCGGCGAGCGCGTGCGCGGCGGCGAGCACCGCGAGCTTCATCGTGCTGGCGGCGTGCAGCCGCTCGCCGGCGCGGACGAATCCCTCCTCGCCGGAGCGGAGGTCAAAAGCGGCGGCGCTCACCAGCGCCGGCGCGAACTGGGAGGCGGCATTCTCGAGGACATCCGCCAGCCGCCGCGGATGGGGCGGCGCTCCGCCGGTCAAGCCGCGGGCGTTCCGGCCGGCGCGCCGGCGGACTGCTCGCTGCGCATCTCGAGGAGGTACTCCCACGACCAGATGCCGGAGTTGTGGCCGTCGCTCCAGTCGATGCGCACCGCGTACCGGCCGACCGGCTCCAGGTTCTCCGCCCGCACGTCGGCCTTCACCTGCGCCTCGCCCACCGTGCGCTGGCCGCTCCATTCGTCGACGCAGCCCGCGCAGGGGCAGCGCGCCCGCAGCCACCTGGCCGGGAACCGGCTCTCCTTGTCGTCGTCCCATCGCACCTGCACGCCGCCGTCCGGAGAGACGGCCACGTCGGTGGGGCGCACGGGCGCAACGTGCGGCTTGATCTTGTCGAGGAGGCCCATGGTTCTTGTGACAATATCCCACCGCATGCTCCGCAGCGAGCGGTTGTTCCAGCGGGTGGCGTTCCCGTACGAGCTGGTCACGCGGCACCCCGTCTGGGAGAGGGACTGCGCGCGCATGGCGTCCGAGCTACCGCCGGGCTGCCGGCGGGCGCTCGACCTGGGATGCGGCCCGGGCAATTCCTCGACGCACCTGCGCGACATCGTCCCGGTGGTGCTCGGCCTCGACCACGCTGCGGCCATGCTGCGGCGGGCCCGGCGGCGCGATCCGCGCCTGCTGCTGGTCCGCGGCGATGCGCGCGGGCTGCCGCTGCGCGACCGGAGCGTGGACGCGGTCACCTTCCACAGCGTGCTCTACCTGCTCCCGGATCGGGCGGCGGCCCTCCGCGAGACGGCCCGCGTGCTGCGGCCGGGCGGCCGCGCGATCCTGCTCGAGCCGCGCGACGGCGCGCGGGCCACCAGCAGGGGGCTCCTGCGGGCGCTGGCGCGGCCCGGCTGGGCGATGACCGCCCTGCTCTGGCGCGCGATGAGCGGGTTCTACGGCCGGTTCACCGCCGCCGAGCTGCGGGCGCTGCTGGAAGGGGCCGGCCTGCGGGTGCTCAAGCTGGAGGAGGCGCTGGGCGGCCTCGGCCTCCTGGGCGTCGCCGAGCGGCCCGCATGAAGCTGGTCCACTTCTCCGACGTCCACGTGCAGCTCCGCGGCTGGAGGCGGCGGCCGCTGCGGGAGCTGGGACCGCTGCGCGCGCTCGCCACCGTCGAGCTGTGGAAGGGCCGCGGGAGCCAGTACGACGCCGCCGAGGAGGCGCTGCGCGCTCTGGCGCGGGTCGCGGCGGAAGCCGATCACGCGGTGTGCACCGGCGATCTGACGCAGCTCGGGCATCCGGAGGAGTTCGCGGCCGCGCGCGCCGCGCTGGGAGCGCTGGCGGGCGACGCCGGCCGCCTCACGGTGTTCCCGGGGAACCACGACCGCTACCCGTGGCGCGGCGCGGCCTCGCGGCTCTTCGAGGATCACTTCCCCGAGCACGCGCGCAGCGACCTGCCCGGCCCGCTGCGCGTCCGCGTGCTCGGCGAGGCGGCCATCGTCGTGCTCGACTCCGCGGGCCCGCTCTGCTGGCCGGTGCTGGCCCGCGGCCGCCTGGATCGCGCCCAGCTCGACGCGCTGGAGACGGTGCTCGCCTCGCCGGCGCTGGAGGGGATGTGCAAGCTCGTCGCCCTGCACCACGCACCCTTGCTACGGGGCGGCCGTCAGGACCGGCCTTGGCACTCGCTTCGCGGCGCGAGTGCGCTGCTCGATGCTGCGCGCCGCGGCGGAGCCCAGGCCATCCTGTGCGGCCACATCCACGACCGATTCGTGCACGGCGCGGATCCGATGGTGATCTGCGCCGGCTCCTCCACGCAGCGGGGCCACGAAGGCTACTTCGAGCTGGAGATCGGCGGCGGCCGGGTCCTCTCCGCCGCACCCCTCCCACTCCCCGGCAAAAAAAAATAATTTTTTTTTCGCGGGGGGACGGGGGAGGACCCGCCTACCCGCGCTCGACCGGCGAGCAGGTCGTGTCCCGCAAGGTGAAGCGCTGGCCGCTGCCCTCGTGGATCAGCACGCACGCAGTCCCGCTCTTCACCAGGCGGAAGCGCTCCGGCATGCCCAGCTCGCGCCCCTGGACGGGCAGCCCGCTCGGATCGCGCCTCTTCGCACGCTCGAGGACCAGCGTGCTCTCCCGGGTGAGCGCGTCGTCGGCAAGCGTGACGGCGACGCCGTTCAACGCGGCGCTCACCGCGCGGACCATCTCGGCGTGGCTCTGCGAGGTGGGCTGGGCGACCACCGCAGGCAGGTCCTGCCGAGCAGGGGCCGTCCTGCAGGCCGCGAGCGAAGCGATCGCGGAGGCGGCGATGGCGGCATTCATCCTCATCTTTCCACGATGCGGATCTCCCGCCACGGCGGCCTGGCCACGAGCTCGCCCGAGCGCTCCGGGGCCGTGAGCGCCGTCCCCGGGGGAGCCTGGGCGCCGGTCGGAGCCGGGCAGGGTTGGCCGGCCGCGTACCCCAAGGCTGCAGCGAGGCGGGCCTTCGCCGGATCTCCCAGCGCGTGCGCGAAATCGTCCGCCACCTGGCAGCCCGTCACGCCTGCGACGCCGGTCCCGTTGGGGATGAACCCGTCGGCGTAATCGCCGAACCCTTTCGCGTTCACGCCTTTGAACTGGATGGAGAAGTACGTGGTCCCGCAGTTGTCGGCCGGGTAGAAGCCGTATGGCTTGCCGCAGGTGTGGGAACCGATCTGGATGACCGGCAGGTCGATGCCACGCAGGCCGTTGATGATCGACTCGCTCGCGGAGCAGGTCCCCGGGCCGGTGAGCACGAACACC
>WNFL01273434.1_pt3 | contig 20915 bp, 20 predicted proteins | sample 5400361 | NCBI WGS metagenome assembly WNFL01 (sample SAMN13153351, study PRJNA577476) | soil metagenome | isolation source: 40 cm soil on Douglas fir-dominated hillslope | place: USA:California | collected 2013-09-17
GCATCTTCTTCGCCGCCGCGGCGCTCCTCTGCATGCTGAGGTGGGGCCCGGGCGTGCAGCGCATCTTCGTGTTCGCGTTCGCGTTCAGTCTCGTCGAGTGGCTGCGTGGTCATATCCTCACCGGCTTTCCCTGGAATCTTCCCGCGTATGGCTGGGGCGCCTCCACCGCGCTCCTGCAAAGCGCGTCGGTGTTCGGAGCCTACGGGCTTTCGATTCTCACCATTCTCTTCGGCGCTTCGCTCGCGGGCCTTGCGCCTGATCCAAGAGATGCTCGCTCGCGCTGGTTGCCGGGCGTGCTCGGAATTTTCTTTGTCGCGTTGTGGGCCGATGGCGAGGCACGCCTTTACACCACAACGGACGCTGTGGTTCCCGGCGTGCATCTGCGGATCGTGCAGCCCGATACGCCGCAGCCCGAGAAATATGCGCCGGAGCTCTTGCAGCGGAATTGGCAGCGCCTGATCGAACTTTCAAATTCGCCCGGTGCCGTCCCGCCGACGCACATCATCTGGCCGGAAGCGGCGCCGCCGTTTCCCCTGCAGCGCTCGGAGGACGCCCTTGCCCAGATCGGCAGCGTCACAGGTGATTCGCGGGTGCTTATGACGGGCGATGTCCGAATCGAGGAAGAGCCGGGACGTAAGCCCAGCTACTTTAATTCCTTCCGAATGTTCGGCCCTCACGGAAAGTTGTTGGCGAGCTCGGACAAGTATCACCTGGTCCCATTCGGCGAATATCTGCCGTTCGAGGAGCGCTTGAGGGCGATCGGCCTTACGGAGATCGCCGCCAACACCGGCTTCTCGTCGGGCCCTGGACCACAAACGTTCGCCGTCCCGGGCGCGCCGCCTGTAGGGCCGCTCATCTGTTATGAGGTCATCTTCCCGCAGCAAGTGACCGGCGATCCGCGGCCGCAGTGGCTCGTCAACATGACGGACGATTCCTGGTTCGGTCCAAACACCGGCCCAATGCAGCACTTTTTGATCGCTCGGGTGCGGGCGATCGAGGAGGGGTTGCCGATTGTGCGCGCCGCGAACAGCGGCATCTCCGCGGTGATCGACGGCAACGGGAGGGTCAAGGCACGGCTCGCCCTTGGGTTGCGCGGCACCATCGATGCCGACTTGCCCGTGGCCCTGCCGATTACGCCATTCGCGCGCTACGGCACCGCGATCACGCTCGCATTATTCCTGGGTCTCGCAGGTGCGGGGCTTTGGCCGCCCAAGCCAACTGAGGCTTGACGGCACCAGCCCCGAAGGCTTTTCCTCAATTCACAAGAATAGCCAGTGACTATCAGAAAGGTGTGACGGGCAGTGCCAAAAAAACAGGCAAACCCGGTCGACGCGCATGTCGGACATCGCGTCCGGTTGCGGCGTATGTTGATCGGAATGAGTCAAGAGCGTCTGGGGGAAATGCTAGGCCTTACTTTCCAGCAGGTCCAAAAATACGAGAAGGGTATCAACCGAATCGGAGCGGGTCGTCTGTTTGAGGTCGCCGGCATTCTGGGCGTCCCCATCAGCTTCTTCTACGAGGACGTCGATGGGAGATCGGGGGCGACCGGCTTGGCCGAGGGCCAAGAACCGCCTCCGGTGATGGAGTTCCTCTCCAGCGGTGAAGGCCTTCAGCTCAGTCTCGCGTTCATGCGCATCAAGGACGTCAAGGTGCGCCGCCGAATCCTCGACCTTGTCCGCTCGCTGGCGGATGAGGAAGGAAGCGGCAACGGGAACTGAGTGGAGAGCACGATCTTCTCGATCGTGTTCTCGGCCCAGACGAGCTCAAACTTTACGGGAGGCCTTTTCGTCAAGGCCCGAACGGCCTTGCCGTGCCTCAAGCACGGCGTAGACCTCATCGGGCGTGACGTCGCAGACCGCCCAAAGGACCAAGAGGTGATAGATGAGGTCGGCGGATTCTCCGACGAGCGCCGCCTTGTCTTGCGCGACGGCCGCCAGGCTCGTTTCGACGGCTTCCTCAGCAAGCTTCTTGGCGCATTTCAGCTTGCCCTGCCCGAAGAGCTTCGCCGTATAGGACGTTGTCGGATCGGCCCCCTTGCGGGATGCAATGAGCGCAAACAGCCGATCGAGCGGGTGAGTCGTCATGGGGGGATTTTGAATACTGGCGCGGAGGGATGCAATTGCATCAGGAGCTGGAGCATCCCCATCCCCCCTCCGTCCGTCTCGCACTTCGTGCTTCGACGGACACCTCCCCCGCGCGCGGGGGAGGAAAATATCCGCCGACGCACTTTTCTTCCCCCGCTTGCGGGGGAAGTGTCGAGCCCGGAAGTATTCCGGGCGAGACGATGGGGGGAGACGCTTAAACGCATGCGGCTCTAACTTTCCTTTTGTCCGGCGATCCAGCGTTCGATTTTCGCTTCCAGGATGGAGAGCGGCATGGCGCCGTCTTTCAAGATGGCGTCGTGGAATCGCTTCAAATCGAACTTTTCACCCAAGGCGGCTTTCGCCTTGTCGCGCAGGTCGAGAATTTCCTTTTCCCCGATCTTGTAGCCCAGCGCTTGAGCTGGAATGGCGATGTAGCGGTCGACTTCTTCTTCCGCTTCGGCTCGGGCGAGCGTGGTGTGGGCGAGAAGGAAGCCGATCGACTGCTCGCGGCTCCAGCCCAGCCAATGGATTCCCGTATCGACGACAAGCCGGCTTGCGCGCCAGGCATCGAAGGTAAGTGCACCGAACTTCTGGTACGGATCGGTGTAGAGCCCCAGCTCCGGACCGAGTGTTTCGGCGTACAGCCCCCAGCCCTCGACATAAGCGGTCGGCGACTCGAAACGCCGGAAGCGCGACAGGACGCGGTTTGATCGCGCGAAGTCGATCTGCAGATGGTGGCCGGGAATACCTTCATGCAGCTCCAGGACTTCGCTGGTATAGGTCGGGCGCGAGGGCAGGTCGGAGCTGTTGAGATAGACGGTACCCGGCCGTTTCCCATCCTGCGATCCGGGCGTGTATTCGGCGGCAGGTTTGTTCGGCGCGAGAAAGGATTCGTAGAAGCGGAAGACGAGTCCCGCTTGCGGTTTGCTGCTGAAGACCTGACCGAGGTGGCTTTCCACCACGTTCTTGACGCGGTTGAACTCGGCCGTCATCGCCGCCTCGTCCTTGAACTTGAAGCGCGCATCGCTGCGCAGGAAATCGCGGAACTGCGCGAGCGTGCCGGGGAAATGCGCCGTGCTCTTCGCGTCCTCCATCTCGCGCTCGATGCGGGCGAGGTCGGTCAAGCCCAGCGCGTGGATCTGTTCGGGCGAGAGCGTTTCCGTGGTCTCGCTCTTCACCAGATGGAGATACATCTCCTTGCCGCCCGGCATTGCCGAGAGCCCGATCGAATCGCGTGCTTTGGGCAGATATTCGTTTTTGAGGAAATCCGCCAAACGGCGATACGCGGGGATCACTTCGCCCGCGACCGCCTCGCGATAAGCCGCCGTGATCCGGGCGCGCTCGGGCCCCGTGATCGCCGCCGGCATGTTTTTCGCCGGGCCGATGAAGAGGCTCTTTTCCACGTCGGGATCGGCGAACATCTCGGTTTGCGAGATCATCGTCTCGACGATCGCGCGCGGTTGGACCACGCCTTGCCGAATGCCTTCGCGCATGTTCGCGATCGCGCGGTCGACGCGGCGCGTGAAGTCCAAGAGCCGCCGGATAGCGCCGTCATAATCCTGCGGCCGGGTATAGCCGCCGCCCGGGCGCCACTGCATCTCGCGCGGAAACGTAATCTGCAGGCCGTCGAACTGATTGAGCGGGAGCAGCTGAAAGCGCTCGGCCACGCCCGGCGCGAGCTCGTCGGCTTCATCGTCGATCTCCCAGCGGAAGATGTCGTAGGTGATCTGATCTTGCGGCTTCAGCGCCGCGCGGTCGAGCGCCGACAATCGCATCAGCGTGCCCTCGTTCAATTTGCGCCGATCGGCCATGTAGGCGGCGGTGAGGTTCTCGTCGTAGCGCTGAAGGTTCTGGCCGACGCGCGCGTCCGTCGTCGTGGGCCGCAATCGCTGCCCGGCGGAAATATAGCCGTTGATCAGCCCGTTCAGATCGGAGCCGACATCACCGCTCGCCGGTCCGACAACGAAGATCGCCGCCAGTCCGACTGCGAAGGAAAATTTTCCAAATGCCATGCGATCCGTCCAATGAGCGTTTAGCTCATGACGGCAGGATGCAGCAGAACGATGGCGCGTGCCATGCGCGCCGGTGAAATCTTCGTTATCTGGAAAAGGCAACGCCCGCGCGCCGGCGAATAGGCCCGCGCGCGGATAACGCTCGCCTATTGCGCGCCCAGCGCCGAGGGCCGGGGGCCCTTGCCCATGATGTTGTTGCAGGTCGCCTCGATCAGGTCCTTGGCGCCCGCGCGATACATGGCCGCCATGAAGGAGACGGTGGTCGAAGCCGGGCCGATGAAGCTCCACTGGCAATCGACGAAACGCGGGTTTTCGAGGCTGATCGGCAGGACGCCGGAGATGATGATGGTGCAGCGCTCAAAGCGGCAATCCGTGTAGGTGCCGCCATCAAGGCAGATGGTAAGACCGGTATATGTTTGACCCTTAGCAATCACGAATGCCTCCCTGTGGGCGTCTTGCAGGCTGGATTTAGCTCTTATGCGACAAAAGCCTCTGGTCCTGCAACGATCCCGTTACGGGGCGAAAGCCCTTCCTCAGAGCTTGAGCATGGCGCGAATCTCGGCCGGCGCGCGCCCTTCTTCGCGCAACGCCTTAAGCGTTGCCCCTTTGTCGCGCTTGGAGAATTTCTTTCCCTCGGCATTAACGATAAGTCGATGGTGGGCATAGGCGGGGGTCGGAAGGTCGAGCAGTGCCTGCAACAGGCGCTGGACATGCGTGGCATGAAAGAGGTCGCGGCCGCGCGTCACCAGAGTGACGCCTTGCAGCGCGTCATCCACCACGACGGCCAAGTGATAGCTCGCAGGCAATTCCTTCCGCGCGAGGACCACGTCGCCGAGGATCTCGGGCCGCGCGAGCTGCAAGCCCGTCTCTCCCTCCGGACCTTCACCTCGTTCCTCGAAGGTAAGCGCCGCGTGCGAGGCGCGTGCTTTTGCGGCGTCGAGACGCAGCGCATATGGCTCGCCTTCCTCGATGCGTCGCGCGCGCAAAGCCGGCAAAAGCTCGCGGCACAGTCCTGGGTACAGCGGGCCCTCCGGCCCATGCGGCGCAGCGACGGCGCGGCCGATTTCTTCCGCGATCTCTTTGCGCGTGCAGAAGCACGGATAGAGCAATCCTTGCGCCTCGAGTTTCTCGAGCGCCTTCCGGTAATCGGCGAAGTGGCCGGATTGGCGACGGACGGGCTCTTGCCAGCGAAGACCGAGCCAGGCGAGATCGGACTTGATCCCGTCCTCGAACTCGCGCCTCGAGCGCGTGGCGTCGATGTCCTCGATGCGTAAGAGAAAGCGTCCTCCTGACTTCATCGCGGCATCGAACGCGGTGAGCGCGGCGAAGGCGTGGCCGAGATGGAGAAATCCGGTTGGACTTGGCGCGAAGCGGGTGACAATCATGGCAGAGAGGAATTTAGCGTAAAGGACGACGCATGAGCACTCTGGACGGACCGCGGCTCCCGCCCTTGCGGGCGCCGGCGACCCACCTCGTCGTGCTCTGTCACGGCTACGGCTCCGACGGCAACGATCTGATCTCGCTCGCGCCGCACTGGCAGTCCGCCCTTCCCGGCGCCGCATTCGCCTCTCCGAATGCGCCCGAGCGCTGCGCCGGCTCGCCGATGGGATATCAATGGTTTCCGTTGTCGCGCATCGATCCGTTGGAATCATTGAAGGGGGCCGAAACGGCCGCACCCAGACTGAACGAATTTCTCGACGCGGAACTCGAGCGGCTGAAGCTAGGGGGCGACAAGCTCGCGCTCGTCGGCTTCAGCCAGGGGACGATGATGTCGCTCTATGTCGGATTGCGCCGCAATCCGGCCCCTGCCGCGATTGTCGGCTTCTCCGGCATGCTGGTGGGTGCCGAGAACCTTCCACGCTTCGATAAACCGCCGCCCGTGCTGCTCACCCATGGCGATGCCGATACCGTGGTCCCGGCGGAAGCACTGTTCATGTCGGCCAATGCCCTTGGCGCTGCGGGAGTCCCGGTGCAGTGGCATCTCTCGCATGGGCTCGGTCATGGAATCGACGCAACGGGAATGGGGCTCGCCGCGCGGTTCCTGATGGACGCTTTCTCCGGCCGTGCGCCGCGCACGGGCCCGATACAATCGCCGCGGGCCTGAATTCTTTCTTCGCCACGCAATCTACGGCGAACCGCGATAGGCACTTCGCCGGATTGCGCTACTTATTTTGTCGCGCAATCTACGGCGAACCGCGATAGGCACTTCGCCGGAAGTAGATCGTGCCGGCCTTGAGGCCGATTACTTTTTCGATTTCGAAATGCCCGGCGGCGTGGAAACGCAATTCCTCCAGACTGAATTCGTGGACATGCGAGGGCGTGAGAGGAATTTGTCCGATGCTGCTCTGCGGCGTCGACAGGATCGCGCGCCCGCCCGGCCTCAAGATGCGCTTGAGTTCGGCAAGGCAGCCGGCGACATCCTCCACGTGCTCGATTGTCTCCATGCTGGTGACGACATCGAATGAGGCGTCGGCAAAGCTCGTCTCCATGATGTCCTCGTGCACGAATGTCAGATTGTCGCGGCGGAACCGCTCCTTTCCTTGCTCGAGTTTCCAATCGTCGAGATCGGCGCACGTCACCGAGCGCGCGACGTCCGCCATCATGTTGCCGCCGTATCCTTTGCCCGACGCGATGTCGAGAACACGGTCCGTCGGTTTGAGATGCCGGCTCGCAAGAACGTAGTGGAACGTCAGCTGGTCGCCGGCCGCGATGGAGTTTTTGTTGACCTCCATATGGTCCTCGACCAAGGCGCGCTCGAGCTCCGTCCGAATTTCTCGCAACGTGGCCTCTTCGATCCGTGGCGGATCGATGGTGCCCGCGCGCAAGCCGGATTCCTTGCGCATCGCGAGGTATTTCGGATGCACATAATGCGGCGCCGCGGCTTCGCTCGGCCAAGTGGAGAGCATCTCGTCGACACGGCGCAGCGCGCTTACGCGCCAGACATCGCCCGTCAAAGGCGGCGGGAAATCGTCCGGCGATCTCGCGATATCCAATTTGTCCGCCCTTGTCGCGTCGAGCAGATCGCGAACGATGCTCTCCTGGAAAAAGCAGTGCTGGCCGTCTATGCGAACGACCACGGCGTCGCTGCCAAGGTCGCGAGTTCCCTCGATCATGCGCTTGAGCGGCTTGTCATCGAAGCCGTAGCTGACGCGGCAGCGATCTGTGGTCGACGCGATGGCATCCAGGCCACCACGATCAAAGCCGGGGGCCATGATGCGTATGGGCACCTGCGGAAACAATTTCCTCGCGCGCTCCAAGGTGCGCAGGAGCAGGGGCTTGCCGTCGAGCACAAGCATGCAACGCTCGCGGCCGCCGCCCCAGGTGAGCGAGCTCGCCTGAACCAGGATCGCGGCCGGACCAGAGGTGAACGGCTCAACCGACATCTTTCTGTCCTCCGACGCTCGACGCGGAGAAATGCTCCAAGGCTTTGCGCACGCGGGGGCGGCACTGCCGATACCAGGGGTAATGATCGGTGCCGAGCTGCGGCCAGCCGCGGCCGGCGACGATGAACCAGGTCTCGACGCCAAGCGCGCCAGCGAGCGCGGCCGCAGCTGTCGGCGCGGAGATCACGAGATCGCAGGCCGACGATAGGGCGGCGCCCGACTCGATGTCGTTCCTCAAATTGACGTCGTCGAAATTGTGGATCGAGACGGACAGCTTTTCGCGCGCCGATTTGAGCTCGCTCGCGACGTCGCCATATTGGAGATTGACGAAAGTCGCGCCGGGATATGACAGAATCGGCTTCCAGGCTTCAATGGCGCTGAAATATTTCGACCGCTTGGCACCGAGCACCATGGATCGCCAGCAGACGCCGACGTAAGGGCCCGGACCAAGAGAGGAAAGACGCGCCCGGAATTGCGCCGTCTTCTGGGAATCGGCCTTGAGATAGGCTTGGCGCGGAAAGTCGTCCACGCGTTTGCGGAAATATTGCAGCGGTGCGCCCATCGGCAGATAGAAATCGGGATCGCCGTCCTTGCGCGCCCAAGGAAAGATGCGCACGGGTTTCTGTTCGAGCTTGCCGTCCTCATACGTTCCGACTTCGGCGGAAGGAAACGAGCGCTGAAAGAGCGGCACGAGCCTCGGGTCGACCGCGATCTGAAGCTTTCCGTCGTTCCCAACCGCGCGATCGAGATCGGGGACGGTGTTCGCGAACATGAATTCATCGCCCAGGCCCTGCTCGCCGACGACAAGAACACGCTTGCCGGTCAAATCCTCGCCGCGCCAAAGAGGCGCCTTGGTGTAGTGCAGCACGTAAGCGCGAAACTCCGGCGTGTTGCGGATTTCGTACTCCTTGAAGCCTTCTTCCAGCTCGCCAAGCGCGATCAGGCAGATGCTGCGCGAGTGGCGCGTCTCGATCCGCTCATGCGCGTTGTCGACGAGGTCGAGCGCGGAGGCATAAGCCGCCCGCGCCTCGGCGAATCGCCCGAGGTGCAGATAGGCGTAACCGAGATTGTGCCAGACGCGCGCGAATTTGGGATCGAGCCGCGCGGCCTCCTGGTAGAAGACAAGGCTTTCCTCGGCTCGGCCCTCCTCCGCCAATGCCGTCGCCAGCGTGTTCCACAGCATGGCCTGATCGGGCATGCGATAGATCGCGCCGCGGAGCATCTCGATGGCGCCCGCAAGATTGCCTCGGTCGCGCATGACACTGCCGAGATTGTTGTAGCCCGCCGGGTGATCGGGCCGCTTCTCGATGAAGATACGGAACATCCGTTCCGCGCCATCGAGGAAATTCAAGTTCCACGCCGTCAGTCCGAGATTGAGGAGGAGATCGGTGTCTTCCGGATCAAGGGTGAGCGCCTGCTCATAGGTCACCAGCGCTTCGTGCACGTGCCCAAGCTTTTCGAGCGCAATGCCCAGGAGTTGAAAGGCTTGCGGGTTGGTCGGATCGGCCTTGGTCGCTTCGAGCGCGAATTTCGCCGTCTTCGCGGTATCGCCCTGCTTCCATGCTTTGAGCGCCTTGCGCAGGCATTTGTTCGACTTGAGCCGTGCTCCGATATCGGCGATCGCTTCGGCGGCGAGCTCGACGCGCCTCAAGGCCTCGTTCTTCGCGCCCACTCCGGTATCGAATTTGCGGACGTCAGGCCCGCCGGCCGATGGTCTTGCTATCGCTTCGGCGACCGCCATTGTTCTGTCCCGCTCCCGTCGATGAAGGGGATAAGAGAACGGCAACATGGCTAAATTCGCGTAAACGCCCGCGCGTCATCCTCGAACGGAATTTTGAGGACATTCTTAACCATTCGCACCTAAGTTCCTGATCGACATCAGGCCGTCTTGGCTAGTCGGGGGTCCCATGCCGCTCAAACTGTCTTTGAAACCAGGTGAGAAATTCGTCCTCAATGGCGCGGTTCTTGCGAACGGCGACAAGCGCACAAGCCTCGTGATCCAGAACAAGGCCTGCGTGCTGCGCGAAAAGGACATCATGCAGCCGGAGGAGGCGGACACGCCCGCAAGGCGCATCTATTTCCCGATCATGATGATGTATCTCGATCCCGATTCAGCCGACGTCTACTACAGCCAGTTCGCGCTGCGGATGACCGAATTCATGGAAGCGATCCGCGATCGCAAGGTGCTCGCCGAATGCGTCGAGATCAGCAAAGACGTCATGACCGGCGGCTACTACAAGGCGTTGGTGAAGTGCAGGAATCTTTTCGACTTCGAGCAGGAGCGGTTGTCCTATGACGCTAAGAGCCTATCAAAAAGCGCAAGCGGCCGGTGAAACGCCGCGCAACGCGGAATACCGCCTGTTCGGGCAGGTTACCGGCGCATTGATGGACGCGCATAGCGCGGGCGCCAAAGGCAGGCCGCTGGTCGAGGCCATCGATTGGAATCGCCGGCTGTGGAGCACGCTCGCAGTGGATTGCATGGACGACGGCAATCGCCTGCCGAAAATTCTCCGTGCACAGATCGTTTCGCTCTCCCTCTGGGTGAGCAAATATTCGGGTGAAGTGGTGCGCGAGGGCGCGCCGCTCGAGCCGCTGATCGACATCAACCGCACCATCATGCAGGGGCTTCAGCCCGCGGCGTAAACGCGTTTCCAAGGCTGGGATGAGCGAAAGGGCCGGGCGAAATATCGTCCGGCCTTTTCACTTTTCCAAGACCTGCAAACACGTCCCGGCGGCTTTGACCGAGCGGCAGGTTTTGCCTTGTTCGCGCCCGCGTGGCAGTCATAAAACAGCAATAAAATCAGCAACTTAGCTGTCGTGTGCCGGCGGTCTTCCTGGCCCGCTGGTTGCAGTGCGGGCTCCAGGCATCACGCCTCGGGCGCATCGAGCCTCATTGGCTAGAACGGCAAAGGAGACCCCACCAATGTTAAGCGTCAACACCAACACCGGCGCGATGCTCGCGCTGCAATATTTGAATAAGACCGAAACCGAGCTTCAAACCAGTCAGACCCACATCAATTCGGGCCTGAAAGTCGCGACCGCCAAGGATGACGGCGCCACGTTCGCCATTGCCCAGAACATGCGTGGCGACGTGTCGGGTTATCAGGCCGTCTCGGACAGCCTCAATCGCGGTGTTTCCACCATCGACGTGGCACTCTCCGCCGGCGGATCCATTTCCGATTTGCTCAACGAGATGAAGTCGAAGGCGCTCGCTGCGGCCGATACTTCCCTCGATACGGCAAGCCGGAACGCGTTGAACGCGGACTTTGTCGCGTTGCGCGACCAGATCACCACCATTGTTGCCAATGCGCAATTCAATGGCACGAACATGGTGGATGGATCGGTGCCCATGATCACGGCTCTGGCGTCTTCCGACGGGACCAAGAGAATCACGGTCCAAGGGGAGACGCTGACGCTCTCGGGCGCGATCATCACCATCACGTCGACGGCGACGATCTCGACGCAGACGAAGGCCTCGGCGATGATCGCCACCATTGGCGCCTCGATCCAGAACGTCAACGCTTCGCTGGCGACGCTCGCTTCGGGCGAGAAGAAGTTCTCGGTCCAGAACGACTTCGTGTCCAAGCTGGTCGATACGTTGAAGGCGGGCATCGGCAATCTCGTCGATGCGGACCTGGCTCAGGAAAGCGCCAGATTGCAGAGCTTGCAGGTCAAGCAGCAACTGGGCGTCCAGGCCTTGTCGATCGCCAACGCGCAGCCGCAGATCATTCTTTCGCTCTTCCGCTGAGAATGAGAGCATCAAATAGTCGCGGGGCCGGAGATTCCGGCCCCGTTTTTTTCGGTTCGCGGCAAAATTTGCCGTCTCGTCCGGCAAAACTTGCCGCTTCACGGCAATAAGTTCCCTCTCTTGATGCCGCCATATGGTTTCTGCCCGGCGGAATTTTCTTAGCTCGCTCCTCTCCGAAACTGGTTAACGCCACGCAGGCGCGCCGCGGCACGGCGATTGCCTAAGGCCCCCAGGGACAAAACGTCCCCGAAGCACAACGCTTCGCGTCAAACCAGAATGGAGGGTCAGCAATGCTTAGCGTAAACACAAACGTCGGCGCCATGGTCGCGCTGCAATATTTGAACAAGACCGTATCCGATCTCCAGATGACTCAGGCCCACATCAATTCGGGCTTGAAGGTTGCGGGTCCGACCGACAACGGCGCCGTCTTTGCCATCGCGCAGAACATGCGCGGCGACATTTCCGGCTACCAGGCGGTGTCCGACAGCTTGAACCGTGGCGTCTCGACGGTCGACGTCGCCGTCTCCGCGGGTCAGTCGATCTCCGATCTGTTGAATGAAATGAAGGGCAAAGCGCTTGCCGCCGCCGACTCTTCGCTCGATACGGCAAGCCGTACCGCGCTGAACGGCGACTTCATCGCGCTGCGCGATCAGATCAGCACCATCGTCAACAACGCGCAGTTCAACGGCACCAACCTGGTCGACGGCTCAACGGCCAACATCCAGGCGCTGGCTTCCTCGGACGGCACCAAGAAGATCACGGTGGCCGGGCAGACCCTCAGTCTCTCCGGTTCAATCGTGACGATCGCCACCACGGCCACCATTTCGACGCAGTCAAGGGCGTCCACCATGGTCGCCACGGTCGGGTCTTCGATCACCAACGTCAACGCGGCTCTCGCCAAGATGGCGTCGGGCGTGAAGAAGTTCTCGATTCAGAACGACTTCGTGTCCAAGCTGGTCGACACCTTGAAAGCCGGCCTCGGCAATCTCGTGGATGCGGACATGGCGGTCGAAAGCGCCAAGCTGCAATCCTTGCAGGTCAAGCAGCAGCTGGGCGTGCAGGCCTTGTCGATTGCCAATTCGTCTCCGAACATCACGCTTTCGCTTTTCCGTTAATCGCTCTCGGCGGGGCCGGGTCTATTCCGGTCCCGCCGGTTTTTCCCAAGGCATAGGTTGAAGCGTACAGATTTCTGGTGGGTGTCCCGACGCCAAGTCGGGGAGTGGCGCAAGGTGAGGGGACCTGCGAGGCGGCCATGGTCGATCCCATTTCGAACGCAGCGAATCCGCGTGAGATCGGTCAGTCACAGGGCCGTCCGCAGCCCTCTCCTACGTCGCCGGCAGCGCCCGATCCCTCGACCAGTCTTGGCCCGGATCAGCGCGTGCTCTTGCTTCAAGAGGTCCTCGAAAAACTAATCAAGAAGAGCCTGCCCTCGAATGCCAAGCTGCGGATCGAACGCGACAAGGAGACGGGCACCTACGTCTATCGCGCCGTCGATTCAGAGACCGGCGAAGTCATCAGCCAATATCCGCCCGAGCAGATGATGAAGCTGCGCGAATATCTCGCCGAGATGGCGGGCATGCTGGTCGACACGAAGATCTGACGATCTGGAATCAGGATCGCAAGTGGCGTTTCAGCGCGTCGACGACGCGCGCGACGTCGGCCTCTTCCATTCCGGCATGGAGAGGAAGGGTGAGCGTCGAAGCGTGATAGCTTTCCGCGCCGGGGAGCGATAAAGCGCCATAACGGGCGGCATAGTAGGGCTGGCGATGCACGGGGATGTAGTGCACCTGCGTGCCGATCCCTTCCGAGCCGAGCGCGCGCATGAGGTCGCTGCGTTCGGTCTTCGCCGCGGCAAAGTCGATTTTGACCACATAGATGTGCCAGCTCGTGAGCGAACGCGGATCCCGTCGCAGCGGACGAATGACCTCGCGCAAGGGAGCCAAAAGCGCGTCATAGCATTGCGCCAAGTGCTGCCGCTTGGCGACGAAGCGCGGGAGCTTCTTCAACTGCGACAATCCGAGCGCGCAATTGATGTCGGAGATGCGAAAATTGAACCCTGGCTCGGTGAGCTCGTAATACCAGGGATTCACGGTGCCATCCGCCGCGACAGCCGCATCGCCGCGCGTGAATTCGGAGGGCTCCCGCGTGATTCCGTGATTGCGCGCGAGCTTCACGCGGCGCATGAGGTCGAGATCGTTGCCCGTGACGGCGCCGCCTTCGCCCATGGCAATGGTCTTGACCGGATGGAACGAGAAGATGGTGAGATCGCTGTCGAGACTGGCGCCGACCGGAACGATAGCGTCGGGCGTGGCTTGCCAGGCGGTACCAAGCGCATGCGCGCCGTCTTCGATGATCTTCATGCCGCGCGCGCGCGCGATTCTCGCGATCGCCGGCATGTCGCAGCTCTGACCGGCAAAATGCACCGGGAAGACGGCCGTCGCGCGGCCGCCATCGATGCGCGCTAGCGCCGCTTCCAAATCGGAAGCGCGCAGCAATCCTGTCTCGGGGTCAACGTCGGCGAAGACGATCTCGGCGCCGGCAAGATGGGGCGCGCTTGCCGTCGCGACAAACGTGATCGCGGGCACGACGACGGTATCGCCCTGTCGCAAGTTTAAGGCCCGCGCGGCCATGTAGAGCGCCGACGTCCCGCTCGAGCACGCGACCGCGTCGCGCGCACCGACGAGGCTGCTGAGCGCGCTCTCGAATCGGCCGACGATAGGACCCGTGGTGAGGAGGTCGCTTTTCAGCGCCGCGACGACGGCTTCGATGTCGTCGTCTTCAACAACCTGCCGGCCATAGGGCAAATTCGCACGTGGTTTTTCTCCCCTGCTGGGCGAGGAGATGGAGAGCTTGGCTGAAGCATTGCGCATTCGGCGGGACTTCAAGCGAAGGCGTAATTCAAGAGACCTTGAAGCCCGCGGACGTCGAGCAGCTCGGGGTTCGTGTCGCTCGAATATTGAAATCCTTCAGGCACGGGCTTGGCGCCGCGATTGATGTAAGCCTCGCGCGCGGCGGCGGCAAAGCTCGCGAGGATGATGTAGCGATCCTCGATGTCGACCGTCCAGCGCGAATCGTCGGCCGGGATCATGGTCTCGTGCAGCTTTTCGCCGGGCCGCACGCCGACCTTGTGCTGGCGAAGATTGGGACCCAAGAGCGAGGCAACGTCGACGATGGTGGTGGATGGAATCTTGGGGACGAAGATTTCCCCACCCCGCATCATCTCCATGCTCGAGAGCACGAAATTTACTCCCTGGGTGAGCGTGATCCAGAAGCGCGTCATGCGCTCATCCGTGATCGGAAGCGACTCGGCGCCTTCGGCCGCGAGCTTGCGGAAGAAGGGCACGACGGAACCGCGCGAGCCCACGACGTTGCCGTAACGCACCACGGAAAAGCGCGTGCCGTCGGCGCCGGCAAGATTGTTGGCGGCGACGAAGATCTTGTCGGACGCAAGCTTGGACGCGCCGTAGAGATTGACCGGATTGGCCGCCTTGTCGGTCGAGAGCGCGATCACCCGCTTCACGTTCCGGCGCAGCGCGGCATAGACGAGATTCTCGGCGCCGAAGACATTGGTGCGGATGCATTCGAACGGATTGTATTCGGCGGTCGGAACCTGTTTTAACGCCGCGGCATGGACGACGTAATCGACATCGCGAAGGGCCAACTCGAGGCGGTCGCGGTCGCGCACATCGCCGATGAAATAGCGCAGGAAGGGGTGTTGCTCGACGCCGAAGCTCTGGGTCATCTCGAACTGCTTGAGCTCGTCGCGCGAGAAGATGATCAGCCGGCGCGGCTTGTAGCGTTCGCAGACGGTTTTCAGGAAATGCTTGCCGAACGAGCCCGTGCCGCCGGTCACGAGGACCGATTTGTCGTTCAGGTCGAACCAGGGCTGACTGAAGTCGCGAAAATTGATGGATGGCGCTGGCGGCGACATTTGCGCGAGCGCGACGGCGGCTTGCCCCATTCGGAGGTTCCCCATGTGATCGGACCGATAATCACAAAACGCAGTTAACAAGAGGTGTGGGAAATCGCTCCAATCAGCGAAAATCGGGCTCTTCTTGGCCCTTTGCGGTAGGGCGTCGGCCGGCTGGTGTCGTCCAGTTCGAGCATGGAGAGGATGAGCTGGCAGAACAGGCTGCCGCCGATCTCGCGATGGGTGAGGAGGCCTAAGAGGGGCGCGGTCTCGCGGTCGACCTCGATGCGGACCGAGCGGCGCCCGTCGGAAAGCTCGGCCCAGCCCTCGGTCAGCCCAAGCCCGCAGGACGCCGAAACCAGGAACGACACCGGCGCGCCGTGCTCGACCGACTGTCCGTGAAGAGCGAAGCGCTCGGGCTCCTTGCCGCCATTGTGAGTCGTAAGTGTCAGTTGTTTCCAATCGAACGCGTCGGGCAGAAGCGTCACATGGCCAAGACGGAGCGATCCCTTGCTCAACTCGTCCCAATGGAACGCGATGTCGAAATCGACGCGCGGTCGATCGGCATGAAAGCGCAAGCGCTTCTCGATCGGACCAAGCGGCGTCGGGATCATGCCGGTAACGACGACTTCGCCGTCCGCGCGGTCGCCATTCGCGCAGCAGCACGCGCGCAGGATTTTGGTCTCCGCCCATTCGAGGTCGGTGACCTTGGGCTCGCCCGGACGCTCGTAGACGCAGTCGCCGGTGTACCAATCGGCCTGCAGCGCGATGTCGTCGAAATGTCCGTGCGGCAATCCGCCGACGATTGCGCGGTCATCGTGGCCGAAGATCAGGTTCTGGACGGCAAGGCCCCGCCGGCGATCGAGGCGGGCGAAGAGCGCGGGCGTTGCGATGTCGATGAATCGCTGCTCGGCGGCCATGCCGCGAATGGCTGCGAGCGGAGCGGGCGTGTTTGTAGCGAACCGCCTCTCCGCTGTTTCAAGCTCGGAGCAATACGCGTTCCAGCGCGCTTGCGTGATGTGGGTGCGAAAATCGCTTGCCCATAGACGGCAGAGCGTTTTCCAATCCGATGCGGGAGCATTGTCGCGCACCAGCGCGGCGTAGATGCGCTCGCAGCCGGCGTTGATGCCGATGTCATCGCGCCCCGTCACTGCCCAGCGCGTGAGATTGTATTTGCGCTGTTTCTTGACCGGGACCGGATAGGCGGCGGTTTCGAGCCGCAAAGCCTTCGACTCGGGATCACCGAGCGAAAGCGCAGCCGAAGGCGGCACGAGCTTGGTATTAGCGATTTCATGCGAGGACGCGAATGCGACCGCGAGCCGGCTCCATTCGCTGATCTCCGAAAGCTTCTCTTCGGTGCGATAGCGTCCTGGGCGGAAATCGAAGATCTCGCCGTCGCTTGCATAGAGGCAGAGCGCGCGGGAGCTCTCGCCCCGCTTTTCAGCGACAAACCGGAGATAATCCTCGAGCGCAAGATCGCCATGCGCGTAGCGTTGCAGCTTCTGGAATGCGACCGTGTTGGTCCATAGGAGCGCAATGCTACGCCCATCGGCGCCGAGAGCCGTCTGCGGCAGATAGCGTGCTTCCGCCGGCCAGTCGGGATGATGCGCGGCCGGATTGTCCCAATCCATCAGCAGCGCGCGATACCCGGCATCGAGATAGTGCCCAACAAGCCCGCCGGAATAGGCCTGCTCGTTGACGAGCGCGAGCGTGGGCGCGACACCCAAAAGCCGTCTGTAGCAATCATTGCCGATCTTGAGATTTTCTTCGACCACGCGGGCGGGAACGAGCGGCCCGATCAGCTGTGCGTAACCCGACCCGACGAGCTCGATTTTCCCCTGTTGGGTCAGCTCGCGAAAACGGGCGATCCAATACGGATCGCGGGCCTCGATCTCTTCGAGCGTATAACCGGTTGCTTCGACACCGATCGGGCCGTGCGTCGCGGCGAGGGCGAGAAGGGGCCAGTAGCAGCGCTCGATGACGGTCGCTCGTTCGCTTTCCTCGATCGAGGAAAAGGCGAGATTGAGATGAAAGACCGCGAAGAGATGAAGCGTCGCGGGTGCTGCCGCCGTGGCCGGCGTCGTAAGCGCCGCCATGTCTTCGCGAATCGCACGCACGTGCGTCATTGTATCTCGATCTCGATCGCCGCGATTGCAGCGTTTGCCGAGGCACGCGCGGCTTCGCGCGAGGCACCAGTTGCAAGCACCATCGCCGCGGACGGGCGTTTGTCGCCGGCGGGCGGGATGATGTCGCCGTGGCGCGCGGTGACGACGATGTCGGCAATGCCGGGGAGGCGTCTTGCCGCCTCGGCCCCACGGATCCCGAGCACGCGCCCAGGTCTCGGGAAGGCATAGCGTTGGACGACGGGATTATCCCGTCTCGGCTCCATCTCGGCCGGATCGACAGGCTCGCCGAGGGCGACCCTGATCGCCGCGCCGATGAGATCGACACCCGTGTTCAGGGGAATCTCGCGCGTGCAGAAGAACCCGCCCGAGAGTCTCGCGGCAAGCTCGATGATGTAGGGTTCGTCGCGATGGACGACGATGTCGCCCTTGACGCTGCCCTCCGTCACACCGAGCGCGGCGGCGGCGCGTGCGACGACCGCCTTCACCTTTTCCTGGATCAGGCGCGGAAGGGAGCTCGGCAGGTCGCCGCCGTTCTCGATGAAGAACGGCGCATGGGATTCCAGAAGCTCGTAATTGCGGTCTGAAAAGCCGGGCGTATGGCAATGGCCCCCGGTCACGATCGATTCGGTGGAGACTTGCGGCCCGTCGAGATAGTCCTCGACCATCACGCGCTTCGTCGGCGAATGCTTTTCGGCGAGCGCATACGCGGCCGCGCTATCGGCAACGCGCGCCAGGCGCTGAACGCCGCGGCTACCGCGGGAATCGACAGGTTTGATGACGAGGTTGCGTCCGCGCTCGGCGACGATTTTTTCCAGCGCGCGCGAGGAGCCGACGGGTGCGAACCACGGCACCGGCACGCCTCTTTCTTTGAACCGCGTCTTCATCGCGAGCTTGTCGGTAGCGAGCTGTGCTGCTTCGAGCGATAATCCCGGAAGTCCCAAACGCTGCGCCACGAGAGCCGCCGTCAGGGGCGCATCGGCGGCAACGCAGATCACGCCGTCGATCTTGCGCCGTTCGCCATGATAGCGCTCGGCCGCTTCCGCCGTCGCTTCGGGCCCGTAGACGTCCGCGATCAGCCGCTCATGCGCGAAAGCGAAACCCGGCGCATTCGCGTCGATATCCGAGACGACGACATGGAGTCCCATTTCGCGCGCGTGCCGTGCGGCGTCTGCCGCCTCGATCCCGCCCGAGATGATCAACAGGGTCTTCATCAGAAATAGAGCCCGCCATTGACGTTCAGAGTCTGCGCCGTGATGTAGGAAGCGGCGTCGCTCGCCAGGAACACGACCGCGTCCGCGACTTCGCGCGCGGTGCCGAGCCGCTTCAAAAGGATGTTCTCGGCCGCCTTCTGCACTGAAGCCGCCGCCATTCCGGCATCCGCCATGTCGGAGGCAATCAGTCCAGCGGCGACCACATTCGAGCGCACGCCTTGCACAGCGCCGAAACGCGCGATCACTTGGGCAAGCGAGATGAGGCCCGCCTTGCTCGCGGCATAATGCGCGGTGCGCGGACCGCCATACTGGCCACTGACGGAGCCGATATGGACGATGGCGCCGTTCTTGGTTTCGGCGAGCAAGGGAAGGAACACTTGCGCGCAGATGAACGGGCCTTTCAAGTTTGTCTCGAGCACCGCGTCCCAATCCTCGTCCGTCACTCTGTCGAAATCGGCCGGCTTGTTCATTCCGGCATTGTTGACGAGAAGCGAAATCGGACCGAGCGAGCGCCGCGCTTCTTTGGCGGCGGCTTCGACCGATGCACGGTCGGCGACGTTCATCTTGAGCGCTAGCGCCCGGCGGCCTTTGGCTTCGATCGCGCGCGCGACTTGATGCGCGTCCTCCGCGCGTTCGCGATAGGTAAGCGCCACGTCGGCGCCGGCTTCGGCCAGTCTCAATGCAATGGCGCGCCCGATACCGCGGCTCCCGCCGGTGACGACGGCGTTGCGGCCATCAAGCGTGAAGGATTCCATCATATGCGGCGTTTGCGCTTGATCGCGCGCCGCGCGGCATCCGCGATGGCGCCCGCGCCGATGCCGCAATGCTCCGCCAGCTCTTCGGGCTCGCCCGACTCGCCGAAGCGATCGTTCAAGCCGACGAATTCGATCGGCGCAGGGCACGTGCGCGCCAAGGCTTCCGCCACCGCGCCGCCCAGCCCGCCATGAATGTTGTGATCCTCAGCCGTGACGATGGCGCCTGTTTCCTCGGCGCACGCGGCAAGGAGCTCGGCATCGATCGGCTTGATCGTCGCCATATTGACGACGCGCGCTTCGATCCCGTCGCGCGCGAGCATCTCCGCGGCCTTCAATGCGCGCGCGACCTCGACGCCGCAGGCGACAAGCGTCACGTCGCGCCCCTGCATCAGGATTTGGCCCTTGCCGATTTCGAAGCGATGGTCCTCGCCGAACAGACGCCTCGCCGGGCTGCGGCCGGTGCGCATGTAGACGGGGCCGTCGAAATCGAGAATGGCCTTGGTCGCGAGCGCCATCTCGATCGGATCGGCCGGCGAGATCACGGTCATGCCGGGCACCGCGCGGAAAGCGGCCATATCCTCGAGCGCCTGCGCCGACCCGCCGTCGGGGCCGACATCGAGTCCGGGATGGCTCGCGACGATCTTCACGTTGCGCCTGGCATAGGCGATCGAGAGCCGCGCCTGCTCGATCGCGCGCAGGCAGAACACGGCGAACGTCGTCACGACGGGAATGAGACCGACGGCCGCGAGCCCTCCCGCGGCCGCCATCATGTTCTGCTCGGCGATGCCGAACTGAAGGAAGCGGCCGGGATAGGCCTTGCGGAAATGATGCACGCCGGTGCCGCCGGCGATATCGGCGTCCAACACGACGACGTCGGGATAATTCTCAGCATTCAAGGCGAGCGCCTTGCCGAAGGCTTCGCGCAGCGAATCGCCGGCGGAGCCGATCAGTTGGGGCGCGGCTTCAGCTTGTCCCATCGATGAGCCTCGCGATATCCGCTTTGCCGAGTTTCAAACAGCTGAGCGAATCCTCGGCCTGGGCGCGCGTCAGCTTCACGCTGCCATGCCAATGCGGAATATTTTCCATGAACGGCACGCCTTTGCCCTTGATCGTGTGCGCGATGATCATCGTCGGCTTGGTTTGCGTCCCTCGCGCCTGTTCGAGGCTGACCAGGATTTCCGGGATTGCATGACCGTCGATCTCGATCACGCTCCAGCCGAAGGCGCGGAATTTGTCGCCCAAGGGCGCGAGGCCCATGATATTCGCGTTCTTGTCGTCGGATTGAAGCTTGTTGTGGTCGACGATGGCGACAAGATTGGCGAGCTTATGATGAGCCGCGCACATCGCGGCTTCCCAGACTTCGCCTTCCTGCAGTTCGCCGTCGCCTAAGAGCGTATAAACGCGCGCGGCATTGCCTTTGAGCCTCAAGCCCATCGCCATGCCCAGTGCCACGGAGAATCCCTGGCCCAGCGAGCCGGTGCTGGTCTCCACCCATGCGAGGTCGCGCACATGCGGATGGCCCTGGAAGGGACTGCCCAATTTTCTCAAAGTAAGCGCGTCTGCGACGGAACAGAATTTGAAATGCGCGCCTGCGGCGTAAAGCGCCGGCGCCGCATGACCCTTGGAAAGCACGAAGCGATCGCGTGCGGGATTCTCGATCTGATCCGGCCAGACGTTCATCTCCGC
>WNFL01340810.1_pt2 | contig 20915 bp, 17 predicted proteins | sample 5400361 | NCBI WGS metagenome assembly WNFL01 (sample SAMN13153351, study PRJNA577476) | soil metagenome | isolation source: 40 cm soil on Douglas fir-dominated hillslope | place: USA:California | collected 2013-09-17
GGCATGCGGGGCTCCGACACCGGTGAGCTCATCTTCGAGGATTGCGAAGTGCCTGCGGAAAATGTCCTCGGCGGTGTGGACAACGGGCTCCATGTGCTGATGTCAGGCCTGGATCATGAGCGGGTCGTGCTTTCCGCTGGGCCGCTCGGCATTATGCAAGCCTGCATGGATCTGGTGCTTCCCTATGTGCGCCAGCGCAAACAATTCGGCCAGGCGATCGGCGAGTTCGAGCTGATGCAAGGCAAGCTTGCCGATATGGATACCTCGCTGAATTCGAGCCGCGCCTATGTTTACGCGGCCGCGAAGGCCTGCGATTCGGGCAAGATAAGCCGCAAGGATGCCGCCGGGGTTATCCTGTTCGCGGCGGAGCGCGCCACCTGGATGGCGGGCCAGGCGATTCAGGCGCTTGGTGGGATGGGCTACGTCAATGAGATGCCTGCCGGACGTCTCTTGCGCGACGCGAAACTCTACGAGATCGGCGCCGGTACCTCGGAGATCCGTCGCATGCTGATCGGCCGCGAACTGTTCGAGGGAAGGGAATGAGCACGACAGATGGCGAGCGCTGAGCGCATTGTCATTGCCGGCGCGGCGCGCACGCCGCTCGGAAGCTTCCAGGGAAAGCTGAAAGGGCTTTCAGCTCCTGCGCTCGGTGCCGTGGCGATCGAGGCTGCGCTGAAGCGCGCCGGGCTCGATAATGAATCGCCCGATGAAGTTCTCATGGGTTGCGTGCTGCCGGCGGGCCTCGGTCAAGCGCCGGCGCGGCAGGCTGCCATCGCCGCGGGGATTCCGGACCGCGTCGGAGCCACGACCGTCAACAAGGTCTGCGGGTCAGGCATGAAGGCCGCGATGCTGGGCCATGACGCGATTCTCGCGGGCTCGGCGCAAATCGTCGTTGCCGGCGGCATGGAGAGCATGTCCAACGCGCCCTATCTTCTGACCAAGGCGCGCGGCGGCTATCGCCTGGGCCACGGAGCGGTGTACGACCATATGTTCCTCGACGGTCTCGAAGATGCCTATGACCGCGGCACACTGATGGGCAAATTCGCCGAAGACACGGCCGAGAAATATCAATTCACCCGGCAAATACAGGACACATTCGCAACCGAGTCGCTAATGCGCGCCAAAAAGGCGACCGAAGCCGGCGCCTTCGCGCGCGAGATCGTACCGGTGCGTGCGGACGGCGCCGACGTCACGGTTGACGAACTGCCGGGCCGCGCCGATCCGGCAAAAATCCCATTGTTGAAACCGGCCTTCCGCGAGGGCGGCACCGTCACCGCGGCGAATTCCAGCGCGATATCGGATGGCGCCGCCGCGCTGGTCCTCATGAAGGAGGCCGAAGCCGAGAAGCGCGGCGCTAAGGTCCTGGCGCGGATCATAGGCCATGCCACACATGCGCAGGCGCCGGCGTGGTTTACCACGGCGCCGATCGGCGCCATCACCAAACTTCTGGAGCGCATCGGCTGGACTTCCGATCAAGTGGATTTGTACGAGATCAATGAGGCCTTTGCCGTGGTGACGCTGGCGGCGATGCGCGATCTGCGCCTTGCCCATGAGAAGGTGAACGTGCATGGCGGCGCTTGTGCGCTCGGCCACCCGATCGGCGCATCGGGAGCACGCGTTGTGGTCACCCTGATCCATGCGCTGCAGGAGCGAGGCCTGAAGCGCGGCGTTGCGAGTCTGTGCATCGGCGGCGGCGAAGCAACCGCAATGGCGATCGAGCTGGTCTAGGATATGACCGCGCTCACCTCCCGCATTGATCGCGCCTCGAAGGAGTTCCTGCAGAATTCGGCGGCGATGGACCCGCAGCTAAGAGACCTCGCTGACCGCCTCTCGCAGATTCGTCTGGGCGGCGGCGAGGCTGCTCGCAAGCGGCACACCGAGCGGGGTAAAATGCTGCCGCGCGCGCGGATCGAGGCCCTGCTCGACAGAGGCGCGGATTTCTTCGAGCTATCGCCCTTTGCCGCCTACGGCGTCTATGAGGACCCGTTGCCCGCCGCGGGGCTGCTCGCCGGCATCGGCACCATCTCCGGGCGCGACTGCGTCGTCATTGCCAATGACGCGACGGTCAAGGGCGGCACCTATTATCCGCTCACCGTGGAGAAGCATCTCAGGGCGCAGGAAATCGCAATGGAGAATCGGCTGCCCTGCATCTATCTGGTCGATTCGGGGGGCGCGTTCCTGCCGCTGCAGGATCAGGTGTTTCCCGGGCGGGATCATTTCGGGCGCATCTTTTTCAACCAGGCGCGAATGTCGGCCGCCGCGATTCCGCAAGTCGCCGCCGTGCTCGGCTCGTGCACCGCAGGGGGCGCTTACATTCCTGCCATGTGCGAGGAAAGCATCATCGTCAAAGGCCAGGGAACGATCTTCCTCGCCGGACCACCGCTGGTGAAAGCGGCGACCGGCGAGGTGGTCAGCGCCGAAGAGCTCGGCGGCGCCGATACGCATGCGAGACTTTCCGGCGTCGTCGATCATGTCGCCAAGGACGATGCGGACGCCATGCGGCTGGTCCGGATGATCATCCGGAATCTCAATCGTCCCGAGCAGGTGAGTTTGCCGGGGCCGGAACCTAAGAAGCCGCTTTATGACGCCGACGAGATCAACGGCATCGTGCCGACGGACCCGCGCTGGATCTACGATGTGCGCGAGGTGATTGCGCGCGTGGTCGATGCCAGCGAGTTCGATGAGTTCAAAGCGCTCTACGGCACGACTCTCGTCTGCGGCTTTGCCCATATCCTCGGTTTTCCGGTGGGCATCATCGCCAACAATGGGATTCTTCTTTCCGAGGCCGCGCTCAAGGGGACACATTTCATCGAGCTTTGCTGCCAGCGCCGCGTGCCGCTCGTCTTCCTGCAGAACACCAGCGGCTTCATGGTCGGACGCAAAGCGGAAGCCGAGGGGATCGCGAAACACGGCGCGAAGATGGTGATGGCGGTCGCCTGCGCCGAAGTCCCGAAGCTCACCGTCATTATTGGCGGCAGTTTTGGAGCGGGCAATTACGCGATGTGCGGACGCGCCTTCGGCCCGCGCTTTCTCTTCATGTGGCCGAATGCGCGCATTTCCGTCATGGGCGGGGAGCAAGCGGCGCAGGTTCTCTCCCGCATCAAGACCGATGCGAGCGGTGGTGCCAAGGCCGACGAAATCCGCAAGCAATACGCCACCCAGGGTCATCCCTATTATGCCAGTGCGCGGCTGTGGGACGATGGCGTCATCCAGCCTGCTGATACTCGCGATGTGCTGGGCCGCTGCCTCGCCGTGGTGAACCAGACGCCGATTCGGCCGACGCAGTTCGGCGTGTTCCGGATGTGATGGCGATGCGCATTCCCAAATCGGTCAAGCTCGTCGAGGTCGGACCGCGGGATGGGCTGCAGAATGAATCCGCGTCGCTGCCAACCGCGACAAAGGTGGAATTGATCGACAGGTTGAGCAAGACCGGCCTCAAGGTCATCGAAGCCGGCAGCTTCGTCTCCCCGAAATGGGTGCCACAGATGGCCGACACCGCCGATGTCTTGGCGCGTATCGAACGGCCGCCGGGCGTGAGCTATCCGGTCCTCGTGCCCAATCTGAAAGGATTCGAGGCCGCCCGCGCGGCCGGGGCCAAGGACGTCGCGGTCTTCACCGCCGCGTCCGAATCCTTCGCGCGGAAGAACATCAACTCTTCGATCGCCGAAAGCCTCGAGCGGTTCGGCGCGATCACGGCCGCGGCGCAAACGGCTGGGATTCGCGTGCGGGGCTACATCTCCTGCGCGCTGGGCTGCCCCTATGAGGGGGAGGTTCCCGTCGAACGCGTTGCCGAGGTCGCCGCGCGTCTGCTGCAAATGGGCTGCTATGAGATCTCACTGGGCGACACCATCGGCGTGGGGACCCCGCTGAAGACCCAAGCCATGCTGAGAAGCGTCAGCGCCCAGGTGCCTCCCGAGAAATTGGCCGTCCATTTCCACGACACTTACGGCCAGGCCTTGGCCAACCTCTTGGCCGCGCTCGAAATGGGGATCGCCGTCGTCGACAGTTCCGTGGCAGGACTTGGCGGTTGTCCCTACGCGCCCGGCGCTTCGGGCAATGTGGCGAGCGAGGACGTGCTCTATATGCTGGACGGGATGGGCGTCGAGACGGGCGTAAATCTCAAGGCCTTGGCCGAGACGGGCCGGTTCATCTCACGCGCCCTCCACCGTGAACCGGCCTCCAAGGCGAATATCGCGCTCAGCCGGCGTATGGATGCGGCAGTCTGATGCCCTGTAAAAAGAGGAGCCGGAACCTTAAATATCCTCAGCAAGTTTGTCTTGGCGACGGGCGGCGCAGCGCCGCTTGCGCTATGTAAAGAAATGAAAGCCTCCACTCCTATTCGCGGTAATTTTCCAATCGAGAGAGATATGGCAGCGTCGTCACGCGGGACTGAAGCGCGTCCGGACCTTTCGCAACGGGCCGAAAAGATCGTCGCCGAATTCCAGATTGCCCACCGGCAATTTCTGGATGCGAGCGGCAAGCTTGTCGGCGAGGCGCCTGCTTTCGCGCGCGACCGCGAGACGATGATCTCGCTCTATGGCGCCATGACTTTGAGCCGCATTTTCGATGCCAAGGCCATCGCGCTGCAGCGCACCGGACAGCTCGGCACCTATCCCTCCTCTGCCGGCCAGGAGGCCATCGGCATTGGTTACGCCAGCGCAATGGTGGATGCGGACGTCATGCTCACCACCTATCGCGAGCAGCCGGCCCAGATCTGGCGCGGCGTCACCTTGACCGAGCTCCTGCAGTTCTGGGGCGGAGACGAACGCGGGTCCGATTTCGCCGGACCGCGGCAGGATTTCCCGGTTGCCGTCTTGATCGGGAGCCAGGCCACGCATGCCGTGGGCGTGGCAACCGCGTTCAAGCTCCGCCATGAGCCACGCGTCTCTGTGTGTGCGCTGGGCGACGGCGCGACCTCCAAGGGCGATTTCTACGAATCCATCAACCTTGCCGGCGTATGGCGCCTTCCGGCTGTCTTCATTGTCATCAACAATTATTGGGCCATCTCCATGCCGCGCGAGAAGCAAACCGCGGCGCAGACGCTGGCTCAGAAGGCAATCGCCGCGGGCATCCCGGGGCTCCAGATCGACGGCAACGACATCATCGCCGCACGCCAGGCATCGAGCGAAGCCATCGAACGGGCGCGCAGTGGAGGCGGGCCGACCGTGATCGAAGCGCTCAGCTACCGCATGGGAGACCACACCACGGCCGACGATGCTTCGCGCTATCGCAAGGAGGAGCTGGTCAGCGCGGCGTGGAAACTCGATCCCCTAGCGCGAGCCCGTGCCTATCTTGTCAGCCAACGCTGGTGGACCAAGGAGGACGAAGAAAAGCTCATCGCCGAATGCCGGGAAAAAGTCGAAGCGGCCGTGGCGGAGTATCTCGCGATTCCGCCGCCCTCGCCGGCATCGATGTTCGACAACCTATTCGAGACGCTTCCGCCTTCGCTGGAATGGCAGCGGAAGAAATATCTGGGCGGCTGACATGGCGGAAATCACCATGGTCGCGGCAATCACCATGGCGCTGGCCCGCGCCATGCAGGATGACCCGCGCGTCGTCGTGCTGGGCGAGGACGTGGGCGCGAATGGCGGCGTGTTCCGCGCCACCGATGGGCTGATGGCGCGCTTCGGCGAGGAACGGGTGATGGATACGCCGTTGGCTGAAACGGTGCTGGCCGGCATGTCGATTGGCCTGGCGGCGCAAGGTTTTCGCCCCGTCACCGAATTCCAGTTCATGGGGTTCATCTATCCCGCGCTCGATCAGGTGATCAATCACGCGGGACGCATGCGCAACCGCTCGCGCGGACGGCTCTCCTGCCCGATCGTGTTCCGCTCGCCGATGGGCGCAGGCATTCACGCGCCCGAGCACCATTCGGAAAGCACCGAAGCATTGTTCGCCCACACGCCCGGAATCCGTGTCGTGATTCCCTCATCGCCTGCGCGCGCCTATGGGCTGCTGCTTTCTTCGGTCGCCGATCCGGACCCGGTGATGTTCTTTGAACCGACACGGCTCTATCGCGCGGCGAAAGAAGACGTCGAGGACAACGGCCAGGGATTGCCGCTGGACGTGTGTTTCGTGCTTCGCGAAGGGACCGACGTGACATTGGTCAGTTGGGGCGCGGCTGTGAAAGAGACCCTAGGCGCGGCGCAACAACTCGAGAACCAAGGCATTTCGGCGGAAGTGATCGACGTGGCGACGGTCAGCCCAATCGATTTCGAGACGATTCTGGCCTCGGTCGAAAAAACCGGCCGCCTGGTGATCGTCCATGAGGCGCCGAGGAATGTGGGTGTCGGCGCGGAGATTGCGGCGACCATCGCGGAACGCGGGCTCTTGTTCCTTCACGCTCCCATCGAGCGCGTCACCGCGCCCGACACGATCGTGCCGCTGCTCCGGCTCGAGAAGGCCTATATGCCGAGCGAGAAAGACATTGTGGAGGCGGCGCGCCGCGTCGTGAATTTCGCATGAGAAAGTTCAACCTGCCGGATCTGGGCGAAGGATTGAGCGAAGCGGAAATCGTGACATGGCATGTCTCGGTCGGAGATCATGTCGTGGTGGATCAGCCGCTGGTTTCCGTGGAAACCGACAAGGCGGTGGTCGAAGTTCCATCGCCCTATTCCGGCACCATCGCCAAACTTCATGCGGCGGCCGGAGAGATCGTGCCCATCGGGGACCCGCTGGTGGATTTCGAGGATGCGGGCGTGCATGAGGACAAGGGCACCGTCGTCGGCAGCGTGCCGCCCGCGGAGGCGCCGGCAAACGGCAAGCCCGGACGCGAGCCCGCGCCCCAGACCAATGTCAGGGCCATGCCGGCTGTGCGGGCCCTTGCCCGGAAGCTGGGCGTGGATCTGTCGGGGATCGATGCAACCGGGGCGAACGGAACCGTCACGGCGGAAGACGTCAACCGTTATGCCAGCGCGATGTCGAACGCGGGACCTGCCGAGCCCTTGCACGGCGTGCGGCGCGCGATGGCGCAGAAGATGGAGCAGTCCCACGCCGAGATTGTTCCTGCCTCGGTTTACGACGAAGCCGATATCGAGGGCTGGATCGAAGGCGGCGACGTCACGGTCCGCCTGATCCGTGCCATGGTCGCGGCATGCCGTGCCTCGCCGCGGCTGAATGCCTGGTACAACAGCCAGGACAAGACCATGCGCGTCATCGACAAGATCGGCATCGGCATGGCGATCAACACCGATGACGGACTGTTCGTGGCGGTGATGCGCGATGTCGCTACCCGCGACGATGCCGATCTGCGCCGCGGCCTCGACAATCTCAAGCGCGCCGTCCAGGCACGGCAGATTCCGTTGGAGGAAATGCGCGGGGCGACCATCACTCTGTCGAATTTCGGCGTCTCGGGCGCGGGACGTTTCGCCAATCTGGTCGTGGTGCCGCCGCAGGTGGCGATCGTGGGCGCGGGAACCATTCGGCCGCGAATCCTGGCGCGCAACGGCAAGCCCGAAGTACGCCGCACCCTGCCGCTGTCGCTGACGTTCGATCACCGGGTGGTGACGGGAATCGAGGCGGCCCGATTCCTACGCGCGATGCTCACGTCTTTGGAAAGCGCGACGTAACGGCTGCAGCCCCCTCACCCGGCGCGCCAGTAGCGCACCTACGTGCGCGGCGCGCTGCCCCCCGATCAAGTCGGGGGCAGGCTCTCTCCCGCAAAGGGGAGAGGGGAATGAATCCAGATTACGCCGTGGGTTTTTCGGCGTGGGCGCGATGTCCTGCGATGTAGCCCTGGCAGAGGCAGCGTGCGAGGCCATGCATTGAAAAGCCGCCAGCCGATTCGCCGCCGCAATAGAGGCTCGGGATCACTTCGCCTTTCATGTCGACGACCTGGCAGTTGGCATTGATGCGCAGGCCAGCTCTCGTGTCGTGGATGACGGGCGTCGACCACGCGGCGTAGAATGGCGCCTTGGCGATTTTGTACATCGGCTTCGGTTTGCCGAAATCGTCATCCTTCCCGGAATCCACGAAGGAGTTGTAGCGCGCGATGGTCGCTTCGAGATTCGCCGGCGGCATGGGCACGCGCTGATATTTCATCTGAATCTTGGACGCGAGTGCGCCAAGCGAGTCCGCGCTGAAGAAAAAGCCATTTTTCACGTCGACCCAAGGCGGCGCGGGAATCCATTTTTCGCGCGCGACCGCATCGGCATCGAAAATGGCCCAGATCGGACCGCCCCCATTCTTGCCGTCGCCGATGCCGGCCATCGCCGCCGGAATCCAATTCGGAGGATTGAATTTGACGTTCTTGGCGTTCTTCGGGCTGTCGGGGAAATAGGGCTGAACCGTGTTGTAGCGGTTGCTCGGATATTGGCCCCCCGTTTCGTCGTAGAAGCGCCGGCCCAGCATGTTGACGTGGATCAGGTTCTGGAAATCGGTGACGCGCAGGCCCGATGCCCCCGCCTTGTCGAAGACGCGGCTTCCCGGCATCCAGGTGAGATTCGAATAGATATATTGGGCGCCGATCTTGCCGGGCTTGGTGATGTTGTCGCCGATTTCGAGCGTCTGATTCGCGGCGCCCCAGAGCGATGCGCCGATGGCCATGCCGGCGAGCTCGCCGCTGGCGTCCTGGTTGGACCACGGCATGCCCGCGAGGCCGCAATATTCCTCGGTGAGTCTGGGATCAAACATCCGGCGGAAATTCACATTGCCCGATGAGCCACCCGTCGCGACGATGACCGCCTTGCGGGCGCGGACGTTCAGGTTCCTGCCATTGTTCGTCACCGCGACACCGACGACGCGGCCGGCATTCGGCTTTTCGCGGTGGATCGCCGTCATGCGGTGCTCAAGCAGTATCTCCACCCCGGATTTGCGCGCCGCGGCTTCGAGCGGACGCATCAAGCCATTGCCGTTCGAGGCGGTCGCCCATTCCGCCGGAGGAAGCTGCTTGCCGGTCTCGACTTCCGGCCAATCGAGCACCGCGACATGCATCTGTCGCGCCACGGAATTGCCATGCGCGCTTCCGGCGCGGCCATCGGGCTTGTCGTTGACGAATTTGACGCCATGCTGAAGCAGGAACTCGAATGTCTGGGCGCAATTGTCGGCGAAGGCGCGAATGATCTCGCGATCGTTGAAGCGGTAATCCGCATAGCCATTGGGTTCGGTCAGCGACCAGTCGGTGAGATCGCGGAAGACGAGGTCCGGACTGTCTTCGATGCCAGTCTTCTTCTGGATGCTGGTTCCCCCGCCGAGCGGAATATTGGCGCCGCTGCAGATCGCATGACCGCCGATATCCTGTTCGGCCTCGATGATGATGACCGAGGAGCCGGCTTCGCGCGCGGCGATGGCGGCCGGCATTCCCGTTGCGCCCGAGCCGATCACCACGACATCGGCCTCGCGGTCCCAGCGCGTCGGAAGCCCTTGCGCTTGCGCGGAAGCGACATTCGGCGCGGCAAGACCACCCGCGGCCGCCGCTGCGCCTGCGACCGCGCCGGTCTTGATCAGATCGCGGCGTGAAATCTTATCTTTTTGTGCCATCTCGTCCCTCCCAGGACACACGCGTTCGACGCAACTCGCTCCAAATCAGAACGGCGAGTTCTTTTCTTCCGGCAGTGGTCCGAAGGTCGCGCCATCGAACGTCACATTGTTTTCCTCGCAGATCACCTCTTCCAGCGCCTGCACCCGGTTGGGGCGATAGGTCAGCTTCCCCGCCCAAGGCGTGGTGAAGGTGCCGGGGTCCTCGACATGGATGACGACCTCCAACCCCTTGCCCCGCTCGTCATTGACCATGCGATAGCGCTCGACGAGGTGAAGCTTGTCGGTATGCGGCGTGCCGAAGGGATCAACGAAGGACATCGCGTGCGTCTTCATTCCGATGGTGTCGACGACCAGCGTGTCGCCTTCGAAATGCCCGACGGATTCTCCGTACCAGGACGGTTGCAGATTCGCGGAATGTTTTCGGTTCAGCCAGATCCTGCGGAATTGGTGGTCGCGCTGGTAAAGAATGGTGATGCGGTCCTTGTTCTGCAGGAATTGCACCGCCTCGCGCATATTGAGAATCGCCGGAGCGATCACAGGCCAGCAGGAATCGTCCGCCTGATAGACATGCTTCAAAGCGATTTCGCTGTCGGCATTCTTCTTGACGATATCGCGGGCCCAGGGCTGCAGGATGGGATTGTCCCAATTGCCGGCCATGATCTCTTCGGCATCCTTGCTGTCGACCTTCAGCCGCGCGATGGGCTTGCCCGCCTCGCCCGGGACGGGATCGAACATCGGCTCGCCCGTGCGCACCCAGACGCCGGAAAATTCCGGCGCGGCTTCGTCGGCGGCGCCGGCATTCTTAGCGGCGGCATAGATCGGCCCGGCCGCCGTGACGACGCCAAGGGCGCCAGCGATCATCAGACCGGCAATCAAAGCTCTCTTGGGCATGAGAATCCTCGCTTCGCGTTGGGGCACTATACCGGGTCTTCAGGTTGAGAGAAAACCGGGCGAAAGGGCGGCATTCGGCGGCATTTGCGCCCTTTCTCGCTTCCCTTCCGCATGCGACGATCCGGCGAGCACCCTTACGGCTTTGCCATGACCGAACGCAAGAATTTCGCCGCCCATATCGCCTATGACGATCTGCGCCAATGGCTGGCCTTGGCGGACCGTCTCGGCGAGGTGCGCGAGGTCAATGGCGCGAGCTGGGAGGAAGACATCGGCCTTGCCGCCGAGGCGATCCTGCGGGCGGAGGACGGGCCCTGTGTGGTGTTCGACGAGGTGAAGGGCTGCGCCAAGGGTTTCCGCGTGCTGCTCAACATGTTCGCGGGCACGCGGCGCAATATGACGCTCGGCTTCCCCGATCATCTGACCAAATGGGAGCTTTCGGATTCCTATCGCGAGGCTTTCCTTACCAATCCGAAGATCATCCCGCACGAGATCGTCGGCGACGGTCCTGTGTTCGAGAACGTCCTGACGGGCGAGGACGTCGATGTGCTGAAATTCCCCGCGCCCGTGTGGCACGAGAAGGATGGAGGGCGCTACATCGGCACCGGCACGTTCAGCATCACGCGCGACCCCGAGGAGAATTGGCTCAATGCCGGCGCCTATCGCGCGCAGGTGCACGACAAGACATCGGTGGGGCTGGTGATGGCGGCGGGCCATCACGGCGCGCAGCATTCCGAGAAGTACAAGAAGCGCGGTGAGCCCATGCCGGTCGCGATGGTGCTGGGCGGCGACCCGCTGTCGTTCTTCTATGGCGGGCTGGAGGTGCCTTACGGCACGTTCGAGCTCGACGTGGTGGGCGGCATTCGTGGCAAGGCGATGAAGATGGTGAAGGGCAAGGTGACCGGCCTTCCCTTCCCTGCCGATGCCGAGATCGTGCTGGAAGGCTATGTCCAGCCGGACAAGACGCGCATCGAAGGGCCGTTCGGCGAGTGGACGGGACATTACGCGGGCGGCGCGAAGGAATGGCCGGTGCTCGACGTGCACGCGATCTATCACCGCAACGATCCCATCCTCGTCGGCGTGCCGCCGATGGGTGCCGGGCCGGACGAGATGGCGCGCTACCGCGCGGTCTTACGTTCGGCGACCATCAAGGAGAACATGACCAAGGCCGGCGTGCCCGGCGTGATGCAGGTGTGGTGCCACGAGGTGGGTGCCGCGCGCGCCTTCCACGGTGTGTCGATTCTGCAGCGTTATCCCGGTCACGCGGTGCAGGCCGGCATGGTGGCGGCGCAATGCGGCGGCTCGGCCTATGCGTCGAAATATATCGTCGTGGTGGACGAGGATGTCGACGCCACCAATCTCGAACATCTGTTATGGGCGATGGTGATGCGCACCGATCCCAAACATTCGATCCAGTTCATCGAAGGCGCCTGGGATTCGCCGGCCGATCCGGCCTTGCCGCCGGAGCGGCGCGCCGTCGGCGACATGACGCATTCGGTCGCTGTGATCAACGCCTGCAAGCCCTATCATTGGCGCGATCAGTTCCCACCGTCCAACACGCCCTCGCCCGAGACGCTGAAAAAAGCGCGCGAAAAATTCGGCTGGTTGTTGGAGAGGAAGTGAGCGGCGGTCCCCTCCACAATTTGCGCCGGGGCTAATTCACGATCGTCCAGGTGCCGTCCGGTTGCTGGCAGGCACGGCCGCTTGCCGCTTGCGGCCTGCCATTGATGAAGATCTGCTGCGTGTAGTTCGCGCAGCGAAAACCGTCCGGATCGTTGTAGTAATCGGCGACGCGGAAATCGCCATAATGGCCGTTCTTCGGATTGCGCCACTGATAGGAGCTGTTCGGCCGGCCGGCATTGAAGCCATCATAATAGGTCTTGTAGGCATAGCTGCGATCTTCGCAGTCGAGATTGCGCGTCAGCGCAGCGCCGAGAGCCCCGCCGACGACGACGCCTGCGATCGTCGCCCCGCCGCGTCCGCCGCCTCTGCCGACAGTGTTTCCGAGAAGGCCGCCGATCAATGCGCCCGCGATCACGCCCGCCGGATCAACCGATTGCCGGCACTCCTGATAAAACGAATCATCATTGTAGGTGTAGGTGCGTGCGTAGCGCTGGCTCCAGCGCTGCTCGCGATCGTCATTGGCAACCGGAGGCGGGCGGTCGCGATCGCGGTCGTTGAACCGTCTGTTGCCCCGGCCGTCGTCGTAACCGGCGCGATAGCCCTCACGATAAGCGTCGCGATAGCCGTCATCATAGCCGTCACGATAGACCGGGTTGCCCCGGCCACGGCCGTTTCCCTGTGCAAGAACGGGCTCAACCGAAGTCACCGTCATCAACGCAACAGCGCCAAACGCAATGCATTTTCGAATCATCATGGTGATTCCCCTCTCTATCGTTGTCGTATTTGGCCGCGAGCCCATGGCTAAATTGGGGCACAATGAGATTTGCACGGAAACGCCGACAATTTCGGCGCGGCCAGTAGGAAGGCACTAACTATCTCTCCAACGGTGTCCAAGTCGCACCTGCTCAGCTGCAAGTGAAGTCGTTGACACCGACAGGATGGCAGGCGGCCGGCCAACCGCGCGCGCGCCAATAGTCCACCAGGCCGGCATCGCGCGCGAACGCTTTGAATCGCGCCGTCTTGCGCACCGCATCATAGGAAGGATGCCAGAACCAGGTCGTGGAGATCGGCTGGAAATAACCGCCGCGGACTTCGTCCTCGTAGAATTCCATCACGCGCTCCGGCGCGCCCACATGCATATAGGCAAAGCCGAGGTTGCCGAGCTTCGTCAGGCTCTCCGGCGAGGTCGCTCGCGCCGGCGCGGTGTCGAGCATCCGTGCGGCAGCTTCGGTCATGCCGGGCAGGTAATTCGTGGCGGGCATCTGGCGGACCGCCGCGGCGGCCTCGCGGTAGCGCCCCGTTGCCGCCTGGATCAGTGCCAGTTCGAGCGTGCGCCCGGGCGCGAAGGGCTGAAGGATGGCGATCGCCTTGTCCGTGTCGCCGTCGAGCCAATAAATCTCGGCCGTGTCTGCGGTGTAATTGATGATGAACTGCTCCACATCCTGCAGATGCTCGCGCATCGCGATGGATTCCTTGATGCGGCCCATCGCGGCGAGAAACTGGCTGTAGCCGTGCAGCCCGTCGGCCTGGTTGGGATCGAGGAGAATCGCCTGTTTGAACGCGTCCTCGGCGGCGATCATCTTCATCTGCACGAGATTGGCATAGCCGAGGCCGACGAATCCTTCCGCAGCCTTGGGGTCGAGCGCGGTCGCGTGCTTGGCCAGAACCTCAGCGCGCGGAATCGTCCGCGCCACCACTTTTCGTTCCTCGTCGGACATGCCGGTGCGCAGCGAACGTTCGAAGAGGGGCGTCAGCGCATAATCATAGGCGAGCAGGGCCGCAGCCGGCGCGTAATCGGGCTCGCGCGCAAGGACCTGCTCGAGCACCACCGCCGCATCGGCGAGCGGCTTGGCGCCGCGGGCGCGCGCCAGAACCTTCGCGCGCAGAAAATCCTGATAGGCATCGAGATTCTTGGCGCGGTCGCGCACGAGTTTCTCGCCGGGCTTGAGGCCCGTCGGCACGCGCAAAGCCGTGGCGATCTTCTCGGCGATATCCTCTTGGATATCGAAGATGTTGGCGAGCTCGGTATAGTAATCCTCCGACCACAATTGCGTATTGCCGTCGACGCGGATGAGCCGCGCGGAGATACGCACGCGGGTGTCTACCTTGCGCGCCGAACCATCGACGAGGTAGCGCGCCTTCACCGCACTACCGATGGCGGCGATGTCGTGATTTGGCTCTTTGAAGCGGAAGATGGAGGAACGCGCCACCACATCGAGCCCTGGCACTCTGGTGAGCGCCACGGCGACTTCGTCGGTGATACCCTCGGCGAAGAAGTCCTGGTTCGCGTCACCCGACGCGTTGACCAAGGGAAGTACCGCGATAGTGGGACGGGCCGCGCCGGCGGCTTGCGCAGGCAGCGGAAATAGCGATGCACAGATCGCCAATGCGCAGGCTAAACCCCGCAGGAGTTTCAACGCTGTCAAAAGAGATGCCATCGCGCCCTGCCCTCACGATCCAGCGCAAGTCATAGCATCCTGATGAGAGCAATCGAAGGGATACAGGCGCGCGGCCTGGGCTATCTCCAGGCTGGCTTGCCGAGATTCACCGAGCTGGGCTTTGTCACCATGCCGACCGCCGCACCAACCGCGCCGCCAACCACCATGCCCGGCGGCCCGCCAATGATGCCGATTCCTGCGCCGATTCCTGCGCCGGAGAGACCGCGGTCCCCCGTGGCCGTGCCACAACCAGAGAGCACGATGGCTGCCAAAATCACGCTCGCGATTGCTCTCATGTTTCCCACTCCTCTGGTCCCCAGATGGACTAAACGACAGCTTGGCGCTTAAGTTCCAAATTGGGGGATGCTTGCCACGCGTCGGGCGACTCGTTGCATGGAGATGGGGAAAGAAGCATCTTGATCGATCGCGGGACAAGGGACCTTTTTATGACCAGCAAGATCCTCTTGGCTACAGTTGCGGGGTTCGCGTTCTGTGTGTCCCAGATGGCGTCGGCGGCCGAGCTTTCGGCGGCGAACCAGGCCAAGCTGATCGGCAATGTGGATGCCTATGCGGCGCGAATGTCGGAAGTCGCGCTGCAGATCTGGTCGATGCCGGAACTCGGCTACCAGGAAACCAAGACCACCGCGCTGCTGCAAAGCGAGCTGAAAAAAGCGGGCTTCCGAATCGATACGGGCGTGGCGGAGATTCCCACGGCCTTCGTCGCGCGGGCCGGTACCAATGATGGTCCGGTGATCGCGATCCTCGCCGAGATGGATTCATTGCCTGGCCTATCGAACGCCGCCGTGCCGGAGCGCAAACCCGTGCCGGGGCAGATCTCCGGCCATGCCTGCGGCCATAATCTCTTCGGCTCGGGCGCGGTCGCGGCCGCCATCGCGGTGAAGAAATGGCTTGAGGAGACGGGCACCAAAGGACAGGTGCGTGTCTATGGCACGCCCGCCGAAGAGGGTGGCGGCGGCAAGTCCTATATGGTCAGCGCGGGGCTTTTCAAAGACGTTGACGCGACCGTCTATTGGCATCCGGCGGACGCCAACAACGCCTCCCAGGACCGCAACCTCGCCAATATCAGCGCCAAGTTCCGCTTCCACGGCACGCCCGCTCATGCCGCCGCAGCGCCGGAGCGCGGGCGCTCTGCGCTCGATGCGGTGGAAGTGATGAACGTGATGGCGAACTACATGCGCGAGCATGTGCCGTCGGATGTGCGTATCCATTACATCATCACCAATGGCGGCGCCGCGCCCAACGTCGTTCCCGAATTCGCCGAGTCCTATTACATGGTGCGCCATCCCGATCCCCGGGTGGTGGCCGACGTCTTCGACCGCCTGAAGAAAGCCGCCGAAGGCGCAGCTCTCGGTACCGGCACGACGATGGATTATGAATTGATCGGCGGCGATTACAGCATCCTGCCCAATGATGTGCTGGGCAAGATCATGGACGCCAATCTGCGCCGGGTCGGCGCGCCGCAATGGACGGCGGAGGAGAAAACCTTCGCCGAAAAACTGCAGAAGACCCTCGGCAGCGGCGACTTGCCGCCGATCTCCAGCGCACAGCAAATCCGCGCCTACCGGGTCAACGGCCAGAAATATGCCTCAACCGATTCGGGCGATGTGAGCTGGGTGACGCCACTTGTCACGCTCAACGTTGCGACCTGGGTGCCCGGAACACCGGCGCATTCCTGGCAGGCGACCGCGGCGGACGGCATGGGCATCGGGATCAAGGGGGCGGTCGTCGCGGCCAAGACGCTCGCGCTGACCGCGGCGCAGCTCTATCAGAGTCCGGAAGCGATCGCTGCCGCCAAAGCGGAATTCATCAAGAGCCGCGGCCCGAACTTCGTCTATAAGCCGCTGGTCGGAGTGCGCAAGCCGCCGCTGGATTATCGCAAGAACGGTTCGCTGGCGGATGCGGGCTGAAGAGTGGTTCGAGGTAGACGGTGGGCCGGCAAGAGCGTCGGGTAAAACTGAAACAAAGCATCGACGCGGTGTCGCGTCGCGGCATGGATTTGACGGACAGCCCGTCCGACCGGTCCTGGGCCGTCATCGCGGCGACGCGGATTCTGTTGGATATTCTCGGCGGGCGCCATCCGGCGCGCGCGAGCGCCACCGCCAAACGCGCGCATGAGTTCTTCGAAACCTCGCTGAAGAACAATCCTTCCAAATTCAAGATCGAATGCGCCAAGGGCTGCGCCTATTGCTGTCATGTCAGCGTGACGGCGACGGCACCGGAAATATTCCTCGTCGCCAACTATATCCGTGAGCACCACCCACATGATCTTGAAACCGTGCTCGTGCGGGTTCGCGCCGCGGACGCAAGGACCCGCGGCTTGACGAGCATGGAGCGCGCCAAGCAGAAGATTCCCTGCGTGCTGTTGGAGTCAAACATGTGTTCGGTCTACAGCGCGCGGCCCGCTGCGTGCCGCGGCTTTACGTCGACATCGGTGAAAGCCTGCGAGCGCGGCTTCAACGGGGAAAATGCCGAGATCCATACGCCGGCGGTCTGGACCGATTTACGGAGCGCGCATCGGCAGGCCGTGTGGGCTGCGCTCGCCGCGTCGGAACTGCCGACCGAGTGTTATGAATTCCATCACGCCCTTCGCATCGCGCTGGAGACGCCGGATGCCGAAAGCCGCTGGCTGAAAGGCGAAGATCTGTTCGCCGGCGTCGCACGCGAGCGAATAGACGATCCCGTCGTCAACGCCCACAATCAGAAAATCATCAACACGCTGGTCGCGGGCGCGCTCGGCAAGGAGCTGCCATAGCGTGGCAGCTCCTCACCGATTCATCGCCGACGTTGAAAGCTACGGAACCTGCGTCGTCAAAGCCGCGCCCTTCGGCGTGACGAAACTGGCCAGGGCTTTTATCGGAACGGCTCCGTTGTTGATGCCTTCGTGGATCTTGCCGGATTCGACGAAGAAGGTCTCACCGACCTTGTAGGTCACGGTCGGCTTACCCTCATAGTCGAGCGTCAGCGCGCCCTCCTGGACATAGACGATTAGCGGACCCGAATGGGTGTGCCGTCCTTCCCGTCCGCCGACGGGGATTTCCACCGACACCACGGCGAGCTGGGCGCCATTGGGCACGTCCTGCTGCATCAGGACCTTGCGCACCACGGTCGGCGCCGCGGCACTGAAGACCGGCTGCGTCCAGATCAAAGATGAAGCCGCAATGGCGAGCATCGCGCCGACTGCAATTTTACGCATCATGTGTTCCCTCTCGTTTGTCCAAGGCTAAGGCCGGTCTTACCGACTTCGGCGGGACGCTAGCAAGTTTCACAGGCGCGCGGAACCGAAAGAACGCATCACGCGCCCAGCTGCCGCGCCATCCAATCCGCCGATTTCCCGCGATATTTGTAGAAGCGGTTATGGGCGACGTGATTGCCATCCTCGACCATGAGGAGCTCGGTTTGGCCCTTGGTTTCACGGGCGAGACGCTGGGCGTCTTCCGGCGGACAGAGCCGGTCGAGCCCCGCGGCGATGATGAGGAGCGGGCAATCAATTCTCCCTGCCACGCCTTCGAGGGAGAGCGTGAAGGCTTTTTCCTTTGCTTCCGGCTCGCTGGCGCTGTGGCTGCGGCGTATATAGGCGTCGCGCGTGAGGGCCGGCAACTTCTCCCATAGCGCGCCCCAATTGTAGGGGCCGCAATTGGCGATGGCCGCTTTGATGCGCTTCTCGAAGGCGACCGTGCGCGGCGCGTAATAACCGCCCAGGCTGATGCCCCAGATACCGATGCGGTTTGTGTCGGCGTCTTGGTTCAGATTCGTCTTCAGCCAGTCGATCACGGGCGCTACGACATTCTCGTAATCGTAGCGTATCGGGAAATCATATTCCGCCTCGCCCTGCCCCGGCCCGTCGAAGGCGAGAATCGCCGTGCCGCGACGGAGAAAATCCATTTCGAAGGTGAGAAGCTCTTCCTTGGTCGAATCCAGACCCATGGTCATCAGCACGATCGGTGGGCGCTTGACGTGTTTGGGTTTGCGGAACGTCGCGGCCAGGGTTTTTCCTTCGTAGGGGATCAGCACGCGTGTCCCGGGCGGGTCGAGATGAGGCAGCGCCTGGTTAAGACAATCCACCGCTTTGATGTGCGCGGCGCGCATCTGCGCCATGTCCTGCACGAAGAGATATTTGGCGAAATGATAGGTGACCGCGGCGCGGCTGAAGTGCTCGCCGGCGCTCACGAAATGTCTGGAACCGAGGGCCTCCTGACCCAGAGCTTCGTGCACCGCGGCGCGGGCGGACCAGGCGCGGCACCAATCGTCCCAGCTCGTCAGCGAGGCCAGCACATCATGGAAGTCGCTGGCCGCAACGCCGTTCACAGTGAAACGGGATAACCAATTCACGGCGTGGTGGAGTCTCGGATCGGACAAGGCGATCTCCCTTCGTGATCCTTCTGCTGTACGAATGGCGAGGCGATTGTCAACTCGTCAGCGCGCGGCTATGCGATAGGCGGTGTCGTACCAGGCTGGAGAGGTCGGTTGACGGGGGCGAGAGGCGGGTCGCCGAGCTTTGTGGGACGCCGCATGCTGCGCGTCGAGGATGGGCCATTGCTCCGCGGCAAGGGGCGTTTCGTCGACGACATTCACCTTCCTGGGCTTCTGCATGCGGCATTTTTTAGAAGTCCTTTCGCGCATGCACGGGTAACGAAACTCGATCTTGCCGGAGCGCGCAATCTTCCTGGCGTCCGCGCGGTCTTCGCCTGTGAGGATCTGCGCCCCTATCTGACGTGCGACCGCATTCCCTTGGCGCTGCCATCGGGCGCGATCCGCTTCGAGGTGGATCCGGTGGTGCTCGCCCATGACGAGCTGACCTATGTCGGCGAGCCGATTGCACTCGTCGTGGCGGCGAGCCGCGCCATCGCCGAAGACGCGGTGCAATTGATCGAGCTCGATGCCGATTCGCTTCCCGCGGTTCTCGATCCGGTCGCGGGGCTTGCCCCCGGCAGCCCGCGCGCACGGCTGGACTGTCCCGACAATCTCGTTGCGCAGCATGTGCTGAGCTATGGCGATGTCGACGCGGGGTTCGCGAGGGCGGCGCACCGTGTCGCCATGCGATTCCGGCTGCACAAGGGGATTGGCGGTTCGATCGAGCCGCGCGGTGTCGTGGCGCGCTTCGACGCCGGCCAGGACATGCTGACCGTGTGGGACGGAACGCAGATGCCGCACCGGGCGAAATCCATCCTGGGCGCGGCGCTCGGCCTTGGCGAACATCAGGTGCGCGTGATCGCGCCCGATGTCGGCGGCGCCTTCGGACCCAAGGCGCCGTTCCATCCCGAGGAGCTGGCGATTCCCGCCGCGGCGATGGCGCTGGGCGAACCGATCAAATGGATCGAGGATCGCGTCGAGAATTTCACCGCGACGGTGGCCGAGCGCGTCCAGGACTGGGACATGGAGGCGGCATGCGATTCCGATGGCCGCCTCCTCGCCACCAGAGGAATCATGCGTCACGATCACGGCGCGAATACGCCATACGGTGTCGCGCTGCCCTACAACGCGGCCACCAACATGATCGGGCCCTATGTGCTGCCCGCCTGTCACCTGGTGGTTTCGCTGTGTCTGACGAATCTCACGCCCGCGGCGCCGACCCGCGGCGCGGGACGGCCGCAAGGCACTTTCGTCATGGAGCGCCTGCTCGACCGCATCGCCGACGAGTCGGGGCTTTCGCGCGACGAAGTGCGGCGGCGCAATCTGATTCCGGCCGAGCAGATGCCGTTTGCGACGGCGGTGAAGCAGCGCGACGGCAGCATGATGATTTATGACAGCGGCGATTATCCGCAAAGTCAGCGCCGCGCGCTCGAAGCGGCAGGCTGGAATGATTTCCCCGCGCGCCAAGAGCAGGCACACCGCGAGGGACGCTGGATCGGAATCGGCCTCTGCAATTATGTCGAGGGGACCGGGCGCGGGCCTTTCGAAAGTGCGTCGTTACGCATCACGCGCTCGGGAAAAGTGTTCGTCGCGACAGGCGCGACGGCGCAGGGCCAGGGCGTCAAGACGATGCTTTCGCAGGTCGCCGGAGGTATCCTCGACATCGCACCCACCGAGATAGACATCACCGATGGTGATACGGGCGCCTCGCCGCTGGGCCTGGGCGCCTTCGCCAGCCGGCAGGCGGTGAATGCGGGCAATGCCGTCCATCATGCGGCGAATGCGGTCGCCGCAAAGGCGATTCAAGCCGCAGCGGCGATGCTGAATGTGGCGCCCGACGATCTGGAGCTCGCAAATGGCCGCGTCTGCGGCAAGGGCATGCAGGGCGTCGAACTCTCGCTCGGCGAGATCGCCGATGCCTTGAGCGGTACGCCGGGCATGGCGCTTCCTGGGAATTTGGCGCCGGGTCTGGCCGCGTCGGTGGATTTCCAGCCAGAAGCGATGACCTATACCAATGGCACGCATGTCTGCGAGGTCGAGGTCGATATCGCCACCGGGCATGTGATGCTGAACCGCTACGTGGTCGTCCATGATTGCGGCACGATGATAAATCCGCTC
>WNFL01447361.1_pt1 | contig 20914 bp, 24 predicted proteins | sample 5400361 | NCBI WGS metagenome assembly WNFL01 (sample SAMN13153351, study PRJNA577476) | soil metagenome | isolation source: 40 cm soil on Douglas fir-dominated hillslope | place: USA:California | collected 2013-09-17
AAAAGAAAACCCGTTTACGCTTCTGAGCAACACCGAACTCCGACGCATTGAGCAGTAGACTAGTCACATAGTATTTGCCATCTGTGAGCAAATCGTAAAACTTCTTCAACCGCTGGGCGTGCTCTGCAGCTAAAACAGCGGATACGTTTTCAACCAACGCGCAATCCGGCGCGAGAGTTATTATGCCTCGCGCAACTGCCATGAGAATCTGATTTCGCGGATCGGATGGATCTCTAGAGCCAGCGACCGAGAATCCCTGACAGGGCGGACCCGAAACCACAATTGACACGCCATCGTCAGAAGGCCTTAGCAACTCCGCGCAACGGTCAATGATTCGGGGTGACCGGATGCTGCCTTCAATGGCCTCTGCTTCCGGAAAATTCATTACTGTCTACGCCGACGACAACCTGCATGTGGAGTTGACGGGCCGCGAGGGCCATGCCACCCATGCCAGAACACAAATCCCCGACCCTCACAATTGGGGATGGTTCGTCAATCTCTTGATGAACAGGCAGGGGCTGGTAGTTTGTGGGGCCGGATATATGTTTGTCCGTCTGAAGTGGGGTCATGCGAATACCTCAAGCACAGTCATATCCGGCGAAATACAGAAACCGAAAAACCACCCCAAGATTTTCTCGATTAGGATTACTAAGCGAAGAACAGGAATTCTATGACAATGTTGACGTATTTGAAAAGCCTGAGCCCGTCAGGCTTCTTAACGGGAGTCACTCGACCAGACCAGCGGCGATGCAAAATATCGTACTTGCCGAACACAACATGCCTGGGTAGTATCGACGGCCTTGGAAAGCTGAGGGCTTCAGTCTAGTGTTCCCGATACTCACCAACACCTACTTCTCTGGCGCGGGGCTCATGGACATCGGGCTCCAATCTGGCGGGCTGACGTTGCAGCAAAGCTTTGAGATCGAGCCTCTCTGTTGCGAGACGCTGCGGCGGAACTTCTCTCATGAAGTCGTCCAGTGCGACATCACTCAGAAGCTCGTTAGTTCGGAAAAGGAGTGCCACGTGATGGTGGCGACTTATCCGTGCACAAAGTATTCGCCGATCGGTGACATACATGGAGTGCGCACCGGGGACGATCTGTTCCTGCATTTCTTTCGGCACGTGGCGATTCGCAGGCCCGAGCTTTATGTGGTCGAGAATGTTCCGGGCATGAAGAAATTCCCGGTCGTCATGGAAGCAATGACGAAGCTACCGGACTACTATGTACATGTTGCCTGTCCGGTCAAGTCTTCGATTTGGCTGCCGCAAAAGAGAGACCGGCTAATCATCATCGGCAGCCGGCGAAATTTCGCTTGGCGCGAACCGACTTCTGAAAAGCCTGTCACGCTAGCAGAGATACTCGAACCTGATCCGGCGCCGCACATCCCGGACTATGTGGGTCGCCGCCTTGCCGGCAGATATCGTGATCGCCCAATTATCAGCGATGCCGAGCGCGGGGACATCGCACCCACCTGCGTGGCGCATTACGCGAAGGACTTGAGCACGAGACTGGTTGCGGACCGAAGATTTCCGCGCGGCGCGCGGCCTTACACAGTTCGAGAATACGCCCGGCTGCAGGGAGTCCCTGACGCATTCACTTTCGCGGGGAGCGAAATGGCTGCTTACCGAATGATCGGGAATGGCGTCTCTGTTCCGGTGGGGAGATGGATTGGGTCCGAGGTTAGGCGGTATTTTGGAGTGCGGTAACTTGTTAGCTGCTTTTGTAGGCCGCGACTTGGCGCGGCCACCGGCCCGCCAACCGATAATCCTCGCGGCGACAAGTCGCCGCATAACAAAGCGCTAACAAGTTAGCGCACTCCAAATTTGGCCTGAGCTCCGTGAGGAGCGAAAAGATTTATAGAACCGTCGTTACGCTAAAACTGATAACTCTTATCCGGTAGTTCGCTACCTACGCTAAGGGGATAATTACCTAATTTGAAATTGTATTAGCGCATTCTCTGTGTTCTCCGTGCCTCCGTGGTGATAAGAGCCCCGAAAACCATTTCACCACGGAGAACACGGAGAACCCCGTGGGAGCTGTGGGCCATCCATCGTGGAATCGAAAATGTTCGCGCTGCGCGCTCAGTGCGGACAGGATGTCCGCGCTCCCAGGGTTCACTTGCTCCACACCACCGAGTATCGCCACAGCAGATGCTTTTTGATCTTTGCGCCGGGAAGGATTTCGGAGCAGAGGATACGGAGGTCGTTCATGGTTAGATAAATGTCGTGGCGCTCGTGTGCGGCCCAGGCTTCGCGGGCCGCGCGAGAAGGCCGCAGGCGGCCGTGATGAATCAACCTCAAGCCGGCGCTTACCGAGACGGCCAGAGGGTTCAAGAGCGCATCCCCCAGGCCGGCAGGTTCGAAGAGATCGAGGATTAACAGGACTCCACCGGGTTTCAGGGCCGCTTTCATTTTCAACAAAATCTCGCGCAGCGGCAGGTGATGCAGCGTCGCGATGCTGGCGATGCAATCAAAGCCTTCCGGGGGCAAGTCATACGTCATCACATCCGCCATCTGAAAATCGATGTGCGGCAGCGGGGCTGAAAGCTCACGGGCAATGCGAATCATCTCTGGTGAAAGATCGAGCGCCAGCACACGCGCTGACGTTTCGGCCAGCCGGCGCGAGAACTCACCTTTGCCGCAGCCGATTTCCAAAACGCTTTGGCATTTCGAAGACAGATGTCGCAAAAGGAAGTTGTGATAATGATTGTTGTGAATCGAACCGTCGGGCGAGACCAGGGCGATGCGATCAAAGTCAGTCTGTATGGTAGACATTTCAGTGAGCAGTTGGCAGTGAGCGGTGAGCAGTATAGCAGTGGGCTTTGGAGTGCGGTAACTTGTTACCGCTTTCATCGGCTTGGCCAAGAAGTAGGTTTATCAGTCCGCAAAGCGGACGAATGATAGTAGCCCAGCAGTTCACTGCTGGGAAAAGGAGCCGAAGGATGTTTAGTCCGTGAAGCGGACGGCTGAAAAATACCGGCCCGATCCTCTAGTCCTTCCAGCCGTCCGCTCCACGGACTTCGTCTCGAACTCCGGCTAATCCCAGCGATGAATCCGCTGGGCTATTTTCAATCGTCCGCTAAACGCGGACTCCGAGGACGCGACTTTTTGGGCAAAGCCACTTTCATCAGCCGCGGACTTGTCGCTCCCATCTCCCGCAATCGTCTGTACTAGAGGCAACAAGTCGCCGCTCACCAAAGTGTTGACAAGTCAGCGCACTCCGGGAAAGTGCCTGTGTTAAAATCTGCCAGCTTTAGCGCGAGTTGCCCTCCCTGACGGTCGGGCTTCTGACACACGCTTAATGGAAACATGAGCAAGGATCACAAAGAGCCGATTGGCGAAGTTGAGACCGCGCTGCTTGATGCCGAGCTGTTCATTAAGTACGGCTCGCCCGATCGGGCCCTGAAACGTCTGAAGACGGCGCTCGAGCACAACCCGCGATCTATCTCTCTGCGTGAGCGCATGCGCGAAGTCGGCGCGGCCCATAAACATCCCGAGGAAGCCGCGCGCCAATGCCTGGCGCTGGCCAGCCTCTACATCGAGCGCGATGATTTCGATGCCGCGCACGATCGTCTGTTGGAAGCCAAGCAGCTCGACAATCGCATCTCGATCGGCACCGGCCTGGAAGCGATCCGGCGCGCGCGTCATCCGGAGCTGCACACCAGGCCGGAGCCCAAAACCGAACCGCGACGCATGAAGGCCGGAGTAAGTTTTGCCGGTGACCTTTCAGTCATCAGTGTGTTCGACGCCATCCAGGCAATCGAGAACTCGCGGCTGACCGGCGTGCTGATGCTCACAAATAATGCGCAGGCGGGACGCGTGCTTTTCAACGACGGCCAAATCGTGGGCGCCGAGAGCGGCCAGCTCATCGCCCAGGAAGCGTTTCGGCAGATCGTTGAGATTACCGGCGGCACGTTTGATTTTCGGAGGTCGGCCCGGACACATCCCATAACCATCGAAGCGGCGAGTAATACGAAACTGATTCTGGATAGCCTCAGGCAGGTTGATGAAGAGAACGCCTAGCATGCTCGATCAGTGATACATCCGCAGATTACGCAGATAGGAAGAATCAGCAGCGCCCGGCTAATTAACTCCCGCACCTGTGTGAAGAATATTCAGGCGTAAATCTCAGAGGCTCGCCAAATGACCTGGTCACACCGATCTGCGTAATCTGCGTAATCTGCGGATTGATCCGAACTAATCCACCAGCACGCGAGCATTCAATGCTTCCGCCCGTTCCAACGCCGAAAGCAGTCGCAGGAACTGCGCATAGTTGCGACTGCGCGCGTGCAGCCGCGACGCTTCGGACTCACTCAGATCGTTACGTAGCATCAGGTCGAGAAAGTCGTAATAGTCAGCCGTGGCTGACAGCGGGAACTCGCGCGTGTAGCTGGTGGTTTCCGCATCCTCTGAGCGAAACCCGGCCAGCAAATCAAACACGTGATCCGTCGTCAGATGCGATCCTTCACGGGTCAACTTGATTGGCAAACGTAATTCAAAAAACCTGAGACTCTCGGCAGTAGTCACGCGGCGCAGCTCCTTTGTCGCTTCACCGTCAAAGGGCGATTCCGGATCCACCAGAATACGCAGCAGGCGCGGCTGGTCCTCGCGGTCGAGAGTGTCCAGGGAAAGCTGAACCCGGTCGGCCAGGAACTTTTCAAACTGCGCATCGATGGCATAGTTGATGCGGCCCACACAACCCACCGCTTCACCTTCTCCGGCGGTCTCGGGCGGCAGACACGCGGGACAATTGGCGCAGACCGCCGTCTCACTTTGCAGCAGTTCAATCTCAGCGCCGGCATTTTCGATCCACTGAATCTTGTCAGGGCCGGGCGCGCTTTGATCTCCGGTGGTGAGAATTGTGTGCAGGTTGCTGAGGCGGCCCCACTCGCGCAGATGCTTTTCTGAATAGCGAGCGCGCAACACGCAGGGATATTCGACGGTGAATTCCAGGGACATCTTGATCAGTAAGCAGTAGGCAGGAAGCAGTAAGCAGTAAAACGGCGGGAGCTGTCAAGAAGGGTGGCAGCAGTCTATATCCGGGCGGCCTTTTCTCATTAGCACTGCGGCTTTAGCCCAGTGATTAGTAGTTACCTTCAGAATGGAAACCGTTTGAAACGGTTTCCGGTTTGAGTTGGCCAATAAACTCACCGCGCTAAAGCTACGGTACTAATGAGACCGGGCAAATCTGAGCCCACATCATTGTGGATGCAGCTTTCCAGACTCACATCCGGGGATTGTGGTTGATGATTTCGATGATGGATGAAAAGGGCACCTTAACAACCTTGCCATCGGCGCGCTCGACTTTTACGGTGGGCGTGGTCAGGGCCTGGGTAGTTTTCATGCTGCGGACAACGCCGCGCACCCGATGCCCGTCGCGGGTCACGATTTCGATATTGCTCTTACCGTAAAGCGGACGCAGCGCCGCCAGGGCTTTGGTGACTTCCATTAAGATGCTTTCGTAAACTTGTTCCGGGGTTCGTCTGACTATACTTGGTTGGGTGGTGTTCGTAAACCGGCGTGGCCATTAGCCTCAGCAGCCCGACCGTCAGGGAGGGCCCAGATTCGAGAAACAATCGCTAAACTCAGGTCCTCCCTGACGGTCGGGCTGCTGACGAATCGGAGTTCCGCCAAAAACACGCAACCAATCCACCCCAATCGGCGTATACTTCGGCATTGGTCGTTCTGACTAACGGCAAGTTTTCGAGCACATTTCGCCATGCAGCCTCAGCAAAAGTTCAGCGGGAGCGGTTCCGGTTCGGGCGCGCAAAGCGGCGCAATTGTGTGCGCGCAATGCGGTGCGCCGATGCCGCCGGAAATGCGATTCTGTCGCTCGTGCGGGCACCGGCTCGGTGAAGGCCCGGCCGAGTATACCGAAACCGTGCGGCTGCCCAATGGCCCGACCGCGCCGAACACGCAATTCAACACTCAGTATGCTGCGGGCATGGGCGGGCCGATGGCTCGACAATATGCCAGTGGTCATCTGCGACGCCGGCGACGTTTGGGCTTCAGCGGGATGACCTGGATGTGGATTGTGCTGGGAGTATTTTTCGCCAGCGGCGGCGGCTTGAGCATGCTCAAGCTGGGACGCAGTCCGCGCTCAGGTCCGCCCGCGTTCACCTCGGCATCCCGTTCTTATGTCGGCATGGATGAACTTAAGACTACCGACAGCGGAGTAACGTTTGATGCTGTGTCGCCGCCCGGTTCGCCCGCAGACAAAGCCGGCCTGGTTGGCGGTGACATTATTACCAGCTTCGATGGTCACCAGGTTACGGACGATGACCAGTTGATGGATCTGTTGCGCCAGACTCCGGTGGGCAAGACAGTCGAAGTGATCTACCTGCGCGATGGCCTGACGAAGAAGACGCTGATGACCACTATCTCCGAGGATTCCCTTAATCAACTAAAAGAAATATTCAACAGCCGTCCTGATAAGGGGAAATTCGGATTCGACCCGAATCGAACCAGGAGTATCAGCAATCCGGAGACTAAAACGTTCGGCGTACGTATTGACTGGGTGGATACAAATGGGCCGGCTGATTTGTTTGGCATTAAGGAAGGCGACATCATCACTGACTTTGACAAGATCCCAATCCGAACCAGCGCTGAACTACGGTCAAGAGTTCGCCGGGCTATACCGAAGAGCATCGTCGAAGTAGGTTTGTTGCGCGACGGTCAGCCTCTGAAAATTCCAGTGACCATGGGGCGCGACAGATAGCGTCACAGATTAGCCCCGGCCCGCCTGCTCCCGCATCTGATGTTCCATTTCCAGCCGTGCTTCTTCACGTTCTTCTTCAGTCTCATCAGTTTCAAAAGCTGCAAATAATGCGTAAGGGTTTTCGGCCAAAAGGCGTAACTCCCAGGCCTCCCGGCCATCCGGCGAAGGGCGCGCAAACCACACCGCGTCAAATTCAGCCTCAATCAAGCTGGCTTCCTTAAAGATCGCCGGCTCTTTCAGATCATTTCGCGTCGCTGGCTTGATTAAGACGCGCTTCAATTCCCAGCCGTGGCGCTCATAGGTCGCGATAATTTCTTTGAAGAGTTCGAGTGACTGCACACCCAGATCCTGAGGACAACCGGCTTCGATCGTTCATTGAGGCGAAACGCCGGGAGAAAGATGTTTTGGTGATGTTTCGTGTGACTTCGTGGATCGTTGCGCCGCCGCCGGCGAAATTCTCTGCGCTCCCCTCTGCTCTCGCGGAGATCACGCAGAGCAGGACCTGAATTAAGAAGCGCCGACAGGTTGCGCGGCGTTGGCCGGCGCGTAATAAAGAATTCGATTGCAGTTGTCGCAGGTGATCACTTCCGCGCCGCGGCGTACGTCGGCCATTATCTGCGGGCGCAGAGACATGTGGCACGCGGTGCAGGCGCCGTTGCGAGCTTCGGCCATCGCCACCCCATCGCGTATGCGCGCGGCGATCCGTTTGTAGAGCGCGCTGATGGCTTTGGGAAGTTCGCTTGACAGGCGTTCGCGTTCGGCCAGTGCGATGGCGACTTGCTGCTGCTGTGTCTGAACCTGTTCGTCGAAAGCTTTGAAACGCGCTTTCATGTCCGCGCCCAGTTTCTCTACTTCCGGCGCACGTTCAGTAAGATCTTTTTCCGCCTGGTCGGCGATTTCCATTTGCTCGAGGACCTGCGTCTCGAAGGCCGAAATCTGTTTACGGGCGGCATCGGCTTCGCGAATCGCGGCCGTGTACTCATCCGGCTTCTTGGCGGCCATCAGATTTCGATCGGCGCGTTCGGCGCGATGTTTCTGTTCAAAGATTTCAGCTTCCAGGCGGGCACGTTCGTTGCGGGCAGAATCGCGCAGCACTTCCAGCGCGCGAATTTCAAAGGCGCGCTGATCGAATTCTTGTTCGATCTCGGCGCGCCTCTCAGGAATGCTTTCTATTTCGGCCTGTAGTCTTCTTATATTGGTATCAGCGTTCTGCAAAGCGATTAACTGCGATAACTCCGCTTTCACTCTTTATTTGCTCCTCGCAAGATTGGGGTAATTGTGAACGATGGCATTCATGAACCAATAATCACATAGGGTGGGGTGGGTGCGCAAGCGAGGGCGTTGGCTGTTGGTAACTGGAAGCCGCTTATGCAAGCATTACCAAGCAAGAGTGGGTCGTCATGTCGGGTTACTAACCGAGATCGCGTCCGCACCAATTCGCAACCTGCTGATTATCGCTATCATTAGTCCGCGTAGCGGACGACCGAAAATAGCCCAGCGATTTTATCGCTGGGATCGGACGCCGTTTCAATCGACGCAGTCCGTTGAAACGGACGGCTGAAGATTCTCGACCGTTCGAGTCAGCCGTCCGCTATGCGGACTTCATCGTCAGATGCAACTCGAACCCAGCAGTAAACTGCTGGGCTATTTTCAATGGTCCGCTGCGCGGACTCAACTGCAACCAAGTCAGCCATTCGCAGACTTCTAATTCCCGGAACGCTAAGCTAATCTCGTCGCCATGAAAAGTGAATTCATCCGGTCGTTCTGTTCGTGCCTCGCGGTCCTCGCGTTCTCTGCGACAGGGTTCTCTCAAACTCCGACGCCTTCGCCGATGCCTGCGCCACCGGCTACTGATATTTTTATGATTGACCTGGCGACCACGCGCGCGGGTAACCTGAAGTTAGGTGAGCCGGTAAAAATTACGAACTGGGCCGGCTATAACAATCAACCTGCGTTCATGTCTGACGGCCAGAGCATCCTCTATACTTCCATGCGGGAAAAGCAGGCGGACATCTATCGCTATGACATTGGCAGCGCGGCGACGATTCAAGTTACCCACACGCCCGAAAGCGAGTACTCGCCGACGCTAATGCCGGACGGCAAATCAATTTCCGTCGTGCGCGTCGAAGCTGACGGGACCCAAAGGCTTTGGAAGTTTCCGCTCGCCGGCGGCGTGCCTTCACTGATTTTGGAAAATATTAAGCCAGTCGGCTATCACCTTTGGGTCCAACCGAATACTTTGCAGTTGGTGGATCTGCGATCCGGAAAGGCGGAAGTGATTGCCGAAAATCCCGGACGGATTTTGCGGCGCATCCCGCATGAGAATAAATTCAGTTTCGTGCACAAGGTTTCCGATCAGGAGTGGCTGATCAAAACCTTCGACTTAAAAACCCGGGCCATCGCCACGTTCATCAAAACATTTCCCGGCGTTGAAGACTATGCCTGGACACCGGCAGGTGTGCTCCTGATGGCGAATGGTGCGAAGCTGTTCGCGCGCAGGAAATCGGATTTCGCGTGGGTAGAACTGGCGGACTTTTCCAACGCGGGCCTGAAAAATATCACGCGCATCGCGGTTGGCCCGAAGGGAGATCGGATTGCGATTGTTGCGCGACGCTGATCTGGCATCTGGTCAAAGCTTCTTGGTAAACTAACGCCGCGGAGGAAGTCATGGTAACTGAACCTATAACTTTGCAAATTGAGGTTGACGCGGCTCGAGCATTTAGATCCGCATCCCCTGATGAGCAGGAGAAGCTCCAGACGCTGATGAGCGTGTTGCTGAAAGAGTACGCGAAAACTAACCCACCATCGTTGAAGCAAACAATGGACGAGATTGGTGAGCGTGCGCGAGAGAAAGGACTGACTCCTGAACTTTTGGATTCCATTCTAAAGAGCGAGTGATTTGCGGATTGTACTAGACACAGATGTTGTTGTAAGTGCGCTGCTGCTTTCCGGTTCTGTTCCTCGTGTGGCCTTTGACAAGGCCTGTGACCATGGCAAATTATGATCTCGACTCCCGTCCTCCTCGAACTCGCTGAAGTCCTTGCTCGCGACAAGCTCAACAAATATTTATCCGAACAAGAGAGGATGCGGTTTTTGGTAGCGCTTCTCAAGGAATGCGAGCTGATACGTATCACAGAACAGATTCAGGATTGTCGGGATCCAAACGACAACAAACTTCTCGAACTAGCTGTTTGTGGCAACGCCGACGTGCTTGTTACTGGAGATGACGATTTGCTTTCGCTGAATCCTTTTCGGGGAATTGCTGTATTGACGCCAAGAGATTTCTTGGGTTTCACTCAGCCCCGACCGCCTTCGCCGCGTTAATTCTCCCGCCGCTCGAGACCTTAGCTTTCAACGAAAGAATAGGATCGACGGACTTCAAAAGCTTGGCCCGCAAATCATCCACAGACATCTTCGGATTCTGCGACAAAATCAGGGCGGCGACGCCGGCTACAAATGGCGTGGCCATCGAAGTGCCTTTCTTTTCCGTAAAGCCATGCTCGAGCCAGGTGCTCAAAATCTCTTCGCCGGGGGCGGCGACGTGCACTGAGTTCGCGCCATAGTTTGAAAAAGATGCCAATTGATCGTTGCGATTTGTGGCCGCCACGCTGAGGATGTTGCCCAGGTTGTAGCTCGATGGATAGTGCGGCGTCTCATCATTATCAGAGCTGGCATTGCCAGCCGCGGCCACGAACAGAATGCCTTCGTCATAGGCTTTACGGATCACATCTTCAAGCGCGCGCGACCTGGTGTTCGAGCCCCAGCTGGCCGAAATGATGCGTACGTTAACGCCGGCGCGCTTGCGATCGATGACGTAATTAATTGCTTCGATCGCGTCCTTCGTCGTGCCCGCCCCGTCACCGTCCATGAATCGCAGCGGCATAATCTTCACGTTCCAATTGACTCCAGCGATTCCGATTTCGTTTCCACCCTCGGCCCCGATGATGCCGGCGCAATGCGTGCCGTGCCCATTCTCATCCATCGGATCGCCGTCGTCATCGACAAGATTGAAGCCATGCCGGTCGTCGACCGCGCCCAGATCGTCGTCTTCGTACGCCTTGATAATCTCCGGACGGGTCCAAATGTTTTTGGTGAGATCAGGATGCGTATAGTCTACGCCGCTGTCGATCACCGCGACCACGACCTGGTCGCTGCCCCGGGTCACTGACCAGGCGCGCATCGCGCTGATGTCCGCGCCGGCAAGTCCGCCGTTCTCTCCGGCGTTGGCTAGTCCCCACTGTCTGGAGAACAGCTCGTCATCGGCGTGCACATGTTTGCGGCCCCGGTCTTCGTGATCTAAAACAATTTCGCTGTTCGTCTCAGCGTACTCGACTTCGGGAAGAGCTTGATACTGCGCGACCACGTCGGCGGCGCTCTGGCCGTCTTCGTCTGCGATTATGTCCAGACCGTCGACCGATTCAATGCGATCTTCGACTTCGTCGTTGAACTCTCTGGTAATGCGATCGATGATCTCGCGCGTCGTGCCTGCGCGAAAACGCACCAGCACCTCGACCTTGTCTGCATCATCCTCGTCGTCCGCTTTGTTCTCCCGATCATCCGGCTGCTGTTTCGGATAAGGCACCAGCTGACTCGAGCGCTCCATCGCTTTCTTCCAATGGCGAACTCCTCCCGCGAACGCCGCTATCAGAATCAGCGCCAAAGCGATTGTCACATGGACCCAGATGTTATTGCGCGACATGATTAACTCTCAGTTAATGTTTGGAGTCCCGGTAATTCAGGCGGCTCGCCTGCAACTGAAACAGGTTCCGCCTGAAGGCGGCTCCAAACTAGACCCGGTAATTCTCGCCATTGAAGTTGAATAGTCTTAACTGCCGGGCAGTCGCTCGGTACTCATAATTCGTTTCACCAGCTTTGAGGATGATTCGCCAGCCGGGCGTAATCACCTGCGCGCTCATCTCATCTTCGAGCGGTGCGCCCAAAGCGGCGTCGGGAAAATCCACCGGCTCGACTGATTTCACAGCGACATCGCTTTCGCTCATGCCCAGCCGTTGCGCCAAATCCCGGCGCGCCCGATCAACTGCTTCATCCTTCTGTTCCGGCATGTCTGATCAGACGAAGTAACGACAATGTTTGTTCCGAGAAATCTGAGTTTGTCCCACTGTCTTTGGGTCTTTGGCGAACCTAAACCAGATCTCCAAAGCGATGCTGCAACAGCGCGACAACCGTGATGCCCGCGGTTTCAGCGCGTAGGGTGCGGCCGCCCAGCGTTACAATTTCCCACGCAGCCTGGCGCGCGACTTCAAGCTCATCGTCGGTCCAGCCACCTTCCGGACCTAACAGGGCAATTATCTCTTTCGATTGGCGCCCAAACCCGTCCGTCGCTTCAGACAATGACTTGCCTGCGCGCTCGGAAAACATCAGCAACATCCCGTTGTTGTCGCCGGCTGATCTCAGCATGAGATTGAAAGCAAGCGGCGCGTCAATCTCAGGGACATATGCGCGGCCTGTCTGCTTGGCTGACTCCAGTGCGATTCGCCGCCAACGGGTTAAGCGCTTTTGGGCGCTGTCGCCATCGCGCAGCCGCACGTCACCGCGTTCGGTGTCGAGCGGCACAATACGCTTTACGCCTAACTCGGTAGTTTTCTGGATCACCAGATCAAACTTCTCGCCTTTCAGCAAAGCCATCGCCAGGGTGAGATTGAGGGGGGATTCAGGTCGAGCCGGCTCAACTTCAGTTATTACACTGAGCTCAGTCGAAGTTCTGTTGATGTTTTGAACTGAGCAGTGGAACTCGCGGCCGGCGCCATCAAAGACAAAAATTTCGTCGCCGCTTTGCAGACGTAAAACATCGCGCGCGTGCCGCGTTTCTTCGGCATTCAGGGTTACAGACTTTTCACCGGCCGCGAATGATGCCGGCGCAGCATAGAATCTTCGACGAGTCACTTTACTCCCTTGGCCTTTGCGTCTTTGCGTCTTTGCGTGAGAGCAATAGTTCACGCCAAGGCGCAAAGACGCAAAGTAAATGTCAGGGTTCAAACCGTCAACGCGATCCACTCGCCATCCTGATCAGTCTGAAAGCCCTCTGCGCCCAGCTCCAGCAGGCGTGATTGCACCAGCTCGGTCTGTTCAACAAGAATTCCGGAAAGAACCAGACGGCCGCAAGTTGCCCCGAGCAGCGCCGGCAGCAAATCGACGATTACCGGCGCGGTGAGATTTGCGCAAACCAGATCGGCGGACGATGTCTGTTCCGTGACGCTGCCGACGCGGAAATCGATCTGTTCGCCGACGCCGTTTAGCCGCGCATTCTCGCGGGCGATCTCAACTGCTTCAGCGTCCGTGTCACAAGCTTCGACGCGCGCGCCGGGAAACAACTTCGCGGCCGCTATCGCCAGGATACCCGTGCCCGTGCCCACATCCAGAAAGCTGCCTCCGCGGAAATATTTTTCGATCGCTTTCAAACACAGACGCGTCGTTTCGTGGGTGCCGGTGCCAAAGGCCATGCCGGGTTCGATGCGGATCAGGATCCGATCTCTTGACCCGGTCGCTACCGCTCCCGGTTCTGACTCGATCCAGGGTGGCGCGATGATGAAATTGCCGACTTCGACCGGCTGCCAGTCTTTCTTCCATTCCGCCAGCCAATCGCGATCCGGAATTTCACGAATTGTCAGATTGATTAACGATGCTGATCCAAGATTGTAGATTCGGAGCGCGTCGAACAGCGCCGATCGCACCCGCTCTATTTCAGGTACTGCGTCGAAATAGCCGCTCACCGTCACATGTGCACTGCCGCTCTCGTTCGTCTCAGTTCCCTGGGCACCCGCTTCCATCAGGCCGTACTCGACCGCTTCGCAAGCTTCGCGCACCGCTATCGCATCAACGGCTTGCCAACATTTCGCTGAACTGGTCACTGCTTGATTCCCATTTCATCCAGCAGATGGGCGCGCTCGCGCCAATCCTTTTCGACCTTAACGAACAATTCGAGGTGACAGCCATGGCCCAGCAGATTTTCAATATCGTGACGCGCACGGATGCCGATCTCTTTCAGCCGCTGCGCTCCGTGGCCGATTATGATCTTTTTCTGCGAGTCTCGCTCGACGAAGATCGTGCAATAGATACGCGCATAGTCTTCGCGTATCTCTTCAAAGCGCTCGGTCACCACCGCGGTAACGTAAGGAATTTCTTCCCCCGTGGTCTCGAGTATTTTCTCGCGCACAATTTCTGAAGCCAGCGCGCGCATCGGCTGGTCCGTGAGCTCATCTGCGGCAAACAGTGGCGGACCTTCAGGCAAGGGCTTTGTCATCTCGGCCAGCAAGTCTTCGATTTGATCACCCTTCAAGGCCATTGCCATTCATGCTCGCTCTGATACCACTCGATCAATGGCAGCAATTGTGATTTGTCTTTCAGCTTGTCGGTCTTGTTCAGCAGCAGCAGCGCTGGCTTTTCGGATTGCTTGACGAGATCGAGCACGAAGCGATCGCCATTGCCGGTGGCCGCTGAAGCATCGCGCATCAAACAAACCAGATCGACGCTCATCAAAGCGTCCTGGACGGCAGTCATCATGCGGCGATTGAGTTCATACCCGGGCTTATGCACTCCCGGCGTATCAACTAAAACAATCTGTCCTTCCGGCCGCGTGACGATGCCCAGAATTTTGAAGCGAGTGGTTTGCGGTTTGTTGGAAACGGCCGCGATCTTTTCGCCCACCAGCCGGTTGAGCAGCGTTGACTTGCCGGCATTCGGTCGGCCGATCAGGGCGACGTGGCCGGCCCGATGGGATTGAAGATTACCACGCATCAAGGTTTGATTCGTCTCGATACGCAAATGGATCGGGAGGGATTTTCGATCTCTTCCGGCGGAACAATAACGACCTTGCCATTTCTCCACGTGGCAATCGGATTACCAATGCGCTTGTGCATTATCAAAGCTTCGCGGACAGCCAGCCGAAAGACTTTTTCTATTTCCTCAGCGTCTCTGTAAAGATCGAGCGGAAGACGAAGTTTGGTGTGCTTGCTCATTAAACCTCGCAAGCTTATCACGACAGTCCTTTCAGCGGCTGCCCGTAAGTAAACTCCACGATATGCCCGTCCGGATCGCGCACCATCGCAAAGTATCCCACGACACCGCCTACATCCAGCGGTGGCTCCACCAGAATATCTTGTTGGCGCGCCAACTCGGCGATCCGATCAACCTCTTCACGCGAGTCGCACTGAAACCCGAAGTGATCAAGACGGGCTTTAACTTCATCCTGCACGATCACCAAAACGAAAACCGGATCTTCTCCCGGAGAGGTGGCCGGACCGAGCCAAACATTGTGACGGCCTTCGAGGCGGCGATCACGCACGATCGAGAGACCACAGAGAGAGGTGTAGAAGTCGACTGAAGCGTCGAGGTTGCTGCAATTGATCGTGATATGGGTCCAGCGAGTTGGCATGCTTTCAAGAAGAAAACACCAGCAAGAATCTTGCGTCTGCAATGACTGTTCAGCGATGCGGATTTTCTGCTGGCGTCCGCGGAGCGGACGAATTCAGTAGCCGTGGGCAACGCCCACGGATCTCGTAATCCATCCATTACTTCGCCGCCAACTCACCGTTCAGCTTCATGATCTCCAGCGTCATATCGGCCGCGGCGTACATGTCTTTAACGTCGAGCCATTCTTTGACAGTGTGAATCGCCCGCATGCCGGTACCGAGATTAGCGCACTCGATACCTCTGCGATTGAAGACGTTTGCATCGCACCCGCCACCAGACGCCATGGTCTTGACGTCGAGACCCATGCGCGCCGCCGCTTTGATTACCAGTTGGACCACGTGCGAACTATCGGGTACGTCCATGGATGAATAGTCGCGCTCGACGTGCGACTCGACTGAAGCTTTGGTGGTCTTGCCGGCAACGGTCACTTCATACCTGGCGGCCGCGTCTTCCAGGCATTTCTTCATGTGCTGAGTCTGGGCTTCGAGTTTTTCTTCGCTATGTGATCGGGCTTCGCCTTTCAGCACGACCAGATTCGGAATGATGTTGGTCGCCATGCCGCCCTGAATCTCGCCGATGTTGGCGGTTGTTTCAGAATCGATGCGGCCAAGCTTCATTGCGGCCAGACCTTCGGCGGCAACCTTGATCGCCGAAATCCCTTCCTCAGGCGCGACGCCGGCGTGCGACTCGAGACCGTGAATGCGAAATTCCATGTGGTTCGATGAAGGACCCTTGGTAAAGAGAAAACCCGGATCGTCGGAATCGAAGACTATTCCGTACCTGGCCTTGATCTTTGAGACATCGACGTGCTTGGCTCCCAGCAGACCTACTTCTTCGCAGATTGAAAAGATGGCTTCGATGGGCGCGTGGGAAATGTTCTGCTCTTGCAGGCAGCGAATTACTTCGATGATCACGGCGCAACCGGACTTATCGTCACCGCCGAGGACGGTCGTGCCGTCGGTGCGGATGATGTCGCCTTCGACAATGGGTTTGACGCCTTCGCCCGGCACGACCGTGTCCATGTGGGCGCTCATCATGATCGGCTCAGCGCCGGAAATCGTCCCGGGAAAACGCGCGATGACATTGCCGCTGTTGCCGCCTACTTTCTCGCCGGCATCATCAATCTCAACCTGCGCGCCCATTTCTTCGCAGTACTTCCTGATGCACTGTGCGACCTCACGTTCCTTGCGCGAGTGGCTGTCGATCTGGACTAATTCGAGCAGCAGATTCTTGATACGTTCCTGGTTAATCATCGGACCTCCGTGAACCGTAAACCGTGAATCTTAAATCGTGATCAGAATGCTATGGGGTTTTGACAAGGAGATAGTAGATCGTAATGGGCGAAAACGTAAATTGAGGGCTCCTTTTACTCTGCTCGCCACGCTTCGCCATGTCGATTGAGCTCGTCGAGAGCGCGCTGAAGTTCATCGCGTTTGGAGTTAAGTTCCGTATCATCCGCATCCGGTCGTACGAAGACGGGCGCCGCAATTCCTACGCGGGCGCGCGTGAATGGCCTGGGCACCTGAAAACCGTCCCAGCTTTTCTTTGCTTCCCAAAATCTATCGGCCGTGATCGTAAACGGTAAGATCGGATTGCCGGTTTTCTTAGCCAGCAGGACCGCGCCCATTTTGGCGACATACCTTGGGCCTTTGGGACCATCAATGGTAAATGCGCAGGGACAGCCGGCCCGCATCAGACGCACCATTTTCACAACCGCGCCGGTGGCCCCGCGCGTGGACGACCCCCGTGATGCGCCATAGCCGAACCTTTGAATAAAGCGCGCGATGTACTCGCCGTCAAAACTCTTCGACGTCATCACTACAATGCGACGCCGGCGCCAGAAATAGGTCGAGAGAAAAACGCGATTGTGCCAGAACGTATAAATCGGCAGCTTGCCGCCGGTCGATGCGGCTTCCCAGTGCTCCCAGCCTTCAATTTCAAATTTGATCGTGCGGCCGATCAATTTGATGAGCAGGAAGAACAACAGATCGGCAGCGCGAATCAGCAGGCGATCGGTAAATGAAAAAGCTGCAAGGTCCGCAAACGAATAGGCGCGATCGATGTTGGCCTGCGGCGCAGTGTCGGCGGATGTTGGGATTGATACGCTCATTGATACGCTCATCGGTACGGAACCGCTTGCGTTAGCCAGCGGGTGATTTGCCAACAAGGAATCTACTCGACCTTAGACTCGGCCGCTACTACTCCCGGTTCTGTACCAGTCAATCATATATCCCCGGTTCGCCCGGCGGTCGGGTCTTCCAACGGCGATGAATCCAAAGCCATTGGTCAGGATAACGCCGCACAAATTTTTCGACTACGCCGGTGCACAGTTGCGTCAGCCGCCGCACATCCTCCTCATCATCGCCGGATCGTTCGACAGACAGAGGCTCGTCGATCTTTAGCAGAAAGCGACGGCGCTTCGGATCCCACGGAGCAAATACGGGCAACACCGCGGCTTCAGTACGCAAGGCGAGTTTGGCCAGCATGAAGGTGGTCGACGCCGGGACGCCAAAAAAGTCGACGAAAATTCCTTCGCGATCCAAAGTGTTCAGGTCAACCAGAATTCCCAGCGTCCCGCCCTCGTGCATGATCTGAAGCATCTCGCGCGCGGCCGAACGTTTGTCGATCGTACGATTGCCGAGTCGCTCGCGCCGCGCGTCAACCAACGCCTCAATCTTCGGGTTATCAATCCGGCGCACCAGAAAGCTCAAAGGATATCCGAATAGCGAAAGTGCAAAACTCGAAAGCTCCCAGGCCCCGACATGGCCGGTGAAAAGAATGACCCCGCGGCCGCTCGCCCGGGCCGCCTCGATGTGTTCCAGCCCTTCGCAGTCAATCATACTTTGCAAAGTTCGCGCGTCGGGGGTCGCGAACTGGCTGAAGACTCCGAGCAGCCGGCCCAGATTCTCAAAACAACCGCGCAGCAGGCGCCGGCGCTCTTGCTGATCTAATTCGGGGAAGGCCAACTCTAAATTGCGGAGACCGGTGCGCCCTAGCCGGCCGCCCAGATAGTAGCCGCTGCGGCCCAACCTGGACCCCAGAAAGAGGGCCATCCCCAACGGTAGCCAACCGAAAAGGCCAAGAAGCGCACGGGCTATCAGGTACTCGAGATTGATTTGCAGATTGGATTTACTCATCAGCGGAAGTGTGGTGAGGCGAGTGTAGCGCAGGACTGGTAGAAATTTGGAATGCTCCGAGCCGTGGCGGCGCTGGATGTTTGGAGTACCGCCTTTAGGCGAAATACTCCCGTGGGCTGGAAATCTTCCCCCTGAGGGCGGAACTCCGAACTGGCTTTGCTCGTAACGCCTCGTTACCTCTGATATATTCTGCAACGCGATCGGCGAACCTTTCGTATTCCAAACCAGGGAAGGCCTTCGGCTAATCTCTCCGCTGCCGAAATTTTCGACCAGATGATCCAGAGCGGTCATGACAAGTGCCGGGTCCTTATCGTTGAGCATAATGAGGACATTCGCGCCGGTTTGGCCCGGGAGCTGAACCAGCTCGGCCACGAGGTGACGCTGGAAGGCGAGCGAGACAAGGCACTGTCTCGCGCTGACCTTGACCAGTTCGACTTGCTGGTCAGCGATCTGATCGATCACGATCCCGCAACTGAGTCTGAGAGCGTGCGCTCGTTTAAGATGGGCGTCACCAGCCTGCATAAGCGACGCACAATTGCCGAATTGCACGACATCATCGAGAAGACTCTCCTGTTCAAGCTGCAGCGGATCGATCCCGATCAGAAAGCCGTGCGGGAAAAGATCGACCTCGAGTTGCCCAGCGACCTGACGCTGATGAACGTCGTGCTCGAGTACCTGCTGGATCGGGTAGCCAGATTGGGCTTAATCAAAATCGAGCAATCGAATCTCTTCGTCGCGTTGGACGAAGCTTTTGTCAACGCCGTGAAGCACGGCAACCGTAACGATCCGTCGAAGCTGTTGCGCGTCACTGCCGAGCTGTCCGCCCACGAAGCCATTTTCACCGTCGAAGATGAAGGCGAGGGTTTCGACGTGCGCGCCATTCCGGATCCGCGCGACGCGGCTAATCTTTTCAAATCCAACGGCCGCGGTGTGCTGCTGATTTACAACATCATGGACGAAGTCGAGTACAGCGAACGCGGCACCCGCCTGAAGATGGTGAAGCGTCCGGAAGGTTTGCCGCAGACAGGGCCAGCTTGAAATTCAAGCGTGGGGCCAACGGTTCAGCAACCTAAAGGCGCTCTCAGCCGCACTAACCCGCACCGCAAATCCAAAGTAATGACAGAGCAAACTCGAGTTTCCCGGAGACGGTCGATTGGCAGTCTGGTTTTAATTGCCCTGACCGCTGGAGTCCCGCGAATTATCGGCGCGCTTTTCATTCATAAGGAACCTTTCGGCGACGCCTACTGCTATGTCGAGCAGATGTTCGGAATGCGTTGGAAGATGGCTGCCGGCACTTTCTCAGTCCGGGATCTCTTCGGGTTTTGGCTTCCCCTATATCAATTTTTTTGCTCAATCATATCTTTAGTAGTTAACCAGCCGGTCTATATCAGTAAGTTAGTCGCCGCGTTGGCGGGGACCGGTGTCTGCCTTTTCGTCTATTTGTGTAGCAGTATCCTGACCTCGAGCCAGAGGCTGTCGCTGGTGGCTGCTCTCGCGATTGCTCTTAATCCTTTCCACGTGGAGTATTCCGCTTCGGCAATGACGGACATGCCGCATGCGCTGCTGGTGCTGGCGTGTTTATACTGCGTGCTTACCGAAAAGTGGACGGTTGCAGCGGGCCTCGGGGCCGCGGCTTGTCTGATTCGAATGGAGAGTTGGACGTTGATTGCTGTTTTCCCAACGCTTTATTTTCTGAGGCGACGCAGAGTGCCGGTCTTGAGCATGTTGATTCTCGCCAGCGGCCCGGCGTTCTGGTTGTTTATTTGTTGGAAAGCAAAAGGTACCCCGTTTGCATCTTTCCGGGCCCAACATCAATACATGCTGGAGAGACTGGTGGCGCATCCCGAACTTGGTCGCTTAACGTTCGACCGCGTATGGATCGATGCGAACCGGCTCATTTATGCAGTGAATGTCGCGGTGCTGGTTGGATGTCTGGCGGGAGTTTGGTTTCTCGTTCGTGACTGGCGGAAAGGGCGCGAGTGGCTGAAAGCCACCGACCTGATGATCTGCTTGTCTTTCTTTTTCGCGTACCTCGGCTTCATCGCGCTGGCCTATTTTACGAAAAACCAAACCGACATCTGGCCCCGGTACGGTCTGATTCTGTTCGCGCTTGGACTACCGGTCCTGGCCTACTCCGTTCAGCAAATCTTCAGGCGTCCTGCGGTTTGGGCGCAGGTCGCTCTGGGGCTGACGCTCCTGGTCTTCGCCCTTCAATTCAAAGCTCAGGCCGAAGACCTGACGCGATTCGTGACCCAGAAGACACGCCCTGAAACTATTGCGAACTATCTCGACAGCCCCGAGGTGCGAATCATCTCCGGCATCCCGGGGGACCATTACTATCACTCTTTTTCCGAGGGTGTTCCCAAAGACAGGGAAGGCTTCCTCGGATTCCTGCGAACGAACGGAATAGAGTTCCTGGTGATACCGGAAGAATCTGAAACTTCAACTCCGAGCCAGTTGTTTCCGGGTCTGGTCAAAGAAACGGGCGGCATGTTCGAAGACGTGATTCCCCCTCCCGATGACCGGCGGACCGACAGTCTCTATCGGATCCGCGCGGACAAACTTTCGCCGCCTCGCTGGTAATTGGTTAGTAATGTCCGACAAACTTAAGTTTGCCGCTCGAGTACGA